>Ga0181536_10003089_pt1 | contig 18261 bp, 19 predicted proteins | sample PEATcosm2014_Bin_41_FD_121105 | JGI IMG/M metagenome (GOLD analysis project Ga0181536, IMG submission 121105) | Peatland microbial communities from MTU Mesocosm Facility, Houghton, MI, USA - PEATcosm2014_Bin17_60_metaG | ecosystem: Environmental > Terrestrial > Soil > Wetlands > Peat | place...
GCTCACGAAGGAGCCGTCGGCCAGGCGCGTGGTCACCTGATCGCCCGCGGCAAGTTGCGCCGTGGAGCGAATCAGCTCGCCCCCGGCGGAAAGAACCAGCGCGTAGCCGCGATCGAGCACTGCCAGCGGAGACAGAGAATGCAGGCGTGCGTCGAGGGCGTTTAATGAGGCCGCGGAAGATTCGATCAGACGTTCGAGCGAGCGATCGAGGCGGGCGCGCCCGCCGGCGCGGATAGCGAGCCGCCGCTGCGAGCGCTGCGCATTCTTTTGGCGGAGGACTCCCCCGACAACCGCACGATCACCCTGGCTTACCTGGAGGAGACGCCGTACCGGGTCGAAGTCGCCGAGACCGGGGCCGTCGCCTGTAAAATGTTTGAAGCTGGACACTACGACCTTGTCCTGATGGACCGGCAAATGCCGATCATGGACGGTCTGACCGCGACACGGACGATCAGAACGTGGGAACAGGCGAACGACCGGGCGCCCACTCCGATCATCGCGCTGACCGCCTCCGCGTTGAAGGGGGATCGGGAAAAGTGCATGGCGGCGGGATGCACGGCGTATTTGACCAAACCCATCAGGCAGGAGGTATTGCTGCAAGCGATCAAGGAGCACACCATGGTCGCGCCGCCGTCATCAAAAGAGGAAAGCCGCCGGGACGACACGGCTTTCGCTGGTATGAAACTTAAATTGGCCGACCGGCCTCCGGTGTTTCTACAAAACTGCAGGCGGAATGTCATCACGATGCTCGACGCCTTGGATCGGGGTGACTTCGCGACCGTGGAGTCTCTGGGGCACGGCATGCGAGGTGCCGGAGGCATGTTTGGTTTCCAGGCCATCACTGACATCGGCGCCGCCCTTGAGCAGGCGGCCGAGAGCGCCGACATCGACGCGTCGCGCGAATGGGTGGGTGAATTGTCCCGGTACCTGGATCGTGTCGAGATCATTTCCGACTAGTACCTCGGCACAGTGATTTTGACCGGTTGAATGTGCCCCGGCTCCAACACGGGTAAGGCGGCGCGATCGACCAAAACGGCGATGCTTCGCGGCACCCCCGGCCGCCGCGAGATTAACCCACCTCGTTCGAGCGTCAGCAGCATCTGATGAACCGAAGGCGGGGTCACCGGAAAGAACCGTTGTATATCCGCCCGCGCTGGCGGACGTCCGTTCACCAACGTGTAGACGTGAATAAACGCGAGATATTGGCCCTGCCTGTACGAGACAATGGCACCGGCATTCCGGCTGACATCCGCGACAAGCTGTTCCAGCCGTTGTTCACGACCAAACCAAGCGGCCAGGGCACGGGGCTCGGGTTGTCGATCACCTACGACATCGTCACCAAGGCGCACGGCGGCACGATCGCGGTGGACAGCGAGGTTGATGAGTTCACTGAGTTCGTTGTCACCCTGCCGCGCGGGATGTTCGCGAGTGAAGGAAGCAGGGCGTGACGGTTCGAGTGCTGGTCGTGGACGATGAGCCGGACGTGGACACCATGTTCAGGCGGCACCGGCCGTAGGTCCGCTTAGGGTCGAATCAGGCCGTTCAGGCCCACCGCCCAGCTACCGCCGTTTGGGGTGGAGTGCGGGCGGCACCGAGCCAGCGCCGCCTGAAAACCCGCGCGACGGGCGCCGCCCGCGAGCGGAACCCCTCAGCTCAATTCATACCGTAAAAGCCGAGTGCGCCGCCGGCCATCACCTGATGCTTCGCCTCGGCGGACAACGGCCCCAGCCGATCGCGCATCATTTTTGGCGCGCCCGGGAAGAACCCGTCCTGATGCGGGTAATCGGTCGCCCACATGATCTTGTGCGGACCGATATAGTTGGCCAGCACGGCGATGCTGTTCTCCACGGGCTCGAAAGAGATCCAGCAATTGCGCTGGAACAGTTCGCTCGGACGCATTTTCGGCGCGGTGTCGTTGAATCCCTTGTCGTCGAAATGCCGGTCCATGCGGTCAAGCCACGGCGCGATCCAGCCGCCGCCGGACTCGAGGAAGCCCAGACGCAGCCGCGGGTGACGGTCGGCGACACCGCCCCAGATCACGCTGAGTGCCACGAGCATCATCTCCATCGTGTGCGAGATCATATGCCGCGCCGCCCGGTCGGATTCGAAACGATCGACGCCCACGGTCGGCACCGCGTTGCTCGAGCCCTCGTGGAATCCGATCGACATGTCGAGGTCTTCGGCCATCTGCCAGAACGGCTCATACATCGGGTCGCTGAACATCTTCTTGCCGTGATATGGGTTCGGCCGCAAAAAGCCGCCGCGCATGCCCAGCGTTTCGCGCGCGTAGCGCAACTCCCGCATCGCGAGTTCCACCGACTGCATCGGCAGCATCGCGACCCCGAACAACCGGTCGGGGTACGGCTTGCAGTAATCCGCGAGCCAGCGGTTGTAGGCGCGGCACATCGCGGCTGCCAGGTCAGGGCTCTCGACCGCCCCGGTGAAAAGGCCGAGGCTTGGGTAGAGGAACGCGGCGTCGATCCCATCAAGGTCCATGTCGGGGATGCGGGCGTGCGGGTCGAACCCGCCCTTGCGCCCGTCGGCGTATTTCAAACTGTCGAGTTTGACCGCGCCCTGCCGGACGCCGACAGAGCCGAGGCTGCCAATGCCCCGCGGATTGCCCAGCAGCTTGCCCTCAACGGAGAGCCGTTCCTTGCCGTTGTCGTCGATGACGAACCGCGGCCGGCGTTCACGGAACGCGGGGTCGATGTAGTCATCCCACAGAGTGAGTGGCTCGAGAATGTGGCCGTCGGCGTCGACAGTATCGTAGGTCCGTGTCATTGCCATTTCCTCCCGGGGTTGTGGATCCCGGGCCACGGTAACGCGGCGACCGCGGCGCGGCGAGTCCGTGCCATGCACACGTTCCGGTGGCGCCGGCTGTAGGACCGCTTTGGGTCGACCGCGGCGGTTCGAGCCGGGCGCTCCGGCTACCGCTGCCGCGGCTTTGCGTTTGGAAAGGACATGCCTACCGGGAGAGTTTCTCGCTGGCCCGCGGCCACAAGCCTCGGGTCATCGCGGGGCCAGAGAAATTCACACTCGGGACGGGGATGTTCGTCACCATTACGAAACGCCGGCATGCGTCGCGAAAATGCTCAAGGAAATGTTCCCCGCCATGCCGGCGGTCGCGTTATTCACTCGGGGAACGAGATGGGGTTTTGACGTTTGGAGCGACGAGGCGCCATGACGCGAGACGATCGCGAGGATGTCTTGCACGCCGCGTGTGAAACCGGCGAATGTTGATATTCAGTATCGGAATACTTACATAATACTGATCAAATGGCCATCTCGGTCCAGGTAGAGAAGTCCCTGTCAGTATAGTCGTCCGCAACCGATAACATCGGCCAATTGAGCCCGCCTCGCCGCGGATTCCCGTGGCGCGTTCAGCCAGCGCGCTCTGGCGAAAGGCACGCTCAATGCCCGAACCCGAAAAACGTTTCACCGTCTGCATCAACTGCGAAGGTGAGCAGTTTCAGGGGAGACGGTTCACCACCGCCGTGCTGGATGCCCTGCGAAAAGTCACCGGCGGCGTCAAAACCGGTCGCTTTTCCGGCGCGATTACCGACGTTGACGGAAAGACGATCGGCAACTGGACCACGCAATGGCGGCAGGACCCGCCTGTCACGCCCCCAGCCAGGTCACGCCGGTCGTCCTAAAGACGAGGCGCTCACCCCCGACAAGCCAGTCCGGTGATTCACCGGGCGAATGCTCCAGGCGCCGTTCGGGCCAACGGCGAGGCGGGTGGCCAGGTCCCCGCCACAGGCGGGCAGTAGAGCCTTGAGATCCCCCCACTTCCCCTCAAGGCGAAACCGAACTGGCGCCTGATGTCACGCTCTGGCCTTAGGTTCAGAGGGTTCGAATTGAACCCTACGCGATGGCCTCGGCGAACGGGCGGGCAGCCTGGAACACCGCTGATACGAGGCAACAAACCAGCTCGGTCAGAGAGCTTGTGAAGTGGTTCTCACCGACCCGGAAGTCCCGTGCGATGTATTCACTGTCACCGCACGCCGCGCCGCCGCGAGTTCCGTCCCCGCCATCACCAGCGGTGCCGCCCCGCGCGTCTCCCACAGCAGCGCGGTGTCCAGCCCCAGCGTCCCGTTCACCGTCAGCGTGCCGCCGCCGAGCACGGCGCCTTCGACGAGCAGCAGCTTCTGCGACGGCTTGGTGCCGCCGGCCTGGATCACCCCCTCATCGACGATGTCGCCCGCCGCCAGGGTGCCGTAGCCCCCGGCGGTCTGCCCCTGATTGATCAACTGGACCGTGGGGTCGAGCAGCCCGCCCTCCAGCACCACCTGACCTTGCAGATTGACCACTGAGGCGTGCACGACGGCGCCGGGTCCAACCGTCAGGTCGCCGACGCCAAGCGAGGTGCCAATGTTCAGTTCGCCGCTGAGCCGCACCAGGCTGCCCGCGCCGGAAACGACCAGCGCGCCGGAACTGTCGCCCTGAGAACCGATGGTCAGGCTGGCAGCGGCGACGGTGGCGCCACTCAGCACCGACAGCACACCGGTACCATCGTCGGCCACCGTGGCCGCGTTCGTGACCAAAAGCTCCGTCCCGCTGCCGGAAAGGCTGATCTGGCCAACAGCGCTCGATATGACGCCGGCGTCCAGCGACCCAGCCGTGACCGCGGCGCCGCCGCTGAGTTGCAACGCGCCGAAGCCGGCGCCGTCGACGGTCAGGCCACTCGCGGCGCCGGGCGCGTCGGAGACGACACCAGGAACCACCTCGGTCAGACTGGCGCCGCCGGCGATGTTCAGTTCGCCGGCATCGGCCAAGGTCACACCGGCCACGAGGCTATTGCCGCCGGATAACCGGACGAACGCTCCAGGATCGATCGCGACCGTGCTGAAGTTGATGAACTGGCTGCCCAGCCCACTCAACGTCGTCGCTCCGGCCCCGCCGGCGAGTTCGAGGGTGCTGGCGATGCCGCCGCCCGCCGGGTTGCCGCCATCAACGACACCGACGAACGACGCGCCGGGATCGAGGATCACCCGGTTGGCGAAGCCCGCGGCCAGAGTGACGGCGTCGGTTCCGCCGCCGCCGATCATCCCAGCGTTCGTGACCGTGCCGGACCCACCGGAGATCGCGACTCCCGCCAGCGTGACGGTGTCCGCGGTGCCATCCAGTGTGCCGCCATGGACCGTCATTTCGAGCGCTGATCGGGCATCGTTCGCGTCCGTGGTGATCGTGCCGCCGCGTAACCTTCCACCATCCAACAGAATGACGCCGGAGACGCTGCCGCCATTGGTCACCGCCGCGACCGTGCCGGCCGCGTGACTGTCCACTACACCGCTCACCGCGAGCGTGCCCTTGAGTGTCAGGGTTCCGTCGGGATCGACCACGGCGAGACCGCCGGCGGTCAGCGTGATGTTGTTCGCCGAACCATCCAACGTCGCGTCGCTGGTGACGTGGATCGCGCCGCTCTGGCTGGTGGCGAGCACACCGCCGCTGATCGTCGCTGAATCGAGCGTGACGGTTCCGGCGTTCGCCTGGATCGTGCCCAGAGCGTTGCTGATCGCGCCGCGCAACGTGAGCGTGCCGCCGGCGGCCGCGCCGATCGTTGTTTGCGCCGGGGCCGGATTGGCCGCATTGATGCCGGCGGACGTCGATGCCTGATAAGACGTGGTCGGCGATGACTTCGCCGGTGTCACGGTGTCCGCGGCGACGGACAATTCCCGCGGCGGCGCCTGAACCCACGCGGGCGCCGCCGCCGCACCACCCGACCCGAGGAGCCCCACCATTTGGGCGCCAAGCGTCGGCCAAAGAGAAAGCATCCCACCAACCGTCAGACGATCGCCGGCCCGCGACGGTGTCGTTTCGGCAAGGGAATGTAAACCCGCGGACGCGTATCGTGATCGTGGTCCTGAGAATCGCTCATGACAGAAGGCCTTGTTGGTTGCCTGCCGCGAGGACGGGAGGCATTGTTTCAGGCGGGGTCACGACACCGGTATTTGGGCCCGCGGCGGGGTCCGTTCGCCGTGATATGATGGGAATGACCGGCCGCCGCTCGTGGGGTCGTCCACTGGCATTCGATCGGGCGTCCGCGTGCTGGTCCCGGCCAGTCGTGCTGGTGCCGACGGGTGAATTCGTCGGCCCTGAACCCAACAATCCATGCATCTCGGCGCGGATCGTGCGCGGCGGATCGCCCCCCGATCGCGCGGCCGCCGCGTCGCGCGGGGAAACAATCCGGCCGTCAGATCCTGGTCGCGTCCATTCCACTTTCCCCACCTGGCTCCGGCGCCAGCCGCGACACGTCGCGCAAGCGGTACATACCGCTCGCGCGCACGCGGGAAACCAATCCCTGACGGCGAAGCAAGGTGATATTGAGTTGGCTTCCTGTCTTTGACCTGGCTCAAGTATCAGCCCCGGGCCCGCGGGTATATCATGCGTCGGACGGCGATCATCCAGCGTCAGGGGCGCGATACGGGGGCCAGGCGGATCGATCGGGCTCCTTCTGCTCCGGCGCGTCGATCGTCTCCCTTGGCGACACTACCAAAGCCGTGGCACCCTTGGATCCAGAGGATAGGCGTCCGAACAATGAAGAAATTGGCCCTCTTGGTCGCGGCGATCGTCACACTGGCCGTGATGCCCGCGATCGCACAGGTTCCTCAGTTCCGCGACTATCCGGCCCAGCCATACTCCGGACCGACCGCCCCCCTGGTCCTGAGGCCAGACGACATCAATTTCCGCACTCGGTTGCGTGACGCCGCGCGACCGCCGGCCAATTTCGCCGGAAGTTACTCTCTGACCACGTGGGGGTGTGGCACGGAATGCCTCACGGGCGCGGCGGTGCACCTGAGCACCGGTCGTGTGGTTTGGCTGTCGTCCACTATCTGCTGTTGGCCGGCAGACGCTGATGGCGAATTCCAGCCGGTTCTCGCTCGGCTTAACAGCACATTGATCGTGCTTTCGGGTTTGCGTGACGAGAGGGCGGGAGACCAGGGTGCTCACTTCTACAGCATCGAAGGTGGGCACTTCGTTCATGTTCGCGATATTCCGCACCCATAGAGCGCCATGCATCGAACCGACCTCAGTGCCGACGACGACGCCTTGCCGGTGATGGTGCCCCGGAACGACAAGGTGCTGGTGCGGACATCGCCCGCGCGGGTCCAGCGGCTGCGCGGCCATTTGGCCTCGGTCTTGGTCTCGACGAAGGATGATGAGGCTGTCTCACCGCTACGGCCGGAACCAGCCGGTTTTGCCGCCCAGGTGACGCGCACGGCCTGTTCGCTTTGTGAGGGGTGGTGTTGCAGGAACGGCGAGGATGATGCGTTTCTGGATGAACCGACGATGGCGCGCGTGTGCGGTGCAAGACCGGAGATCGATACAGACGCGGTGCTGCGACTTTATGTCGAGCGAGTGCCGGCGGTTGGCTACCAAGGATCGTGCATTTTTCACGGAAAGCAAGGTTGCACGCTGGATCGGTCGCTCCGGTCCGATGTTTGCAACGCCTATTTCTGCGGCGGCCTCCACAGTTACCTGAAGAGCGGTGACACGGCGGCACCCGCGGTAATTATCGCCGGCGAGGGCAAAAGGATGCGCACGTCGCCGATCTTGAAGCCGGATGTACCGGGACCAAAAAGGCAAAGAATCTCCCTCGGCCGTGCGGGCAAATTTGGCTGATCCGCCGCTTCACATCCGCCTGATTGTTTCCGCATCAGCGGGTGCGAAGGATAAGAACCCCGTGGGTTCTGGCCATTACGGCCCGCCGAGCATCGCACCACGACTTCTCAACCGCGACGGATTTCTGTGCGGAAAGTGTCAAGAGTCAGGTGGTAAGGGACTAAAGCCGTAGGACGGACCAGCTACTACCTCCGCACAGTGATTTTCACCAGTTGAACAAAACGGAGCTGAAGCAGCGGATAGCTAACTTTGCCCTACCGGTCCCGCACCGCCTCCGCCATACGGGTAACGATCTGGCTCAGGATCGGCGCCGGTGTCGCGAAATTCAGGCGCGCGAAGCCGGCGTATTGGGTACCGAACGTTTCGCCAAAATTCAGCCCGACCCTGGCATGGTCCAGGAAGCATTGCCCGGCGGAGCACGGTAGTTCCAGGGCGCGACAATCGAGTCAGGCCAGATACGTCGCCTCAGGCACCCGCATCGTCACGCCCGGAAGCTCGGCGGCAATGGTGCGCGCCAGCCAATCGCGGTTAGCACGCGGTTGTGCCAGAATTTCATCAAGCCATGGCTGTCCGTCATCCCAGGCAGCGACGGTCGCATCGACGCCAGTCACTCCAGGGGAGCCGAGCAATCGTGCCGGGATGCGGCTGAAAAACCGCTCCTGCAGCGCGGGAACACCAAAATGCATCACAGCGCGGCGGAGAGCGGGAATGTTGAAGCTCTGGGTCTTCGAGGTGATGGTGATCGTGCGCGCGGCAATCTCCGGATGCAGCGAAGCCAGCGGAATATGCGGGTTGCCGGGATAGACGATGTCCGCGTGAATCTCGTCGGACACCACCACCAGATCGTGACGGATGGCAAACGCCGCCACCGCCTCCAGTTCCGCCCGGCCATAGGCTCGTCCGGTGGGGTTCCGCGGCTGGCGGAATATCGGCATGCGCGTGCGCGGATCGGGTGCGGCCTCGTATGCGGCGATCCCAGGCAGTCGGCCGGCGGGCTGATACCGCTCGCCCATATTCGCCCCTGTCCAGAGACCGCTTTCTTGGTACGGTTCTTGGTAAGTCGGCCGGTGACGCCAAGATCAGGCGGGTTATTTCGCTATGACCCTTTGAAATTGCCTGGCGTCCCGTACGAGACGGGTTTCCAATGGCTCCAAAAACCCAATAGCCACCGGATTATATGGGTTTTTGAGATACAACTTTACCAGAATTATTGCCAGTGATAACGTTCCGACATAAACCAACCGGAACCACGGCCATGGGTAAGCAGAAGCATTTGAGGAAGGTCGGGAAAACATTTTTTGTCAGAATGGCTATCCCTGCCGAGGTTCGCCACGCCTTCAACGGCAAGGTGGAATTCGTGGCCAGCACCAAAAAACAGGATGAGTGGGAAGCCAATGCGGTCGCTGGGACGATCCTCCTGGATTGGGATCGTCAGATCAAGGATGCCCGCCAGGCCGTCCAGAGGCCCGTTCACGACGAAGCGGCACGGCTGGCCAGTGAATACCGCCGCTACCGTGGTCAGCCTCTGGACGATACCCAGGCGGCTGTCATTTTGGATGTTGTCGGTTTCGTCATGGGCCGGGTCGGCGGCCTCGATACGATCCAGGTTCGGGAGGCTTTACGGCAATCGTCAAGCCTCACCGATACAATTCAGACCTTACCTGCCAAGGTTGAGGTTGCCTTCAATCAAATCACAGGCAAGGCAACCCCATTTCTGACCTACCTCGATGACTGGCAAAAGGTGGCGACGCAGAAGGGTAAGACCTTGAAGCAGATGCTATCGACGCTCCATAAATTTGGAGCCGTGGTCAAGGAGCCGATGGAAACGGTCAGCGGCAAGCATGTCCAGAAATGGCTCGATGACATGACCAACGAGAAGATCGGTGGGCCAGCCGATGCCAAAACCAAGCAGCGCAAGCTGTCCGACATTCGGCCATACTGGAAATACCTTCAAAACTACGAATATGTGCCGTCAGACAAAAACCCATTTGAAAACCGAACGGTAGCCAACAAAGAAACCGAAGCGGAGGCGCAGGAGCGGGAACGCATCGCCTACAAGGTTGCCGAGGTTCCGGCCTTGTGGCGACGGGCCATGGTTGAATGCGACACGGCCCTTGCCGATCTGATCCGATTGGCGGCCTACTCCGGCGCACGGCTTGGCGAATTGATGAACCTGACGACTTCATCAATCGTCATGGAAGACGGTATCGCCTGTATCCATATCGTCATCGGGAAGAGCCGAACCGCACGGCGCACATTCCCTGTTCATCCGGCCATCATTGGTCTTGTAGACCGTTTACAGGCAGAGGCTCACGCCGATGGATGGTTGATACCCTGCGATGCGAAACACCGTCCAGATACGATGAGCAAGCGTTTCGGCAGGATGAAGACCGATATGGGGTATGACGAACATCACACCTTCCATTGCCTGCGCCACACGGTCATCGAGGCATTCCGCAACATCCATTGCCCGCTGGAAATCCGCAACCGCATCGTCGGCCATGAAGACAGCAAGGAGAAGGTGAACACCGGAGCCGGTTATGGTGGGCTTTCGGCACAATCGAAGCTGGAATGGATCACGAAGGCTATTCAGTATCCTGATACAGAGAGAACAGGTTAGGTTCTTCGATCAATTCCACAACACTTATGGCTCGGACGGTCAACACCGATCTTCCATTCTTGTATGCTCCGTTGCCAGCAATCTTGATGATGCTGCCCGCACCCGGCTCCGCAGACAACGCCAGTGCCTTGCCAGCACTATCGTGGATGGTCGGTGCCATGACACTGACAAACCGCCACAGACCGGCCTCCGAAATATTTTCCGGCCATGCTTTCCAGCCACCGGAGAAGCTGACATCGACAAACCATACTGGCTGGTTGCCCAGATTGTATGGTCGCCAGATTTTGCTCAAAATCACGGTGCCTGTTGGCGAGACAAAGTTTTTGGCAACTCCACCTTCGTCAATATGACGGTTCAGCGGTGAAATCGCCACTCCAACATTCGAGCCGTCCTGTAGTGTATCATCTGATGTTTGGGTTGATCCATGAGACATGTGAGGAAAACATTCGAGAAAAAGGCGTCTGGCCGATCCTAATAATCGGCGGATGTTGCAAATCATTATGCGAATATGAGATCGTCATCATTGGTCTATATCGTTCGAAATTGGCTTGCCTTCGACGGGGCGCAGGTTATTCGAAAGCGCAGAAACCCTCGCTTGTCTGAGAGGGTTTCCGGCCTCAACCAGATGTTATGGTTTCGGATCAATCCTCCTGACGCCATTGATATGGCGCTCTGCCCATCCTCGCATGTCAGCAGGTAATTTGTTATAGAACGCCAGCGCCTTACCGGCCTTTCCTGCGTCAAACTGACAAAACAATGAAAGCATTGGCCCATCTTGCACCAACGAATAATAAGATACCCCAATCCCAAACTCGTGGAGTGTGATGCCCGCAGCTTCCAGACTGTGCCAGTCCGAGATGTTCAAGTGCATCTCAGGATCGAAATCCGGTAAAACTGGCGTATTCTCGGGCATCAACATTCGAACACAGCCCGTAAGTGAGCCGTATTCGCCTTCGCCCCTACAAGCCATAGCATTCGGCATTTTAGATACCAACCATGCTGCCATTTCGTCCACTGATGGCGTTCTGCCGGAAGCCTTCTCTGGATGACCTCCTGCGAGCTTTCGCCTCTTCGCTTCGCCCATTTTACAAAAACCTTTCCTGTTAAATATCCCAGTAAGACAACCTCACCGGCGATGAAGACAAGGTATCACAAATCTTCATTTCAGCAAGCAAATCGACTGCACCGATACTTGGCGGCAAAATCTGACATAAGTATATTTGTTATTTAAAACCATACTATATAACGTAAAATAACCCTCGAAATATTTGGAAAGGCAACCAGCGGGCAGTAGGTAATAATATTTCGCCAACCCGGCGAAACACGATAGAAATCCCCGGTTGGGCGGGGCGAAGTGTCAGAAAACTTTACACTTTCCGCATGCGGCTGGACGTTTTGGGGATTGGTTCGGCGGTGGCCGATCTCAATCCACTCATTCCGCCCGCATATCCCATCGCCGGGAACTTCAGGCATGCCTCAACCGGCGCTCGGATTTAGAATTTGAACTATGAAGCCATACTGGTTCCGATTTAGTTTTCGGTCACCAAACCCCATGGCAGCGATTACACGCCGTGTACAGGAGCAGTTTTGTTATCAATATTCACTCCATCCGCCAAATTTCCATTAGTTGACGTTATCCTGCGGTTTCGTGGGGCTTGCTGGTGATGGAGATGGGCGGTTCAGGGCCTCTGGAAGCCTCTCAGGCGGCACCCAGAACGGTTGACGGGTTTGTTGTGGCCCGTTTTGAGCCTTCCCTCTGGCGGTCATCCCTGATGGCAGTCGGAGCATCACGCCGCAGCCGTAGTGGCAGATCGAATGTGCGTTCATCATTTCGGATATTCACGGATTAGCAGATCGTGCGGAATAGGCTTCTTGCTCGTCATCTGCTTCATGAAGAACGCCGTCTCGAAGGCTCGGCATTGATCCAGCAGGTCTCTCGCCCAATCCGGTTCAAGGTATCGGGGCTGCGTCCCTGTCTCGCCGCCGACGATCACCCAATCGATCCGGTCGAGCCATTCCGTGAGGTCGATCTTCTCCAACAGCGGCTCGCACGACAGGAACTGTACAGCCGCTGGCACCCTCAGCAGGTGCGGTATCCGCCGTCTGGCCTCCGCCTGGTTCTCGACAGTGCAACCAAGCCAACAGTGATCCCATCCCTTGCCCCAATCCGTTGGCAGCATCTTCAGGATGTTCTGCGGACGCTTGGTCAGGATCAGCCAATCGAGATTTGGGCACTGGCGGATCACATCCCAGGCATCGGCACGCCACTGTGGATCGACCTGATTATCGAAGAAGTCACCGAGGGAGAGCGTGAATACACGCCGCCGAACACCATCCGCCTCTGCTTCACGCTGCCACCGCAACGGATTGCGCCAAAGTTGTTGACCAGTGCGCCGTCTGGTTCCGCCCCATTCGACCCGACCGTATCGGGTATCCATCATGGTCTCGGCGTAGCAGAAATCACATGCTGGTGAGACCTTGGCGCAGCCATACCAAAAATTTTGCGTGTGATGCGTCCATTCGATCTTGCTGTCTTCCATGATCAAACGGCCTCACTCATCATGTCGGACTCGATCTCGGTCAGGCAATCAAACAATTCGGCCAGAGAACCGGTACGCTGATACGGCTTGCGGTTCCATGTGACATCCAAACCGTTCTCGGGATGGATATCTCCAATTTCCTTACCATCGAACGATACCCAAGCCGCAGGATCGTTCACACCATCAACCCATACGTTCCAGCGGCTGACCTCACGACCGGGCCATACTGTCCAAGCTGCCGCAATATCATGTGGAGTCATGCCTGGTTGCGGCCCTGAGCCTGCGCCGGCGGGTTCTGCCGGTTGGGCGTGCGCCTCGGCCACGTTTTCAGCCCCGACACTTTCAGCGCCAGCCGCAGCAGCTTCTTCCCGTCGCTGGCGCTTGCTCTTGGAACCCTTGGGCTTGGTGAACGAAGGTGGCAACATGTCCTCAGTCACAGGTGCCTGGTCGGCTTCGCCGGTCTCGGTATTTTCCATTGTATCGGAATTGGCGGCGTCCGTTGCGGTGTCCACATGAAACCCAGGTTTCACCGGGGCTTCGCCATCCTCTCCGAACTCCTGAGCAAGAGCATGTTCCGCCGCCTGTAAGGCAAACGGCTCACGGTCAAGTTCTGCGGCAAACTTGCGATGCTCAGCGGCGACCTTATCAAAATGCTCTTGCAGAAGCTTAAACCGCCGCACCAGAACCTTGGCCGAAGTTTCCTTCTTGGCCTTCGCTTTGGCGGGCTTGTCCTTGCCTTCATAGGCGGCAACAAGGTCGATGGCGAAGAGTGGGCCATTGGGCTTCGCCGGTGCCCAATGAGAATTGCGGCCAGGGTTCTGATACCATGCGAGCGCAGCCTCAAACTTGTCCCGCTTCTGCCAAGCACGATAGCAGTTATTGATAGTCGTGTACGAAAATGACTTGCCAGTTCTTGAATTCTTGATGGTAGAGCACCAGACCTGAATGCCCATCTCCTGGACTTCCTTTTTCTGTCTGGCGATTTCCATCACATGACCGATAGGAAAATACACGGTCTTGATTTTATCAACGGCATCACCTTCATCGGAATCCAGTGATTTACTGATAAATTCCGCAAGTTCCCTGGTGGTCTCGCCGCCATTGTATCCGTAGAAAGCATCCATTTAGTTGCTCCAAAATGATGATTCATCATAGGATAACAATGAAAATCTGTCAAGTTGAACGAGAGAACAGAAAGATAGATCAGACAGCGAATATTTTGCGTTTGGGGATTCAAAAGTAAATATATTCACGGGCTGCGGTGCTCTTAGACTGCTACCGTCTGGTGGCTCAGAATCGGCGCTTCGGATGGCGTTTTGGGCAAGTTCTCCGCTGGTTATTATATGGTTTTGAATCCTTGGAATCAGAAATCAACGTGAGATCAATGGGTTATGAAACCCCGTGAGATCAGTAAACACCTGAGATTTGTTTGAGAGGCTCCCAAAGGTCTATTTTCTAAGCGTCCGTGGATACGCTCAGTGGAGCTTAGCGAGGCGTGATTCTGAGTTATAAGGAAATAATCGTCCACCGAATAATATGATATTAGCGGCAGGAGCGCTCGAAAACATTTTCCCGAACCTGTCTGGGACGTTCGGATAGATTTAGTACAACTTATCTCGTCATTCAATATTCCCTCCGACATACCACGGTTTTCGATGTCGTCAAGCAACAACTAATTCGGCATGATAGACATGTCCGAAACGAACTTCTATTCTCGGATCGGATCGACTATCTAATCGGCGTCGGTTGCGGTCAATCCAGTTTTGAAGGGACAGCAGCGAGATGAAACGTATGAACGACGTGATGAGAACGTTCAACTTCAGAAGATGGAAATTCAGCGCAGGAGAGTCGCTAATGTACTATGCAAGAACCTGGTCGAACCACATGCACAACGTATTTGAGAGATTTCAGCATATAGGTGATGCCAGAGAATATCTCAAACTTCATAAGGGTGGTGAGATATTCATAAGGAAGAGACTCAAGACTCCAAATGGTAGCTCCTACCAGAAGGTCCTAATAGAAAAGACTGAGGTAGATACCCGGAATGCGGGAGGGGCGGAGTTTTTCGCAGAATTTTGGCCTGGGATCGAAGAGAGCTAATCGAGAGATGATGAATGACTTTATAACCAGAATGGCGACCGAAGTCTGGGTCACAAGTTGGAAGGTCTTCGATCCAAAAGTCAAGTCGGTCACGAGGGCATTGTGAAATGGAATACATGGAACTTGCATCACCATTCGAAATCATACCTTTAAACATAAACGACCAAGAGGTCAATATAGAGTTCTACGATGACATAGCAGTTTTCATATTCACCTCTGGATATCTTGGAGAAGGCTATGGTGAAATTACTCTTTCTCATACTCAGGTTAGAGTCATGATGTCGGATGCTGAGAGCAGAATAACCTGGAGATCGTCGCCGTCGAGAACCGAACAAACCCTCTGCGCTTACCGTGGAGACTACAGAGCCTTCACGATTGATAGAGTCCGATGGGAGGGCAAGCTTGGTGTTGCAGAGGTCTACAACAGAATCACCTTCACGGCCATCGAACGTAAGAAGCTCTTTGCCAAAATCCGTTCGTGCTTGAAGAAGGCCAGAAATCTCAACGAGCAGATGGTCGGCTAACCACGGTGAATACAACGATTCATATTGAAATCGTATCTACGCCTGTGGTATAAATAAAGATACCGGATCGCTTCCGGTTGTCCCCTTCGTGGACATCCTTCATTCGATGGTTCCCCCACCGGCGTTGCTGCCGGTGGGGCCTAAACCTAAAATCAGGACGTACATGGGGAGACATCGATTTGAAGGATATTTTTTACATGAAGGATTTTTTCTATGAACACGCATAATGACGTCTCCGATGGCGAAATGTCGCCCGAGATTATAGAAGAGTTAGAACAGAAGTTTTGTGAAAGACTTGCTGCGCTCGAAGCCAAATACGACAAAGAGATCGAAAGATCCAAAAACCTATGCCGTAACTACTTTGGCGATTTCAACGTGCAGCTTCTGAAACTCGAAGTCATGATCGAAGAGCTACAGCAAGAGCAACGACAGGAACAGAATAGCAAATCTCCATTTAAGTTCATCAAGCAGTTCTCGCAAGCGGATTTCGACCGTATCGTGAAGCTACGTGTTGAACTATGGGACAATGGCACCGGCTATCGTGGCAAGCGCAAACTCAGAGCAAAGATGTCAGTTTGGTTGGGGGATACCAAGCCGCTGAACGGCCATATACTGCCGATGATATTCACGCCTTTTGAACCGGTGAAAGAGCGCCCAGGATTTTTCTTCGCAACACTCCACTGGTCTGGACGCAATAGGCTCTATTCAGGGACGGTACAGGGCACCGTAGAAATCAAAAATCATGCATTGCTATACGACGAGACCAATAGCCGCATATGGTTTGCTTTCAATAAGAACTATATAGGATTAAACCAGACACTGCCTGTATCGAGCCATCAAAATGCACCAACCATAAAATGGGAAGTGACCAGGTAATCTGGTGAATCTCAGTATACCTATACTCGAATCATTGGCACCTCAACTGACGTGGGTTTCATAAGATGGTATACTGAGATTCACCTGGCGGTGAACCCCATAGACCAGCTTTAGTAAACCCGGACAGATTAGGTCAATGGCTGTTCAATAGGAAACCGGCGAAGCCGGTTTCGGACGCAAGCCTGCGGCTTGCTTATATGTCCAAGATGTCAGATATGCAATTTTACACATACATGGACGTATCAATTGGGAATAGCTCCATGAGGCGCAGCCTGGCGCACCGGCCCGAAGTCACACCACCAGCTACATGGATACCAAAAACAAAATAGACCGCTGTACGCCCCTTGTCTTGGCTTCCGGGCAAGTCCCCTGATGGTTCAGTGGATGGTGGCAACCACCATGGTCTGAAACCCGGGTTTCAGTGGCTTCCGCTCTGCGCCATTGCCTCTGCTGTGCCCATCATAGCCTGTATGGCTACCAGCACTGTCCCGGCGAGCGCCGAATGTAGCCGAAGCCGACATGGCACCCGTGGTGGGGTCGATCCGGCAGATGGCGCTTTCTGTTGCCGAATCAGAATCGGTCTGTAACCTGGGCTTCTGGTACTACCCATTGGACGGATATGAACAAGGCCCAAGCCATCCAGTTTCTTCCCCAGACCGCTGCGGCGTTGCACCGCATGCAGGTCAAGCTTGATCGCCTCGATGGTAATCTCGTTGAACAGGACATCGCTGCCCGCAAACAGGAAGCACAGATCGGATGGGAGTTCGCCAAACTGGTTGACCGGATCGAGGGAGCATTGAGGGCAACCGGTTCCAATATGAATTTGGATCAGTGGTGTAAACAGGAGGTCGGCTGCGACATCCGAACAATGAGACGCCGAAAGCGGTTGTACAAACATTGGAAGGAATACGAGGCGAAGCGCCGGGAACTTGGTTCATGCGGCCAAACCGGACTGTTGTTTGCCCTGTCACTGGTCGCCAATGACACTCATGAACCTGCAACGAACGGACAGCCCTTGTCAGTCCGATCTCGTACCAGAACGAGTATTTCACGAAAGATCGATGCTGTCGATGTATCACGATGCCAGTTTATCACCGGTGATGCATTGACTGAACTCGGAAAGATGAAATCTGGACAGGTCAATGTTATCGTCACATCGCCACCCTATTGGCCTGCGAAAGACACCTACAAGCACAAAGGCGTAGGTTTCGAGAAGACCGTGGAAGAATTCGTAGACAATCTCGTGTTCATTTTCCGTGAGGCAAAACGGGTTCTTCGGGATGACGGAATTCTATGGGTGTCGATTGATGACAGCTACCTGAACAGAAGCCTGTCCTTCATACCGGCACGATTTGCACTGGCGATGGTGGATGATGGCTGGACTTGCAGGGCCGAGATCGTATGGAACAAAACAAACTTGCGTCCTGATGCCGTCTCAGACCGCCCGACCAAGGATCATGAAAAACTTCTGATGTTCGTAAAGGAACAGAAGTACTTCTACGATCCCGACCCGATCAGAGTTCCGCCAACGAGCCGGTTCAACCAATCTGGTTTTAAGAAGAGAGCGGCAATGCGAAGCGAGAATGATCTGCTTGACCGATATTACACTAACCCTTTGGGGCGCAACAGCGGCTCCATATGGCAGGTGGAACGAACGGTTTATCGCAATGGCCATACGGCAACATTTCCGTTGCAACTTGTTCAACGGATGCTAATGGTATCGTGTCGTGAAAACAGCTTGGTGCTGGACATTTTTGGTGGGGCTGGAACCACGGCGCTGGCGGCGCTTCAACTCGGCCATCGGGCGATCAGCATCGAGATCAACCCCGCCTACACCAGAGAGGCACAACAGCGGATCACCGCTGCATTAGGCGAGGAAGACGATGCGATGGCGGCCGAGTGATCCGTATAGGTCTGGTGGTGTCCACTTGGCATCAGTACCTTGGTCACTGTCATCAGGCCGCAACTTTCTTTGAAC
>Ga0181536_10003090_pt1 | contig 18259 bp, 16 predicted proteins | sample PEATcosm2014_Bin_41_FD_121105 | JGI IMG/M metagenome (GOLD analysis project Ga0181536, IMG submission 121105) | Peatland microbial communities from MTU Mesocosm Facility, Houghton, MI, USA - PEATcosm2014_Bin17_60_metaG | ecosystem: Environmental > Terrestrial > Soil > Wetlands > Peat | place...
CGGCTATCACCTGACCAATGTCCTTATCCACGCCGCCTCCGCCGTTCTCCTGTTCCTGATTTTGCGGCGGATGACCGGCGCCCTTTGGCGCAGCGCGTTCGTGGCGGCGGTGTTTGCCATCCACCCTCTGCGGGTGGAGTCGGTGGCGTGGGTGGCACAGCGCAAGGACGTGCTGGGCGCTTTTTTTTTCATGCTCACGCTGGGCGCTTATGTCCGGTATGCGCGCCACCCGAACTCGCTGGGGAGCTACCTGATGGTGGCGGGGTTTTTCGTGTTGCATCTGCTGTGCAAACCGACGGCGGTGGCGTTGCCGTTTGGGCTGTTGCTGCTGGATTACTGGCCGCTCCACCGATTCGCCCCGCCGATGCCAACCCGGGCCACGACGCCGCCCATGGAGCGGCCGGGGTGTTGTTTTGGGATACCCAGGCGTTTGATCCTGGAGAAGATTCCGCTGCTGGGGCTGGCGGCGGCGGCGTGCGTGGTGACTTTTTTTGCAGAGAGGGTGGCAGTCACGCCCATTGCCCATCTTGCCCTGTCGTCGCGGATCGCCAATGTGTTGGTTTCCTACGTGGTCTATCTGCGCCAGATGGTGTGGCCGGAGGGACTGGCGGTTTTTTATCCCTATCCAGCGGGAAACCCGCCCGTTTGGCAAATTGGCCTGGCGTTTCTCCTGCTGGCGGGAGTTTGCGTGGGAGCTTTGGCGCTTTGGCGAAAGTGCCCGTGGTTTATGGTGGGCTGGTTTTGGTATTTGGGGATGCTGGTTCCGGTGATCGGCTTTGTTCCAGTATGCCTGTCTGCACACGTGGATCACTACACTTACTTGCCGCAGATCGGCTTGTATGTGGCGCTGACTTGGGCTGTGGCGGACCTGTCGGCTGGCTGGCGTTGCCGCCGCCTGATTCAAAGCGGATGCGCGGCGGCCATTTTGGCTGCCTTGATTTCTTGCGCGCACATTCAGACCTCGTTTTGGCGCAACAGCGGTTCGCTCTGGACCCACACTATTTCCTGCACCCGCGCCAACAGCCTTGCCCAGTTCGAACTTGGCGCCTATCTTTCCGCAAAGGGAGAATGGGAAGAAGCCATCAGAAACTACGAAAACGCCCTGGAAATCAATCCTGCTTATGCGGAGGCGCACAACAACCTGGGAGTTGCTCTTTCCGCCAAGGGTGATCTGGACCAAGCCATCCTGCATTACCAACAGGCCCTGGAAATCAATCCTGCTTATGCGGAGGCGCACAACAACCTGGGAGTTGCTCTTTCCGCCAAGGGACTTCTGGACGAAGCCATCCTGCATTACCAACAGGCCCTGGAAACCAAGCCCGATTATGCGGAGGCCCGCAACAACCTGGGGCTTGCTCTTTTCGCGAAGGGAGATCTGGAGCAAGCCGCCGCGCAATACAGAAAAGCCCTGGAAACCAAGCCCGATTACGCGGACGCACACAATGATCTAGGCGTGGCTCTGCTCAGCCAGGCACGCGTGGAGGAAGCCGTCGCGCAATTCCACCAGGCGCTGCATCTCAAGCCCGATTACGCGGACGCTTACGCCAATCTTGGGGTGGCTCTCTTCCAGAAAAGGGAAACCAAGGAGGCCATCGAGTCCTGGCAAAAGGCGCTTGAAGTCAAGCCGGACCAACTCAACGCCTTGAACAACCTGGCATGGGCGCTGGCAACAACCCCGGACGCATCCCTGCGCAACGGCGCAAAAGCCGTCGCGCTGGCCAAACAAGCCGACCAGTTGAGCGGGGGCGGCAATCCGATGATGCTGCACACCCTGGCGGCGGCATACGCGGAGGAAGGGAGTTACGGGCTGGCCGCCGTCACGGCCCGGCGCGGTTTGGCATTGGCAGCGGGGCAAAAGAACGACCCGCTGGCCGCGACATTGCAAAAGGAAATCAAACTCTACGAGGCGGGCGCGCCCGTGCGAGAAGGCCCAATACAGGGAAGCGCACCAACGGTACGGGATGCGACACGGTGAGCGGGCAAGTTGCTGCCTGAAAGCTGAATTCTCAAACCGGGCCAGGGCCGGGCAGGCCGGGTTGGCTATGGCCAGGCCGGACCGAACAGCCGGGCGCTTCATAGTCGGCCTGAAGATCCTGGGGAAGGGCGCCATCTATTGGCGGAACCGCAGTCCGATGGCCGTCGGCAAAGCTGGCCTCCGAATATTCTTCGTGCCGGCAGAGATTGTGTCAGAAAAGCAAAATTTTACGGCGCCGTTGCCGTGATATAGAAATCATTAGTCACCCACTGCCACGGTGTGAGCTTGGCATGACCGTCGGCGAAAGCGGAGTTGCCGCCCTGCGGGCTGTGACGGCATGAAATTGTGTCATGCGCCGTGCTGTCGGCCACCGGCTCCCAACGACCATCGTCCATGAATGGTGAAGTCCATGTTCCAGGGGGATACTCGCTCACTGCCGCGGGTTCTTCGACGAGCATGATTTTGTCCGAAGGACGGAGAACCTGCGGGACCTTGAATGGGTATGCCAAAATGGGGGAGGCGTCCGCGTCGGAAAATTCCAGCGCGATGCCATCGCCGAGGGTTGAACTCCCATTCATGGAGTAGCTGTATCGATAACCGTTGACCTCGGGAAATATTTTTTGACCCGGACAAATAAAGAGGTTGGTGGAATTGGCTGTTCCCGCTTCCCGCGCGATCTGGCTGTTGCCAACAAGCTCATCAGGACCGCCCTCTCTCGTCCAGTAAATCCAGTCTTCCTCGTGCCAACCCTGGGCGTTTGAAGCGGATGACGGGTAGTTGTCGCGGTTGTCGCTGGTGTACATGACCATTCCCAAGCCCAGTTGTTTCAGGTTGCTGAGGCAATTGGTCTGGATGGCTTTTTGTCTGGCCTTGGCCAAGGCGGGCAGAAGCAGGGACGCGAGAATGGCGATGATGGCGATGACCACCAATAATTCGATGAGCGTAAAACCGTGTTGCTGCGCGGCCGCCCGCCGGTTCCTGAGCTTTGCACTTGCTGAAAGTTCTTTGTTTATACTTGTAATGTAAACAGAAAAGGCCCGGAGGTCAATCTCGGGTCTCCCCTGGAGCGCATCCCGCTCATGGCGCATGGATTGGGGAGGTTTTCAACCAGCAACATTTCTTGTATTTGCGCCCGCTGCCGCAGGGGCAAGGGTCATTCCGGCCGGCAGACGCGGACTGGGGGCGCGCTTCCGCTTCGGCAATCATCTCCATGATGTCCGACGCCGCCTGGTTGTTGCGCAGCAACTGCGCCATCGCACGCATGCAGGGATCAATGTGGTTGAAGAACCGCTTGTAGGCCGGGCATAAATAGTTCAGCCCCTCCTGGCCATCCGGAGTCCGGATGAAACGATGCTTGGGGCACTCGCCGTTGCAGGCGAAGCGGACCTGGCATTGGCGGCAATACGCGGGCAGGGAATCAAACTTGGCGCCGCCAAATTCCCTCTGCGACGGCGAGGCGGCCATCGCCCCCAGGCTTTGGTTCAGGAGGTTGCCCAGGCGGTATTTGGGATAGACGTAATGATCGCAACTATAGAGATCGCCGTTATGCTCCATGGCCAGCGCCGCGCCGCACTTTTCCCCGAAGACGCAAAGCGACGATCCCAGGCCCATCCAGTTGCCCAGCGCCACATCAAACAATTGCACAAATACCCGCCCCACGTCCCGGCGGACCCACTGGTCAAAGATCGCGCAAAGAAAACGCCCATACTGTTCGGCCTCCACGCTCTCCCCTGTGACCGGACCCGCCGGGCCACCCGGCCGCCCCGGATCAGGCGGCTCGGCAAAGTCCAGGCCCGGCGTCCCGGAATGCGCCAACGCCGCGCGTTCCACCAGCGGGATGAACTGAAGATACCGGCTGCCGATTTCCTTGAGGAACCGATAGACTTCCCCCGCCTGGCGGGCATTGGCGCGATGCACCACCGTCAGCGTGTTGAATTCAACCCCGTGCTTCTTGAGCAAGCCCAGACCGCGCATGACGGCGTCGAATGTCGGCTTCCCCCCCTTGGCGACTCGGTGCTTGTCATGCAGCTCGCGCGGCCCGTCCACCGACAGGCCGGCCAGAAAGTGGTGTTCGGCCAGGAATTCGCACCACCGGTCGTCCAGCAGCGTGCCGTTGGTTTGCAGGGCGTTGGAAATGGTCCTGTCCCCGGCATGTTTTCGCTGCAATTGGACCGCCTTCTGAAAAAACTCCACCCCCAGCAGCGTCGGCTCGCCGCCCTGCCAGGCGAAAAGAATCTCCGGACCGGGCTGCTCCTGGATGTACTGGCGGATGTATTGCTCCAGCACCGCATCGCTCATGCGCCACTGGCGTTCCTCCGGGTAGAGGTTGTGCTTCTCCAAATAAAAACAATAACTGCACTCCAGATTGCAAACCGGCCCGATCGGCTTGGTCAGCACATGAAAACCCCGGCGCGCCCCGGTCTGGATCCTTTCACTCATGGCGCCGCACACCTTACCTCCAACCCGCCCGGTTTTCGCGCTTTTTTTCTTTTGCCGGCGCGTTTCATTTTGGTAATCTGGTTCCAAGCAAAGCCAGGCAACATGAAAACGATCACACGCCGCCACTTTTTGGGGCAGGTGGCCGGTTCGGCGGCGGCCGCGTCGCTGCCGGGGACGGCTCTGGCGCAGGCCCCCCAACCCGCCGCCCGAAAACCCAACGTCTTGTTCATCATGTCCGACGACATGCGGGTGGAACTGGGCTGTTACGGGAGCATGTTCAAAGCCAGAACTCCCAACCTGGACGCGCTGGCCGGCGCCGGCGTTCGCTTCGACAGAAACTATTGCCAGTTCCCCCTCTGCAATCCCTCCCGCTCCTCGCTTCTGACCGGCCGCCGCCCCACCAAGACAGGAGTTCTGGGCAACCGGACCGCATTCCGGGACCTGCACCCCGATTGGGTCAGTCTCCCGCAGTTGTTCAAGGAAAGCGGCTACATCTCTTTGCGCAACGGGAAGATTTACCATGGCGGCATTGACGACCCCAAGGCCTGGAATGAGGCCTGGGACTCGCCGAGCAGCGATGGCACCGGCCTGAGCGGCAATCTGCCGGAGCAACCCGCCAACCCCAAAGACAGCAATTCCCTCCCGGCCCTGCCCCAGGACCTGAGCAAGGCCGCCTACTCCGACCGCATCATTGTGCTGGATGGCAATGGCGAAGACCACGGCGATTATCACGCCGCCGACCGCACCATCGCCTACCTGCGCAAATACAAGGACCGGCCTTTCTTCATCGGCTGCGGCTTCGTCAAGCCGCACAGCCCGCCCACCGCCCCAAAACGGTTTTTCGATTTATACGACCCTGGAAAAATACAATTGACCCCGGATTTCGCCGACCGGCCCACCGTGCCGCCCGGCTTTCCCGACGCCGCCATCCGCAAGCACAACGCCGACCTGTTCATCGGGCGCACGGCCAGCGTGGCCGAAGCGCGGGAAGTCATCCGGGCCTACATCGCCTCGATCTCGTGGGTGGACTGGAACCTGGGGCGCGTCCTCGCCGAGTTGGACCAATTGGGCCTGCGCCAGAACACCATCATTGTTTTCGTGGCCGATCACGGCTACCAACTCGGCGAAAAGGGAAAATGGTCCAAGGCCGGCTCGCTTTTCGAAATGGGCACCCGCGTGCCGATGATCCTCTCGGTTCCCGGAGTCCGCGGGAACGGGGCAACCTGCTTCCGCATTGTCCAGTCGTTGGACATTTATCCCACCCTGGTGGAGCTATGCGGCCTGACGCCGCCCGAAGGCCTGGAAGGCCAAAGCCTGGTTCCGCTCCTGAACAATCCCGCGGCCGAATGGGGCCGTCCCGCCTACAGCGTCTGGAGCGAGGATGGCGCGAGCCTGCATGGCGTGGCCGTGCGCAACGAACAATGGCGCTACGCCGAATTTGGACCCAACGGCAAAAACGGCGCGATGCTGTTCGATCCCAAAGCCGATCCGCTGGAAATGAAGAATCTGGCCAGCGCCCCGGAGCACGCCGCCACCTGCGCCCAACTGGCCGCGCTCACCCGCCAATACGCCGCCGCGCTGGGTTAAAGAGCAGAGTATTGTCAACGTCAAATTCGAGGCGGTGTCGAGGCATTGGGACCTGGATTGATTGCAAGTGGCTGATAGTATTCGTGGACCAAGACACATGAAATCGCTGCTCAAGAAGATACGTTTTCTACTCATTCATCGTCTGGCTTACCGGTTCTCCGAGCAGTTCTACGATTGGTGGTTCGGGATTGTTTCGGATAAAGAACTATCCGCCGCCGAGCTGGGCCTGACGGAGCCGGGCTGCCATCACTACGTTGCCTCCTGCTATATTCGCTTTTGGCAAATGATGAAGCTCATAGAAATTCGTCCGGGCGCCGATGTGTTTTTAGACATAGGATCAGGCATGGGGCGTGTCGTCGTGCTGGCTGCGAGGTATCCATTTCGGAAAGTCATCGGCGTTGAGCTGACGGAGAAACTTCATGGCATTGCGCAGGAAAACGTTCGCCGGACTCTGCCCCGCCTCCGGTGTCGTACGATCGAGCTGTACCGCGTTGACGCCAGGGATTTTCGCATCCCGCCGGATGTTACCGTGATTTATCTTTGGAGCCCATGTAGCGGCCAGGTTCTCGAACAGGTTTTCTCAAATATTCGACGGTCGGTTTTGGACTCGGCGCGAACCGTTACCATTCTCTATCTCAGTCTTCCGGGCGTGACGGGTTTGGATGACATCAAGCCGCGGCTGCCTTGGTTAAAAGAGCGTCAGAGGGTCAAACTGGGAGCCGGTTCGCTGGCGGTGGTCTACACGTGTAGCGCGGAGGAGTGACTGATTCATGGCTCAATCCCGCCGCGCGGCGGCCTTGAGCGCGGCAAGGTCGAAATCCAGCAAATCGCCGATTCTTTCTATCGTAATGTCCGGTCGGCGATAGCTGGCCATGAGCTTGGCGTCCATCGCGTAATGCCCCTGGCGGACGAAGACCGTCGTCACCCGCCAGCGCCAGGTCTTTTTCATGGCGGCGAGGATGCGCACTTTGTCATCAACCACGATGTAATGGCGGGCGGGGTGGTGGCGGGCCACGTCGGGCAATTCCAATTCTTTATGCGCGTAAATCATCACCCGGCCGTCCACCGCTTCGCCAAGGCCGGAGCAATCAATCTTGCGGGGTTGAAACACCACGTCGCCATCGGAGAGCAGCACTGTCGGGCCCCATTTGCGGCAATGGGCCAGCACGTCGAGCGAATTGGGGAAGAGCCGGTTGGCGAACGGATAATTGATCAGGAAGCGCGAAACGGCCAGCAGGCGCAACCCGTGCGGATGCGCCGCCCGATACCGCTGCAAGGCCCCCAGATAATCCGCATAGCCCAGCTCATCGCGCAACTCCTCGAAGAATTTCCAGTACTGGCGCGCCCCCCGCGCCCCGACCTCCTTTTGGAGATACTTTTGCAGGTCCGCCGTGACCTGGTCGTTAAACAGCAGCGTGTTGTCAACGTCAAATAGAAAAACCGCCCGGGCTGGCGGATGGGATTTGTTGGCCATAAAATTTTGCGCGCGGCGGCAATGATTTTGACGCGCGCGCCGTCAATGTCCTCGACCAGGATTCTTATTCCGTCTTCCGCCACGCCCGGCCGTCGCGCGCCATCAACTCGTCGGCTTCCCTCGGCCCCCACGAGCCGGAGGGGTAATTGGGAAAGGCGCGGGGCGGGAGCGCCTTCCACACATCCAGCACCGGCGTGATGACGCTCCAGCCCGCCTCCACCATGTCGGCGCGCTGGAAGAGCGTGGCGTCGCCGACCATGCAATCATAGATCAGCCGTTCATAACCGGTGCTGGGGGTCCTGCCGAAATAATCCACGTAGTTGAATTTCATCTCCACCGCGCCCATGTGCATGATCGGCCCGGGCACTTTGGCGCCGAAGCTCAAGGAGAGTCCCTCCTCGGGCTGAATTTGCAAAACCAGGCGGTTGGCCTGGAGGGTTTCCACCGGGGTGTCGCGGAACAACTGAAAGGGGGCGCGCTTGAACTGGATGGCAATTTCGGTCGTCCGTTTGGCCAGCCGCTTGCCGGTGCGGATGTAAAACGGCACGTCGGCCCAGCGCCAATTGTCTATTTTCAATTTCAAGGCCACAAACGTTTCGGTCGTCGAATCCCCGGCCACGCCGGCTTCGGAGCGATACGCCAGTTCGTTCTCCGCGCCGATGGAGCCGGCCCCGTATTGCCCGCGCACCGCGGCGCTGAGCACTTCTTCGGGCGAGGGAACCTGAATGGCGTGCAGCACCTTGGCCTGCTCGTCCCGCACCGAATTGGCCCCAAAGGAAATCGGCGGCTCCATCGCCGTCAGGGAGACCAACTGGAAGAGATGGTTGGGCACCATGTCGCGCAACGCCCCGGCCGTCTCGTAGTAGCCCCCGCGCGCCTCCACCCCGACGGTCTCGGCCGCGGTGATCTGCACATGGTCAATATAACGCCGGTTCCAAATCGGCTCGAATATCCCGTTGCCGAACCGGAAGATAATGATGTTTTGCACCGTCTCCTTGCCCAGGTAGTGATCAATGCGGTAAATCTGCCGCTCTTCCAGCGTCTGCTTGATGGACTGGTTGAGCGCGCGCGCGGAATCCAGGTCGCGTCCAAACGGCTTCTCAATGACCACCCGCCGCCAGTTGCCGTCCTTCTGCTCGGTCAGTCCGGCCGCGCCCAGTTGTTTCACCGCCTCGCCAAAAAAGCGCGGCGCCACCGCCAGATAATAGAGATGATTTGGCGGGACGCCGTGGTTCTTCTGCACCTCGGCGATTTTGGCCTTCAATTGCTGGTAGGCCGCCGGGTCCTGAAAATCGCCCCGCACGTAATAAAGCCGCTGCTCAAACCAGCTCCACATCTCCGGCGTCAACGGGCAACTGGCGAACTGCTGGATGTCCTTGCTCATCTGCGCCCGGAAGCTCTCGGTGGTCAAGTCGGTGCCGGAAAAGCCGACAATGACAAATTGCTCGGGCAGCAATCGGGCCGCCACCAGATTGCACAAGGCCGGGATGAGCTTGCGCTTGGTCAAATCGCCGCTCGCCCCAAAGATCACCATCACGCACGGATCCGCCTTCCGCGCGGGCGGTTCAATGGACTCCTGGGGCGGGATGCTCATGCCAGTCGGTTCTCGGCGGCCATTCGCATCACGAGCCGTAAATCTCCATGATCTTGTTCAAGAACTCCACCGCCTTGTCGTGTTTCCTCTGGAAGGAATTGCGCCCAATGATGGAGCCGAACCCGCCGGCGTCGCGGATGGCGGTGACCTCCTGGAAAACCGTCTCGTCCGACGCCGCGGCGCCGCCGGAGAAAATCACGATGCGGCGGCCGGCAAACGCGCACTGCACAATGTGCCGCACGCGCTCGGCCAAAGTGCCCATCGGCACTTTTTCCTTCTCATACACTTTGCGCGCCGCCTCCTGTTCCAGGTGCGCGCTGGGCAGCTTGACTTTGATGACGTGCGCGCCCAGTTGCGCCGCGATTTGCGCCGCGTAACCGCACACATCCAGCGCCGTCTCCCCTTCCTTGCTCAAGCTCGACCCGCGCGGATAAGACCAGACCACCACCGCCAGCCCGGCTTCCTTGGCCTTGGCCGTCGCCTCGCGAAGCTGCTGATACATTTCCACCCGATGGGCCGATCCGGGATAAATCGTGAACCCAATGGCCACGCACCCCAGGCGCAACGCCTCGGCCACCCCGCTGGTCAGCGCCGACAGCGGGTCTTTTTCATCCAGCAGCACGTCGTGGTTGTTGATCTTGAGGATGAGGGGGATTTCGCCGGCGAATTCGCGCGCCGCCGCTTCGATGGAACCCAGCGGGGCGGCGTAGGCGTTGCAGCCCGCCGCGATGGCCAACTGGCAATGATAGCGGGGATCGTAGCCGGGCGGGTTGACGGCGAAACTGCGGGCCGGGCCGTGCTCAAACCCCTGATCCACGGGCAGAATCACCAGCTTGCCGCTGCCGCCCAGTTTGCCGTGGTTGAGCAGGCGGGCCAGGTTGGTGAGGGTTCCGGGATTATCGCTGCCGTACCAGCTTAAGATTTCTTTGACTCGTGGTGTTGCCATAAACAGGACTTTCTTTTGTTTGACGTTTGTTAATCTGGACTTTTAAACTCGATCGCATCGCTGATTTTTTTTGTTGCCGCGCGGTCGCGGAACTGTCGGCGCCAAGCATAAGGGAAAAAAAACCAACCGCAAGCCGCTTATGCAGCGCAATCACAAAGATGGTTGCCAAACAGCCGCAAGGCAGGGTATGCCGGCCCAGGTTGCCGGAGGTTTTGCTTTAATGCCTTGACGAACGCTCAACGGATGGCCAGAGCCACACCGATTTGTTCGATGGCCAATTGAATGTGCTTCAGCCCCGGTCCCGCCACGCCGCCGGCGATTTGTTCCAGCAATCCTTGCGCGGCGCGAAGGTGCGCGTCCGAGACGCCTTGGAATTCATGTCCCTTTCCGTCTCCTTTCAGGTCCACCCCCAGGGCCTTGGCGGCGGCGGATACTTGGGCCATGGCCCTGACCCTGTGTCCTTTGTAGTCGTGATCCGCGATGGCGAGCCGTGCGTAGGCCTCGCGCAGCATTCCCGCCTCTTCGCTGTCGTTGGCAAGAGTCGAGCGCGGCGCCTTGCCCTCGGCGGCCAGGCGCTGCTCGAACTGGCTGGACTGCGTTGGGGCGGCTGACTGGGCCGTTGGGACGCCGGAGCCGGCAATGTCCGCGGTGGCCGTCTGGCCGGCCAGGCTGAGGGAACAGAGCGCCGCCAGAAAAATTGAGGTTCCGCCGAGGCGGAATGGCGGCAAATAAGAGTGAGATTTCATATCGCAAATTTGCCATCTGGCCCGGCGTTTGTCAAATTACCGCTGAGAACCAGAATATCCGTGAAATCCGTGGTTCCCTCAGTTTTTATGAAACATGAGGAATTGCCAGGATGGAACTGGTTGATTTTTACCGCGAACCAAACCACCAACACGAACCGGGAAATCTTTCCGCGGAAAGCGCGGCGCGGATGCGCCGACAGAGCCGCGTCTCGTTCAGGCCGTTGAGTTCGTGCTCCCAAATCCGCAGAACATGCCATCCGGCCTTGCGCAATGTGCGACCCACAAGCCGGGCGCGCCGGGTATTGGATGCGAGTTTGCGCCGCCAGAAGGCCCGGTTATTTTTTGGTTTCGTGCCGTGCCATGGACAGGCGTGCCAGAAGCAGCCGTCCACGAAGACCGCCAGCCGCGCCTTGCGAAAGACGAAATCCGGTTTGCCGAACACGGCCTGATTGCGCCGCCAGTCCTTGATGTGATGATGCCGGAAGAATCTTGCCAGGGCCAGTTCCGTTTCCTTGTTGCCGCGCCCGCGAATCCGCGACATGACTTCCGAGCGTTTGGCCTTGGTGAAAACGTCAGGCATCAAACATCATCCAAAGGCTTCACTTTTCCCAAACGACATGTCACACTGCCAATGTGGAATTGCTGAGCAAGATCGAAAACACCGAAGACACCATGGCATCGTCTTTGCGAGCTTGGTATAGCTCGTCCGTATCTGATTTTCTGCAATCCCCTCCTGACGCTGTATTGGGAAGACTCACGAAAAACTGTGACTTCTCTTTAATTCAGCCCCAGAGAGATGCGTGGAGGGCTCAAGTCCAGATTTTGCGTTCCCAACTCAACGGCGTAACCGGCAATTTATTCTTTGAATTTAATATTCCGCGGATGGGACGCCGGATTGATGTTGTTCTGCTTGTCGCGTCTGTTGTATTTGTGATTGAGTTCAAGGTTGGAGAGAAAACTTTTGACCGGTCGGCGCTGGATCAGGTGTGGGATTACGCTCTTGATTTGAAGAATTTTCACGAGGCAAGCCATGAGGTTTCGATTATTCCAATTCTAATCGCAACCGAAGCTGAAGATTCTACCCCGATGCCACTCGAATCAGGCGCTGATAAAGTTTATCGGCCGATCTTGGTGAACGCAAACGGGTTACGCGCGACGGTGGATTTGGCGCTAAGAACCGTCGTGGGTTTTATGCTTGACTCTAAACAATGGTCACGCGCGCCTTATCACCCAACTCCGACAATTGTGGAAGCCGCGCAGGCTCTTTACGCCCAACACTCAGTTGAAGCCATCGCCCGCTTTGACGCAGGCCACGAAAACCTCCTCGTCACTTCGCGACGCATTGAAGAATTGGTTGACCAAGCGCGAGCAAACCGGCACAAACTCATTTGTTTCGTCACTGGTGTGCCGGGTGCAGGGAAAACTCTGGTCGGGTTGAATGTGGCGACTCGTCGGCGTGAATCGTCCGAGCCAACACACGCCGTCTTCCTTTCCGGCAATGGACCACTCGTGGCCGTGCTTCGAGAGGCCCTCACCCGCGACGAGGTTGCGCGTCGGAGACAGAAGGGTGAAAAAGTTCGCAAGGGCAGCGTTGGCGAGAGTGTCAAAGCATTTATTCAGAATGTTCATCATTTTCGAGACGATGCGCTGATTGAGTCTGGCCCACCGATCGAACATGTGGTCATCTTTGACGAGGCGCAACGAGCATGGAATTTGAAACAGACCGCCAGCTTTATGGCTCGGAAGAAGAAGCGAACTGGGTTCTCTCAATCCGAACCTGAATTCCTGATATCTTACATGGACAGGCATGCCGATTGGGCCGTCATCATTTGTCTCGTTGGAGGTGGACAAGAGATTAATACCGGCGAAGCCGGGATTGATGCATGGTTGGATGCAGTTAATTCAGCCTTTCCCAACTGGCACATGTATATCTCATCCAGACTCACCGACAGCGAGTATGCGTCGGGCATGGCTTTGGATCGCGTTCGGACACGAGTGAATACTCACCTCGATGACTGCCTGCATCTGGCCGTTTCCATGCGTTCTTTCAGGGCCGAAAACGTCTCCACCTTCGTCAAAAACCTGCTTGATTGCGAGAAACAGAAAGCCCGCGAGGTTTTCGCAAGATTCGCCGACCATTATCCGATGGTGGTGACACGCGACTTGCGACTCGCCAAGCAGTGGATACAGGCTCACGCCAGAGGAACGGAGCGTTTTGGCATGGTCGCTTCGTCGAAAGCTCAGCGACTAAAACCGCACGCTATTGACATCCGGGTCGAAGTTGATCCTGTCCATTGGTTTCTGAACGGCAGGCAAGACACGCGGTCCAGTTATTATCTGGAGGATGCGGCGACAGAATTCCAGGTTCAGGGACTTGAACTTGATTGGACGTGTGTAACCTGGGACGGGGACTTACGTTTCGACGAGTCGGGGTGGAGTTATCACGACTTCCGCGGCGACCGATGGACGACGATCTTAAACCCCCAGAATCGTATTTATCTTCGGAATGCCTATCGGGTGCTTCTCACTCGCGCACGACAAGGGATGGTTGTATTCATTCCGCCTGGTGAGCGCAGTGACCCTACTCGTTTGCCTGACTATTACAATTCGACGTTCAACTACTTTATTGAAGTGGGAATTCCCGTGCTGGAGTAACATTTACCGAGGCTTATCGGAGGTTGTTTCACCCAGTGGGTTTTCATTTCTTTCTCCAGCGATTGAAACTCACGGTCCCCGGTGAGGAGGGGGGACTTTTTTTCTTTGGCCAGCGCGGCGGCGAAGGCGGCGGCCAACCTGAGGCGGTGACGGGGCTTGAAATCTCGTTTGTTCTTTGTTCCGGGCATGATGATCTGAACGGCATCGTAGCCCTTTGAGAGTTTTAGGCAAGAGGCTTTGCGTTGGCCAGACGCCGCCGAAGGTTTGCGGCTCTCAAACCGTTGTGGCGCGCACGATATGGCCGCCGCGGTCGCGCAAGGAGCCGCCCCGGTTTGCAAAGTAACGCTCCCGGATCAACGCCGGTCCCAGGTCCTCGACTTCGCGAAACCCCAAGGCCATCAGTTTGGCCTTGAGTGCGTCCGTCTCAAAATGGCTCCGGAAAGCCTCTCCCACGGAGGCGACGCGCGCGGCAAGCCTCTCGCGGGCCGCGGCGTCTTCGTCCTGGCCGGCGCTCGAAGCCGGGGGATTGCCATAGTCGAACACCACATGAGCGCCACCCGGCAGGCCGGCAATGAAACCAAGCGTCGTAAAGACCGCCTGCTCCGTCAGATAAGGCACGACGCCCAGCCAGGTGAAAAAGGTCTGTTGCGCCGGATCGAAGCCGGCGGCGCTCAAGCCGTCCGCCAAAGTCTCCCGCTCGAAATCCACCGGAGCGAAGGTCAGCGCGCGCGGCGCCGGGATCGCTGCCTCCGCGAGCCGTTGGCGCTTCCAGGCCTGGGTGGCCGGGTGATCCACCTCGAAAATGCGCAGCCCTTCCCCCAAAGAGGCGCGGTAGGCGTAAGTGTCAAGACCCGCCCCCAGCACCACCAGTTGGCGGACCCCGCGGCGTGCCACCGCGGTTGCCAGGGCGTCTTCGGCAAAGCGGCTCCTCACGGCAATGAACAGTCGCAACCTCCGTCTGGACGGGTCGTTCTTCGCGTCACGGATAGCGGCCTCGGCGTCCGCCCCGAGGATGCGTATCGCCAACGGATCGCTGAAAATGAAACCGCGTTCCAGCACTTGATGGGCGGCGCGGTGAAAGGCGGCGCCGCGTGCGGTCCGGCTTGGCTGTCCTTGTTGCATGCGGAAAAAACCTAGCCGGCCGGGCTGTCTCCGTCAATTGCGCGAGTCTCGCCCTGCCGATTTAGAAAGGGCAGGAGCTTTCCCGCGAAAAAGGCGGTCGGGAAAGGGGTCGCGCGCCTCGATGGCGGCGCGACCGCGGATGGGCAGGGTGAAACGCCGCAGCGCGGGAAAACGGCCGGGGTCGCGCGCCAGCAGCACGGCCATTTCGTCGTCATAAATGGTCGTCCAGCCGGGACGCTTCTTCAATTCCACGGCGCCGGCGGCGTTGACGGGCAGCAGGGCCAGATCGGCTTCGTCGGGGTTGAGAATTTTTTGGTCGAACGGCTCGCCGTTGTAAAATTGCCAATGCGCGGCGATTAGATCCCTGGAGTAACAGGTGTCCAGGCGGCCGTCAATGGATGGGGGACAATCGGGCAGGTCGAAGATGGCCATTTCGCCCCAATCAAAGAAGACCAGCAGACGGCCCCGCAACTGGTTGGTTTGCATGAATTCCACCGCGCCAGCCGGGTACTGCGAACGCGGCGCTTCCATGGTCAGCGGATGTTGCTTGTGCAGCGTGAAGATGCAGACCGCGATGGCGCAGGCGCCCAGGGCGCAGAGAGCGGCGGCGGCGTTTTGGGCGGCTGGCGCAGAGATGTTCCAGCCGGTGATCTGCGGGCGCAAGCGGGCGAGCAGATCGGCCAGGTGCGGCGGCGTCAGCGCCAGAAGGACCAGCGCGCAGAGCGGGGCGTTGCGGACCGAGCGCAGGCCCAGCAGCGCAAACGCGGCGCAGGCGGCCAGTTCCCACCAGGCGCGGGGACGGCGCGTGAAAACCCAGGCCAGGCCGGCCAGGGCGATGAGGATGAAAAGGGCGCAATGATCCCAGCCCAGCGGAGTGGGATTCCATTCCTGGATTTGGGGACGCATCCAGAGGACACTGCCCAGGAGCCAGCGGAGCAGTTGCCCGTGCCACGGATTGCAGAACAGCGCCGCCAGGACGCCCCCGACGGCCAGCCATAATGCCCAGACCGGGCCGGGACGCATCTTTCCGCGGAGCATCTGGGCGGTGGTGGCCGCCGCCGCCAGGACCAGCAATCCAAAACCGGCGAGCGCGCCGCCGTGCGTGTTGATCCAAAGGACAAACAACACCGGCAACGCCAGTGCCCACCGGCGCGGCCCGCGATGGATGCGCCGGAGCAACAGCAGTTCCAGGGCGAGAGCCAGCGCGGTGAATATCTGCGGACGGGCCGCGAAGCCAAAGGAGATTTCCACCACGGCCGGCGCGCCGAATCCCCAGACCACAAACCGCGCGGGCCAGGGCAGGTCTTCGCCGCCCAGACGCAGGCAGAGGGCGAAGGTGAGCAGCCCCGCGGCCATTTTTAAGAGCAGTACGCCGCTGCCCCCCAGCAGCGCATGAGCGCCGCCGAGGGCCAGTTCCGCCAGCCATTCGTGGTTGATCCAAGGCTGCCCCTGCGCGGTCCAGGAGTAGGGATCGGTCTTGGCGATGACGCCGGTTTGGAGCATCTGCCGCCCAAAAACGATGTGCCCCCATAAATCGGGATCCACCGTGTTTTCGGAGAACTGGAATGCGGCCAGGAGGGCCACCAGCGCGCAGAAAGCCATTCGCAACGCGCGCGCGCGCCGGGGCCTGGCGGCGTCCCCTTCCGGCGTGACGGGCCGGGCGGCGGAGTCGGCGGGCGGGGTTGGCGAAGCCATGCGGGCTATGTGTAGTCAATCCGGCCGGTGGCGGCAATACACAAAGGAGTCCAAAGGCTAACGGCTCATGTTCGGGGCTTGACGGACCGGCGCGGCGTCCACAACCTCGTCCTCGTGAGCAATCGCCAACGGTCAATCGGCGCGGCCGCGGTTTTGGCGGCGATTACCGTACTGGTCTATTTGCCGGCCATGCGGGGCGGATTCATCTGGGATGACAACGAGATGACGGTTGACAACCCGCTGCTCAAGTCCGGGCGCGGCCTTTGCGACATCTGGCTGGGCAGGAACCTTCCCGAATATCATCCGCTGACTTACTCGGTTTTCTGGCTGGAATGGCGGTGGTGGGGAATCCATCCGGCCGGCTACCATGTCACCAATATTTTGCTGCACGGGGCCGACGTGGCGCTGCTCTGGCTGGTGTTGCGCAAATTGCGCATTCCGGGAAGCTGGCTGGCGGCGCTGCTCTTTGGCGTGCATCCCGTTTGCGCGGGCACCGTCGCGTGGATCGCCGAACTGAAGAACACCCTCTCGATGTTCTTCTATCTGGCGGCGTTCTTTTTTTATTTGGGAGCCGGGGAGGCGGGCGAAAGGGTGGATCGCCGGCGCTACGCCGCGGCGCTGGCGGCGTTCGGGCTGGCGTTGCTGGCGAAGATTTCGGTCGTGGTTCTTCCGCTGGCGCTGCTGCTGGCCGCCTGGTGGCGCGAAGGCCGGATTTCGCGCCGGGAGCTGGCGCGGACAGCCCCGTTTTTTTTCCTGGCGGCCGCGGCGGGGCTGTTCGGGATGACCTTTCAAAGCCGCTACACCGGGTTGAGCGAGAATCTGTTGATTCGATTGCTCGGCGGCAGTTGGGCGGTCTGGTTTTATTTGTGGAAATTGGTTTGGCCCTTTCACCTGACCATTGTTTATCCGCGATGGCAGATCAGCGCGGCGTCGGCCGCGGCCTGGATTCCGGGGGCGTGTTTGGCCGGGATGCTGTATGTCTTCTGGCGCCGGCGGGAGGGTTGGGGACGGGCCTGTTTATTTGGCGTTGGCTATTTCTTGATTGCCCTGGGTCCGGTGCTGGGTCTGTTTAAATTGGTGTATCTGGATTTTTCGCAGGTGGCCGACCATCTGCAATACCTTGCCGCGCCGGGAATCATCGCGCTGGCGGTGGCGGCGGGCCGGCAATGGCTCGCGCGGGCACAAATGGCGGCGCGGTGCGCGGCGGTGGCGGCCGTGGCGGGACTGTCGGTTTTGACGTGGCGGAACGAAGGGCATTACGCGGACATGGGGACGTTGTGGCGGGAGAACCTGGCGGCCAATCCCAATTCCTTCAACGCTTTGTTATACATGGGAGGGGAGGCGGAGCGGCAGCGCCGTTACGGGGAGGCGGAAGGGTATTTCCAGCGCGTGCTGGCTTTGAACCCGGACTCGCTGGAAGGAAATTACAACATGGGCATTGTTCTTGACGATGAAGGGCGCGTGGATGAGGCGATCGCCTGCATGGCCAGGACGCTGCGGCGCAATCCCGACCAGGCGGACGCGCACATTCTGATGGCGTGGTTCCTGGACGAAAAGAAACGGGAGGCCGCGGCGATGGCACATTTGCGGGAGGCCATCCGGCTGGCGCCCGACGATTTCCGGGCGCATCAAAACCTGGGGAATCTGCTGGCCAGGCAAGGCCGGCTGGATGAGGCGGTGGACCAATTGGGCCAGGCGCTGCGCCGGAAACCGGACAACGCGGGGATTTATGCGGCGCTGGGGTTCGCGCAGAGCGGGAGGGGGGATTTGGCCGCCGCCCGAAAGTGTTTCCAGCAGGCGCTGCGTCTGGACCCCGCCAATGCCGAGGCCCAGAAAGGGCTGGCCGGCCTCCGCCAATCGCCCGCCCCGGCCAGCGGGCCGTCCGGCCATTGAGAGCGGTTTAAAAAAAGTCGTGGCCACTTAAATTGACCGGGTAGATGACATGGGTATTGGCAGGTGAGCGCACAAGCGTTACACCAAGATTGTATGAAACACAATAATACCAATACCCCAAAATCATCATCCA
>Ga0181536_10003092_pt1 | contig 18255 bp, 18 predicted proteins | sample PEATcosm2014_Bin_41_FD_121105 | JGI IMG/M metagenome (GOLD analysis project Ga0181536, IMG submission 121105) | Peatland microbial communities from MTU Mesocosm Facility, Houghton, MI, USA - PEATcosm2014_Bin17_60_metaG | ecosystem: Environmental > Terrestrial > Soil > Wetlands > Peat | place...
ACCAAGCTTCCGCCCGGCGCCGCAATCGACGGGCCGGCGATCCTGCTGCAGAACGACGCCACGATCGTAATCAACCGCGGCCGGCGCGCGCGCGTGGTCGAGCTGGGTCAGCTCGAAATCGTGGCCGCCTGATGGACGCCGTCACCTTCCAAGTCATCCAGAGCCGTCTCTCCGGCATCGTGAGCGAGATGCAGGACAGCATTTTCCGAACCGGCTACTCGACGATCATCCGCGAGTCGCAGGATGCCAGCTGCATGCTGCTCGACGCCGGCGGCAACGTGGTCGGCGAACACGTGATCCTCCCGCTGCACGTCGCCGCGCTCCCGGAAGTCGTGCGCGCGGTGCGCCGTACGTTCCAGGACATCGCACCGGACGACGCCTTCATCACGAACCATCCCTATATCGCGGGCGTGACGCACTCGATGGACATGGCGGTCGTCACGCCGGTTTTCCACGCAGGATCGCTGATCGCGTTTTGCGGCAGCATCGCGCACAAGAGCGATCTGGGCGGCGTCGTCCCGGGCACGTCGTACGGCAGCGCGCGCGAGCTCTTCCAAGAAGGCATCCAGTACCCGCCGATCCGTTTCGTCGCGGCCGGCGTGCCGCAGCGCGACATCGAGGCGATCCTGCGCGCCAACAGCCGCACGCCGGACCTCGTGATCGGCGACATTCGCGGCCAAGTCGGCGTCGCGCGGCTCGGCGAACGGCGTCTGGCCGAGGTCATCGCGCGCTACGGCATCGACGCGCTGCTCGAGACCTTCGCCGGGGTCGGAACGGTAGCGGAGAAGCGCCTGCGCGAGGTCCTGGCGACGTGGCCCGACGGCGTGCACGAAGCGGAGTCGTTCATCGACACCGACGGCGTCACGCCCGACTCGAAGGTGCGCTATCACGTGCGCATCGAGAAACGCGGCGACCGCATCGCGTTCGACTTCACCGGCTCGGACGATCAGCGCGCGGGCCCGGTGAACATCAGCCCGTCACTCGCCCGCGGCTGCTGCTATTACGCGCTGATCGCGATGGTCGACCCGGCGCTGCCGAACAACGCCGGCGTTGCGCACGTGGTCGAAACGACGTTTCGTCCGGGCTCCGTGCTCGATCCGCACTTCCCCGCGCCGTGCTGCACGTACTTGGCGACGTGCATGGCCATCGTCGAAGCGATGCTGGTCGCGCTCAGCGACTTCGTCCCCGCCCGCCGCATGGCCGGCAACGGCGGCACCGGCGGCATCTCGATCACCGGCCGCCGCCCGAACGGCGAGAACTTCGTGCAGTACGAACCGATCGGCTCGGCCTACGGCGGTCGCGCCACCTCCGACGGCGTGTCCGGCATCGCCGTGCTGCTCTCGAACACGCGCGCTGCGTCGATCGAGATCCTCGAGAGCGAGTTCCCCACGCGCATCCGCCGCTTCGAACTGATCCGCGATTCCGGCGGCCCGGGGCGCTACCGCGGCGGCCTCTCACCGCGTCGCGTGTGGGAAGTCCTCGTCGACGACGCGCAGCTCACGTGCCGCGGCGGCAAACACGACATCCCCGCCGCCGGCGCGGACGGCGGCGAACCCGGCGCACTCGGCTCGCTGACGATCAACGCCGGCACGCCCACCGCACGTTCGCTCTCGAGCCGCTTCAGCGGCGTGCGCATGATGCGCGGCGACCAACTCACGCTCGAGAAAGCCGGCGGCGGCGGCCTCGGCAACCCCCACGACCGCCCCTTCGAAGCCATCCTCAACGACGTCCTAGACGGCTACGTCAGCCTGGATGCCGCCGTCGAACACTACGGCGCCGACCGCGCCCGCCTCATCCGAGCGGTGGAAGCGTTCGATCACCCGTCATCGTGAGCAAGCGATCGACGACGGCTCGAACGGGGGAGCATGCTCTCCAACTACAGCGGGGGCGGTGCTCTCCAACTACAGCGGAGCACCATGCCAGGAGGGGTGGGGCGGCGGACGGTGTGGTGCGGGGTACTGTGAGGGCTTGCGAAGTCAGGATGACGAGAGCAAGCCCGAGGGTAGCCCGGTGCGCACAGGAAGTGCGCACCGGGCGTGCCCCGCACCACACCGTCCGCCGCCCCACCCCGAGCCCCCCACCCGCGCAAGCGAAAAGCAGAAGACCCGGCAAGAAAAACGAGCCGGGCCTTCAGAGATGGTTGCGGGGGCGAGATTTGAACTCGCGACCTTCGGGTTATGAGCCCGACGAGCTACCGGACTGCTCCACCCCGCGACGGGCGAACCTGAGTCTACCGGTTGCGTATCAGGTTGTCAAACACCTAAGGTCGAAGGTGTCGGGACATGGCCGGCCACACCCACTTCGATGAGTCAACGGAAGAATATCTCGAGGCCATCTACCGGCTCGACCGGGAAGGCCCGGGGGTGACCACGTCCGGCTTGGCCGCCGATCTCGGCGTCGCGCCGGCATCGGTTTCGGGCATGCTCAAGAAGCTCGCCTCCGAGGGCTACCTCGCCTACGTTGCCCGCGGGGAGGCGAAACTCACCGAGCGCGGGCTGAGCGTCGCGGTCCGGGTCATGCGCCGCCACCGGCTGGCCGAGTGCTTTCTCACGAACATCTTGGGGATGCCGTGGGACGAAGTGAACGAGGAAGCGTGCCGCTTGGAACACGCTATCAGCGCGCGGGTCGAGGAGCGCCTGGTCGCGGTGCTCGGCGATCCGAAATTCTGCCCGCACGGCCTGCCCATCCCGGCGTCAGATCTGAGCGAGCCCGACCGGATCGACCGCAAGCTCGCCGACGTCGATGCCGGCACCAAGGCGCGCATCGTCGACGTCGCCGAGGATGTGCCGGAAATGCTGCGGTTCCTCGATGAAATCGGTATCCGCCCCGGGGCCACCGTCGACATCGTCTCGCGCGCGCCGCTCGGCGGCCCGGTCACGCTCACCGGACCGAGCGGCCGGCACGCCATCTCGCTCGAGCTCGCACGGCTCATCTCGGTCGAACCAAGCGAAACCTCGCTTCGCAGCGCGTAGCGCGTGCTGACGCGAATCCTGGTCGCGATCAACGTGATCGTGTACTTGTTCGAGCGTTTCGTGTGGGGTCTCGACCCGAACGCCCTCTATGCCCACGGCGGGCAATACGGTGCGGTATTGAGCGACGGTGAATGGTGGCGTATTTTCGCGTCCGCGTTTCTGCACGGCAGCGACTTGCACATCATCTTCAACATGATCGCGCTGTTCCAAGTCGGCACGTTCGTCGAGCTGATCTTCGGTGCGCCGCGCATGGCGATCATCTACTTCTGCGCGGCCTTCGGCGGCGGCGCGGCGGTGTCGATCTTCACGCCCGACGTCGTCACGATCGGCGCGAGCGGCGCGATCTTCGGGCTCTTCGGTGCGCTCGCGGTAGCGGGTTTGCGGCTCGGCCCGCGCGGCAAGAGCATCATGCAACAGACGACGGGCATCATCGTGATCAACCTCGCGATCAGCCTATTGCCCGGCTCGAACATCTCGATCGCCGATCACATCGGCGGCCTCATCGTCGGCACGCTGTGCGGCCTCGCGCTGTTTCGCATGCCGCGGCCCCGCGTTCCGGTCGCGCAGCCGGTTGGCGGCGGGTACGCGCAGCGCATCGGCCCCGATCCGGGCGCCGTCACGATCGAACACGCACCGAGCGAGCCGTCGCAGCAGCCGTAGCCGCATGCTGATCGACGAAACCTTCGGCCCGCAGGGGCCGATCGCGCGTAGCCTGGCGGGATTCGAAGCGCGTCCGGGACAGGTCCAGATGGCGCAGCTGATCGAGCGCGGGATCCTCGAGAACGCGCATACGCTGGTCGAAGCCGGGACCGGCGTCGGCAAATCGCTGGCCTATCTGGTGCCCGCCTTGCGCAGCGGCAAGAAGGTGTTGATCTCGACCGGCACGATCGCGCTGCAAGAGCAGCTGGTGCGCAAAGACATTCCGCTGGTCGTCGACGCGCTGGGCATTTCGGCGCGCGTCGAGCTGCTCAAAGGCCGCAACCACTATCTGTGCCGCCAGAAGTACGAGAAGATGAGCGCCGAGCGGCTGGTGGCGCCGAGCGCGGCGATGGAGAAGCTCTGGCTGTGGGCGGACCGCACCGAAACGGGCGACCGCGCCGAGCTCACGTTCATGCCGCGCGCGGACGACTGGGAACAACTGGACGCGGATGCGGACGATTGCGTCGGCGAGTTCTGCCCGCGCTTCGCCGACTGCCATTTCTTCAAGCGGCGCGACGCGGCGCGTTTCGCCGATATCGTCGTCGTCAATCACGCGCTGTTCTTCCTGGACCTCGCGGCCGGCGGGAACCTGTTACCGGCCTACGACGTCGCGATCCTCGACGAGGCGCACCAGTGCGAGAAATATGCGACCGCGGCCTTGACCGCGACGCTGTCGGCGGGCGGCGTCGGACGTATGATGCGCAAACTCCATCGCACCTACACCGTGCCCGCGGTGTTCGACGCGGAGATCGACGAGGCGATGCGCCGCTTGCAGATGGTGCTGGCGCGCGTTCCCGGGGAGCGCTATCCGGTGGCCGCCAACGACGGCGTGCTCGAATTGCTGCCGTCGATCCGCGAGTCGCTCTACCGCCTCGAGAACTGGATTCACGGCAACTGGATGACCGCGCTGCGGCGGCCGAGCGAAAACGAAGCCGAGGGAGAACGGCGCCGCGACCTGGCGCTGCGCGCCGTAACGGCGCACATCGCCACGGTCGACCGGATCGAGTCGGCCGCGGAACAAGCCACGTCGGGCGCGATTCCGGCTGACGAGCGCGACACGATCGCGTGGGTCGAACGCGGCGACCGCGATGCGCGCTACGAGGTGAACGCCGCGCCGTTCGAAGTCGCGGACTTCTTGCGCGCGGCGTTGTTCGCGCGGACGCCGAGCGTGGTGCTAACCAGTGCCACGCTGGCGGACGGGCGCTCGTTCGCATTCTTGCGCGAAACGCTGGGGATCGACGCGGCCCAAGAGCTGATCGCGCCTTCGCCGTTCGACTACGGTCGCCAGGCGCGGCTGTACATCGCGCCGGCCGGTCTCAATCCGAAGGACCGCGATTTCGCCCAACGGGCCGCGCCGATCGTCGAAGAGTGCCTCGACCGCACGTCGGGCCGCGCGTTCGTCTTGTTCACGTCGTACGCGCGGCTGCGGGAGGTGCACGCGATCCTGGCCGAGCGGTTGACGTTCCCCACCAAGCTCCAAGGCGATCTGCCGCGCAGCGCGCTGCTGGACTGGTTTCGTACCACGAAGAACGCCGTGCTGTTCGGAACCGGCACGTTCTGGGAAGGCATCGACGTGGTCGGGGAACAGCTTTCGTGCGTGATCATCGACCGTTTGCCGTTTCCCTCACCCGCCGATCCGCTGGTTGCGGCGCGCATCGCGGCGCTCGAAGCGCGCGGCCGGTCGGGGTTCGAAGCGTACATGATCCCGAGCGCGATCGTGCGATTGAAACAAGGATTCGGCCGGCTCATCCGTTCAAAAAGTGATCGAGGTCTCATAGCGCTGCTGGATGGACGGGCCCTGAGCATGCGGTACGGAGCAACGATCGTCGATGCGTTGCCCCCGGCGACGCGAATCGCCGAGTTGGACGGTCTCGGCGCGCTGTGGGATGATCTGCCATCGAACGTATAATCATGCGGCCCATCGGCGTGAGCGCGGCGGTCGTGTGTTGGCATTGCAGCCAACCCCTCGACCCCGGCGCCGGTGACCCGACGGCACGGTACCTTTACCGCGGCGACCAGCCGCGCACGGTCGTCGTCGAGGACTGGCTGCACTGCGCGTGCGGCGCCTACCAAAACGTCCGCCGCCTGAACGAGATCAGCGTCGAAGCGCTGGGGAACAGCTAGTCTTCCTTGTGCGCTTCTTCGGCGGCTCGGCGTTGCAGTTCGGCCACGACCGTCGAATCCGCAAGCGTCGTCACGTCCCCCAGCATGCGGCCTTCCGCGATGTCGCGCAACAGCCGGCGCATGATCTTGCCGCTGCGCGTCTTGGGCAGCTCCTGGGTGAACGTGAGGTACTTCGGATGGACGAACTTGCCGAGTTTCTCCGCGACGTGCGCGCGCAGCTCGTCGGCCAGTTGCGGCGAGCCGTTGGCGTGTGACTTGAGGCTGACGAACGCCGCGATCGCCTGACCCGTCAGGTCGTCGGTCCGGCCGACGACGGCCGCTTCGGCTACGTCGTGATGATCGACCAGCGCCGACTCGACCTCGGTCGTCGAGATGCGGTGGCCGCTGACGTTCATCACGTCGTCGATGCGGCCCATGAACCAGTAGTCGCCGTCGGCGTCCCGGTTGCAGCCGTCGCCGGCGAGATATTTGTGGGGGAAACGCGACCAGTACGTCTGCTTGTAGCGTTCGTCGTCGCCGTAGATCCCGCGCATCATCGACGGCCAGGGTTTGGTCAGCACGATGTAGCCGCCGCCGCCGAGCGGCACGCTGTTGCCGGCTTCATCGAGAATGTCGACGCCGATGCCCGGGAAGGGCTTCGTCGCCGAGCCCGGTTTCAGCGTCGTGATACCGGGCAGCGGCGTGATCATCATCGCTCCGGTTTCGGTTTGCCACCACGTGTCCACGACCGGACAGCGGCCGCCGCCGATGTGGGTGTGGTACCACATCCACGCCTCGGGATTGATCGGTTCGCCGACGGAGCCCAACAGCCGCAGCGACGACATGTCGTGCTTGTCGACGTAGTGGTTGCCCCATTTCATGAAGGTGCGAATCGCGGTCGGCGCGGTGTAGAGAATCGTGACCTTGTAACGCTCGACGATCTCCCACAGCCGGTCTTTGTCGGGGAAATCCGGCGTGCCCTCATAGATCACGCTGGTCGCGCCGTTGCACAGCGGGCCGTAGACGATGTACGAATGGCCGGTTACCCAGCCGATGTCGGCCGCGCACCAATACACGTCGGTCGCGCTCTTGAGGTCGAACGTCAGGTAGTGCGTCGCGGTGACCTGCGTGAGGTAGCCGCCGGTGCTGTGCTTGATCCCCTTGGGCTTGGCCGTCGTGCCGGACGTGTAGAGCAGGAACAGCAGATCTTCGGCGTTCATCGGCTCGGGGGCGCACGTCGACGGTTGATCCTTGACGACGTCGTCCCACCAGTGATCGCGGCCGGCGACCATCGTGACCGGTTCGCCGACGCGTTTGGCGACGATCACGTGCTTGAGCGACGGCATCCCCTTCGCGATCGCTTCGTCGCAGTTGTCCTTGAGCGGGACGGTCTTGCCGCGCCGCCAGCCTTGATCGGCGGTGATCAACGCGACGCACTGCGAGTCGTTGACGCGATCGACGATCGCATCGGGCGAGAATCCGCCGAAGATCACGGAGTGCGGCGCACCGATGCGCGCGCAGGCCAGCATCGCGACCGGCAGCTCGACGATCATCGGCATGTAGATCGCGACGCGGTCGCCTTTCTTCACGCCGAGCTTGCGCAGGCCGTTCGCGAAACGGCACACCATGTCGAGCAGCTCGCCGTAGGTGACGGTCCAGCGGTCGCCCGGCTCGCCTTCGTAATAGTAGGCGATGCGTGCGGCCAGCCCGTTGCGCACGTGGCGGTCGAGCGCGTTGACCGACGCGTTGAGCTGGCCGTCGGCAAACCACGTCGCGAACGGCTCGTTCCAGACGAGGCCTTGGGTGAACGGCTTCATCCATTCGAGCTTGCGCGCCCACGCCGTCCACCAGGCTTCGGAATCCGCATCGGCTTCTTCGTAGATGCCGGGCTTCGCGTTGGCTTGGGCCGCGAATGCCGGCGGCGGCGGGAAGCGCCGTCCCTCGATGAGGAGCGCTTCGATGGCTTCGGGTTGCGCCGGTGTCGTCATGGCGTCAAGCTTTGTTTCGCCGAGGCGATGCCCTTTCGGTCGCGAAGTCTGACCGCGATGGTACGTTGGTCGGACGGACTCTACGGCGGCCTTATTGCCGGCTTGGTTTCGGCGTTGTTCTTCCTGATCTGCGGGACGGCGATCGTCCACGAGCCGGTACTGGGGGACTATTTCGTCCGCTTCGCGGTCGGGGTGTTCGGCAGCCGGATCGAGAGCTTGCCGCTGCTCGGGCTGCTCTTCGGCCTGTTCCTGCACTTCTTCGCCGCCGCGATCTTCGGCATTTTCTATGCCAGCCTCGCGTCGCGGTTCAAGCCGAGCTGGACGGCTCCGACCTCGGTCCTGTGCGGCATCACGTACGGCTTCTTCATGTTCTTCATCGCCGAGGACGTGGCGGTCCCGGTGCTCCGGGTCATCAGCTACACGCCGCTCTGGGAGTCGCTGATCGGGAACGTCCTCTTCCACGGGGTCGTCATCTCGGAGTACATCACCATCGCCCACCGCCGCCATCTGGCCGGCCTCGCTTGACCCTGACGCGCGGCCGTGATAGCCTGAGTACGAAATTAGCACTCTTCGGTGCTGGCTGCTAAGGAATGAACGACAGACCCGAACTGGACAAACGCAAGGCTTTCATCCTGGCGACGGTCGTGTATGAGTACATCAACACGGCTGAGCCGGTCGGGTCGGTCACGCTCACCCAGAAGTACAACCTCGGCGTGAGCTCGGCGACGATCCGCAACGAGATGGCCGAGTTGGAAGCCGGCGGCTACCTGGTTCAGCCGCACACCTCGGCCGGCCGGATTCCCTCGGACGCCGGCTACCGGACGTTCGTCGACCGCCTGATGGCGCCCGAGCCGCTGGCCGAGACCGACGCCCGGCGGATCCGCGACCAGTTCCGGCAGGCCAGCCGCGAGCTCGACGAGGTGATCGACCAGGCCACCCGTCTGCTCTCGGGCCTCTCGCACAACGTCGCGATCGCGATCGCACCCTCGCGCGACACGCACGCCTTCAAGCACGTCCAGTTACTCTGGCTCTCCGCCCGGACGAGCCTGATCGTGATCGTGACGTCGCTGGGCGTCGCGGCCCAAGAGCTGGTGGAGTGGAAGGTCGACGTCGAGGCCGACGAGCTGACCCGGCTCTCGAACGCGCTCAACGCCGTGCTCGGCGGCAAGGTGATGGAAGATATCGCGCCGGTCGCGATCGATCGCGTGTGCGAGAGCGTCGGCGCGGCAGCCGAAATCCGGCGCGCGCTCCATACGGCGTTCCGCAACGCGCGCCGGACCGATCCGCAGATCTCGGCGGCCGGCGCGCAAAACTTGCTCGACCAGCCCGAGTTCCACGACCTGCGCAAGCTACGGTCGATCCTCCGAATTGTCGAAGAACAAAAAGTGCTCTACGATCTCATCGCCGATGACCTCGCGCAGCCGGCCGATACTCCGATGGTGCATATCGGTGCGGAGCTGGGGGCCGACGAGATGGCGGAATGCAGCGTCGTCACCGTGCCCTATCGCTTCGGCGACCGCGGGGTTGGATTGCTGGCGATCCTCGGACCGCGCCGCATGCCGTACGGCCGGTTGATGTCGCTTGCGACCGGCACGGCCCAATCGCTCGGAGCGTATCTCGACAACGTAGAGATTCGGTAACCGGTGCCCACCGACTACTACGAAGTCCTCGGCGTGCCGCGGACGGCGCCGGAAGGCGACATCAAGCGCGCGTATCGCCAGCTCGCCCGCAAGTACCATCCCGACGTCGCCACCGACAAGAGCGCCGCCGAGAATCACTTCAAGGAAATCAACGAAGCCTACGAAGTGCTCTCCGATCCGCAGAAGCGCGCGAACTACGATCGCTTCGGCCATGCCGGCGATCAAGCCGCCGGTTTCGGCGGCTTCGCCGCCGAGGGCTTCGGCGACATCTTCGACATGTTCTTCGGGCAGCAGCGGGCCGGCGGCGGTGCGGCGCGCAGCAACGGCCCGCAGCGCGGGAGCGATCTGCGCTACGATGTCGAGATCACGCTCGAAGAAGCGTTCGCCGGCACGCAGCGTGAGATCTCCTTCCGGCATCTGGCGTCGTGCGCGACCTGCAAAGGCACCGGCGCCGAACCGGGCACGCTGGTCACGCCGTGCGACCGCTGCGGCGGCACCGGGATCGCGCGTCAAGTGCGTCAGACGCCGCTCGGGCAGTTCGTCACCCAGACGACGTGCGGCAAGTGCCAAGGCGACGGTCAGGTCGTGGCGCAGCCGTGTCACGCGTGCCGCGGCCGCGGGCGCGTCGAATCGGACAAGACGCTGACCGTGAAGATCCCGGCCGGCGTCGACGACGGCAGCCGCATTCGTCTGAGCGGCAGCGGCGAAGCGGGCTTGCGCAACGGTCCCGACGGCGATCTCTACGTGTATCTCTCGGTGCGCAAGCACGACACGTACAAACGCGACGGCCTCAACATCTTCGCCGAAGTGCCGATCTCGTTTCCGACGGCGGCCCTGGGCGGAGAGATTCGCGTGACCGCGCTCGACGGCGAGCACGTCCTGCAGGTTCCGGCCGGCACGCAAACCGGCGCGCAATTCCGGCTGCGCGGTCACGGCATGCCGGCGGTCCGCGGCGGCATCCGCGGCGACCACCTCGTCACCGTGCGCATCGTGGTTCCGCAAAAACTCGGCAAACGCGAGCGCGAGCTGCTCGAGGAGTTCGCCCGGGCCGGCGCCGACGAAGACAGCGACCGTTCGTTCTTCGACCGCGTCAAAGAAGCGTTTCGAGCCGAATAACCGGTGGCGTCGCTGCGCGATCGCTTCTTCGTCGAAGGCGTGCACGCGATCGGCGAAAGCGTGGCGTTCGCACCCGACGACGCGCGCAAGATCGCGACGGTGCTGCGCGCGAGAAGTGGCGACCGCGTGCAGGTGATCGATTCCGCCGGCAGTGCCTTCGGCGCCTCGCTCGCCGTGCAGGGCGGCGCCGTGACCGCGACGCTCGACGAGCGCATCGAACGCGGCGCGCGCGAATCGGCCGTGCGCGTGACCGTGGCGCAAGCGATTCCGAAGGGTCAGAAGATGGACCTGATCGTCGAGAAGGCGACCGAGCTCGGTGCCGTCGCGATCGTGCCGCTGCGTTCGGAGCGCGTCGTCGGCGAGCGCACCGGCGAGCACAAGGTCGAGCGCTGGCAGCGGCTGGCAAAGAGCGCGGCACAACAGTGCGGGCGCACCGTCATCCCGTCGGTCGCGCCGATCGCCGGCTGGGACGAGCTGATCGCGACGTTCCCGGGCTACGAGCGCGTCTATATTCCGTGGGAGCTGGCCGACGTGCGCCCGCTGCGCGAGGTGTTCGACGCCGATGCGCCGCGCCTGACGTCGGTTCTGTTCGTCATCGGTCCCGAAGGCGGCTTTTCGGCGAGCGAGGTCGAGCGGGCGGTTGCGGCCGGTGCGCGGGCGATCTCGCTCGGCACGCGCATCCTGCGCACCGAAACGGTCGCGCTGACCGTGCTGGCGGCGTTCGCCTACGCGCGGGGCGACCTCTAGGCGATCGCGGCGTTCCCGACGGCCATCGTCAGGCTGATCGTGGTGTGCTGCTGATTGGTGCGAATTTCGACGCCGTCCATTAGCGCGCGCATGAGCGGTAAGCCGCGGCCACGTTCGTCGCGCTTCTGCGCCTGCTTCCAGCGGCCGTCGTCTTCGATCGTCGCGTGCAGCGTCTTGTCGTTGGTCCAGACGCGCAGCCGAACGATTCCGGGCCGGCTCGGATACGCGTGCTCGACGGCGTTGGCCATCGCTTCGCCGACCGCGGTGATCAACGAATAGGTGCGGTCTTCGTCGAGCCCGAGCCGCATCGCGAAACGGTTGAGCGTGCGGCGGACGATCGGCACGGCCTGCGGAATCGCCGAGAAGTCGAAGGAGAGGTCCTTTTTCGGCGCATCGCTGGTCGCGACGAACAGCGCTGCGGCGTCGTCGACGTTCTTGCGTTCGCGGAACACGCGGCGCATCAGCGACAGCGCGGGCGCTTCGATGCGCTCGACGATCTCGGCGCGCATCGCCTCGACCAGCGCCTCCTCGCCTTTGAGGACGTCCTTGGAGTTTTCGATCAGACCGTCGGTATAGAACGCGAGGTAGGCGCCGGGCGGGATCGTGAACGACCAGTCGGTCGCATCGATCTCGTCGGCGATCCCGAGCGGAATGCCGCCCGTCGGTAACCGTTCGACCATCTTGCACGGCAGCGCCAGCAGCGGCGCCGGGTGACCGGCCGCGGCATACGTGATCGTTGCGGTGGCCGGATCGATGATCCCGAAGATGGCGGTGACCATCGTCGGGTTCGGCCGCATGTTCACGATCGTGTTGGCGCGTTCGAGCACGACCGACGGCGAGGTCGGGTTGAGGGCAGCCGCGCGGAACGCTTGCCGCACCTCGCCCATGACGATCGCGGCCCGCAATCCGTGTCCGGCGACGTCGCCGATCGAGAGTGCGATGCGCCCGTCGGGCAAGGTGAACGCGTCGTACCAGTCGCCGCCGACGATCGCTTCCTCCGTCGCCGGAATGTAGGCGGCGTTGAACTGGATCGACTCGTGGACCGGCAACTGCTCGGGCAGCAGCGCGCGCTGCAGGGTATCGGCGACGTGATGCTCGCGGGCGTAGATCTGGGCGCTGTCGATCGCGACGGCGATCCGGCCGGCCAGCTCTTCGAACATCTCGTGGTGGACGTCGTCGAGTTCGGCGTCGGCGTGGGCGAGGATGAACAGGGCCCCGACCGTGCGATCGCGCGCGACCAGCGGAAAGGCGGTGACGCCCGGATCGGTGCGGGCCGGCCCCGTGGTGTAGGCGACGCTGCGCACGCCGAACTCCTCGAGCTCGACCGCGAACCCGGCGGCGAATGTGGGCACCGCCATCTCGGCCACGAGCTTGAGCGTCAGCGCGTAATCGAAACTCGAGGCCAGCGCTTTGCTCGCGGACGAAAGGAAGCGCAGTCCTATGGCTAAGCGCTCGGACTCGGGGACGTTCATAATCGGTCGATGGCTCGAAGCCCTCACGGTCGCGACTGCCTTACCCTTGCTTGCCGGGCAGTAAACCTTCCCCGGCTCACCGGAACATGCGCCTGGACCGAAAGCACCATCCCCGCGAGGTTTAGTCCCCCAACCCGGGCGGGAACCTCGCGAGCAAGAGACCGCCTGAACTTGCCCGTCACGGATGATCGGGTAAGCTCGTCGTCGTTGATCTATGGAGTGCGAATGAGTGCCACGGTAGCCGCAAGTCACGCTCTAACGGAACGAACGGCCGCGCGGGCGCCAAGAACGGCAAGAGCATGCACGGCCGGCAAGCGGCACCAACGCACTGGAAGAATTCCAGATGCAGGTGTTCACCGCGGAGAGCGGCACCGAAGCGATCGAGGTATCGTGAGAGCTGCCTCGCCGCCGGGGCGTCGGAATATATCAGCAAACCGGTCGACATCGATCAATTGATCGCGCTCGTCCGGGTCTGGTTGAACGTCTCCGCTTGATCGCGGAGGACCGGCCGCCGGCGGCCAACGCGTCGGCCTCGCCGGCGGTCACCGACCTCGAGATCCAACTGCTGCTCGAAGCCGCGCAGCGAGTCTCGGGTCATGACTTCCGGGAGTATGCGCCGGCCATGCTGCGCCGGCGCATCCTCGAGCGCGTGCTGCATGAAGATGGTTCGATGGAGCGTCTCGTCGACGCGCTGACCTTCAACCCGAGCACGCCGTTCGGCGATCCGGCATTCTTTTCGGATTTCATCACGCACGTGCTGCCTCGGCTGCGCACGTTCCCTCACGTGCGCCTGTGGGTAGCCGGCTGCGTTCCAAGATCGTCTTCGCGCAGCACAACCTTGCGACCGACGGCTCGTTCAACGAATTTCATCTGGTCGTCGTGCGCCACGCCCTGGCCAAGTACAACCGGGTGCTCGTCTATCACGCGCATCAAGTCGTTTACGAGAGCTTGGTCCGGCTCGGTTTTCTTGCGCTCGGCGCGAAAGAATCGCTGCGCTTCACCCCGCACCAAAAGGCCTACGACGTCGTGCCGCAGACCCTGGACTTCTACCGCCGCATCCGCTGATTACCGGCACTTGCCCCGGGGGTTGCATTACCATGGTCGTCGAAGGACGCGTGCTGATGGCACGAACCTTGGAGACGCTTGCTCTCGAAACCCCGGTCTATTGCGGTGAAACGCGCGTCGGCGAAGTGCGCGCTCTGTATACCGAGGGTAGTTCGCGCGCCGTCGAATGGGTCGTCGTCAATTGGGCCGCCCGCGGCGACGTTGCGGTCCCGGCGATCGAGATCGGCAGCGTGGACGAGCACGGTGTGAGCCTGATCCAGGCCGATCCCCGCGAATACGATGGCCTGCCGGCCTTCACCGAACAGCGTTTCCCCACGGTTCGCAAACTGGCATGACGAGCGTGGCCTCGACCGCGTCCCTCGCCGCGAACGCCCTGAAGTTCTCGATCGTCGTCCCGACGTACAACGAGGCGGCCGGTATCGAACGGCTGATCGTTTCGCTGACCGAGGTCTTCCGGGCGCACGGGCTCGACGGCGAGATCATCGTCGTCGACGACAACTCGCCGGACGGTACCGGCGCGATCGTCGACCGGCTGGCCGCGACGTACCCCGTGCGGTGTCTGCACCGGCCGGGCAAGATGGGGCTTTCGTCGGGTGTGATCGACGGTTGGAAGTTCGCGCGGCCCGAGTCCGAGGCGGTCGGCGCGATGGACGCCGACTTCTCGCACGACGTGAACGCGTTGCCGGCGATGGTCGCGGCGCTCGCGAGCGGCGAATACGGTCTCGCGATCGGCTCGCGGTACGTGCCGGGCGGCGGCATCGAGAACTGGCCGCTGCACCGCAAGATCACTTCGCTCGTCGCGATCGCGTTGGCGAAACCCCTGACGCCGGTGCGCGACATCACGTCCGGATTTTTTCTCGTTCGCCGGCGCGCGCTCGAAAGCGTCGACCTCGATCCGATCGGTTTCAAGATCGGACTCGAGGTGATCGCCAAGGCGCATTACGGGCGCGCGCTCGAAGTGCCGTACGTGTTCACCGACCGCGTGGCCGGCACGTCGAAGCTCAACCAGAGCGAGATCCTCAACTACTTGCGCCAGCTCGGCCGTATCTACCGCGGCCGGATTACCGGTCGCCCTTGATTCCGGAGTGGCTGCGCATCCGGCGCGGACCGCAGCACGCGCTCGAGGATGCGGCGCAGTGGACGAAGTGTCCCAAGTGCTCGACCATGCTGTACCGGCCGGACCTGGTGAAGAATCTCTTCGTTTGCACAACGTGCAAGTACCATTTCCGGATGCACGCCTTCGATCGCATCGCGATGTTGATCGATGCGGACTTCGTCGAGATCGGCGCCGACGTCGTCCCCGGCGATCCGCTCGGCTGGACCGATAAGACGTCGTATCCGCAAAAGCTCGAACGCGATCGCGAGAAGTCGAAACTCTCCGAAGGCGTCGTCTGCGGCTTCGGATCGATCGGTGAATTTCCGGTTGGGCTGGGCGTGATGGACTTCAACTTCCGCGGCGGCACGATGGGCACGGTCGTCGGCGAGCGCTTGGCACGCTTGTTCGAAGGCGCGCGCGAGCGTAAGGTGCCGATCGTCGTGTGCACGGCGTCCGGCGGCGCGCGCATGGAAGAAGGCATGCTGGCGTTGATGCAGATGGCCAAGACGACCGTCGCGCTGCAGCGCTTTCGCGACGACGGCGGCTACGCGATCACGGTGCTGACCGATCCGACGACCGGCGGCGTGTCGGCGTCGTTCGCATTTCAGACCGACGTGATCGTGTCGGAAGTGCGCGCGTCGATCGGCTTCGCCGGGCGGCGCGTGATCGAGCAGACGATTCGGCAGAAGCTGCCGGACAATTTCCAGACGGCGGAATTCTTGCTCGAGCACGGTGCGATCGACATGGTCGTCGAACGCAGCGCCCTGCGCGCGCTGCTGATCCGGTTGCTCGATTACGGCGTCGGAGCGCGGCGGACCGCGCAGTCCGCGCCGGCGAACGGCCGCGCCTCGGCGGGGACCACCTCGTGAACGCGATCGTCGAACGCGAGCGCGGGCTGCTCGAACTCGAGGAGCGCATCGCCGATCTCAAGGCACACGCCGCCGATCAGCCGGTGGATCTCAGTGCCGAGATCGCCGTGCTCGAGGAGAAGTACGCGCAGATTCTGCGCGAGATCTTCGGGCATCTCACGCCGTGGCAGCGCGTCAACATGGCCCGGCATCCGAAGCGTCCGCTCGGCTCGGCGTATCTGGCGGCGCTCGATCAGTTCGACGAACTGCACGGCGACCGCCACTTTGGTGACGATCGGGCCGTGATCGGCGGCTTCGCAAAATTGCGCGGCCGGCGGATCATGGCCATCGCTCAGGACAAGGGCGTCGACACCAAGGAGAAGGTCGCGCGCAACTTCGGCATGCCGCGACCCGAGGGCTACCGCAAGGTGCGGCGCCTGGTGCTGCTGGCGGGGCGGCTGGGATTGCCGGTCGTCACGTTCGTCGATACGTCGGGCGCCGATCCGGGCATCGCGTCGGAAGAGCGGGCCCAGTCCGAAGCGATTGCCCAGTCGATCGCGGCGTTTTCCGAGGTTCCGGTGCCGATCGTTGCGACCGTGATCGGCGAGGGCGGCAGCGGCGGCGCGCTGGCCCTGGCGCTGGCCGACCACGTGACGATGCTCGAGCACGCCGTCTACTCGGTGGCGTCACCCGAGGGCTGCGCCGCGATCCTGTGGGGCGATGCCGCCAAGGCGGAAGAGGCCGCGGCCCGGCTGCGCCTGACCAGCGACGACCTCAAAGCGTTCGGGATCGTCGACGAGATCGTCCCCGAGCCGTTGGGTGGTGCGCACCGCGACCCGCGTGGTACGATCGGCAATGTCTTGTCTTCCATCGACCGCGCCCTGGTGCGCTTGGCGAATATCCCTCCCGACGAGCTGCGTGCGCGCCGGTATGAGAAGTTTCGCCGCATCGGAACCCCCGCCTGATGTTGGCCTGGCTCGCGCGGTTGGGCGTCACCCTGATCGGCGGCACCTTCGCGATCCTCGTCACCGTGCAGTACGCGCGGATTATCGAGCGCAACGTGGCCTACATGCAACAGGTTCGCGACGTTCAACATGACATCGGCGCGCTCGAGCAAAAGCGCGATCGGCAGTTGCGCCAGATCCGGCGGTTGAGCGATCCGCAGGGGGCGATCCCCGAAATCCACGACCGCCTGCATCTCGTCGGCGACCACGAAGCGATCATCTACCTCAAACGCCCCGGCGCCGGCACGATCGATCCGTGAGCGAGCGCGTCCGCGGCAGCGTGATCAACGTCCATGCCCTCGGCGCCGCGGTGCGGCTCGAGGATGGGCGGCTGGTCTCGGTGCCGCTGGTCGACGTAAACAAAAATCGCGCCAGCTACACGCGCGCTCTCGGTACCAAGACGACGCTGCCGTTTGACCTCGACGGACGCTCCGTTCGGCTAGCCACGACACGCGTGGATGAGCCAATTGTCCCGACATCGACTACGACTGTTGTCGAAGACCCCGGGTTCGAGGCGCAAATTACTGCGTATCTTAAGCAAACCGAAAGCTGGGCTCCGGCCGACGCACCGGCGCCGCTGGAACGGCATTTGTTCCGGAAACGCGCGCGGGCCAAGCATTTTCGAGGCGACTCGGCGCCGTAGCGCGAACCGGGCATAGGGTGACTACCTCTCGCGTTGACGCCGTTAAAGTCCCCGGATGCTTCGTTCGTATCGAAGGCGCGTACGCCACGCTACGCGCCGCGGAGCAGCGGGTCGCCGATTTCATCCTCAAACACCCCGACGAATTGATCTACCTGACCGTAACCGAGCTTGCGGAGCGCACGAACACGAGCGAATCCACGGTCGTGCGGTTGTGTCAGAAGATCGGCTACAAGGGTTATCAGGAGTTTAAGATCGTGCTCGCGCGCGATCTCGTCGAGCCGACCGCCGACATCTACGCCGAGGTTGAACCGGGCGACGACCTGACCACCATCAAGAACAAGGTGTTCCAGGCGAACGCTCAGGCATTGCGCGACACGATCGAGGTCCTCGACGACGCCGATCTCGAGCGCGCGGTTTCGGCGCTCTCGACCGCGCGCCGGGTCGATGTCTACGGCGTCGGCGGCAGCGACCCGCTGGCGATCGATGCCTATCACAAGTTCCTCAAGCTCGGCATGGTGGCGATCGCCCTCTCGGACGGCGACATGATGGCGATGTCGTCCGCGCTGCTTGGCAAGGGCGACGTGGCGCTGGGCATCTCCCACACCGGTGCCAGCCGCGACGTGACCGACGCGCTCGACCGGGCCAAGCGCAACGGCGCGACGACGATCTGCATCACGCACCGTTCGACCTCGCCCATCACCAAGGTCTCCGACATCCGGCTCTACACCGCCGCGAAGCAGACCGCGTTCCGCAGCAGCGCGAGTTCGAGCCGCATCGCGCAGTTGACGATCATCGACACGATCTACGTCGGCATCGCGCTGCGCGCGCACGAACGCTCGCTCGAGACGATCGGCAAGACGCG
>Ga0181536_10003094_pt1 | contig 18238 bp, 15 predicted proteins | sample PEATcosm2014_Bin_41_FD_121105 | JGI IMG/M metagenome (GOLD analysis project Ga0181536, IMG submission 121105) | Peatland microbial communities from MTU Mesocosm Facility, Houghton, MI, USA - PEATcosm2014_Bin17_60_metaG | ecosystem: Environmental > Terrestrial > Soil > Wetlands > Peat | place...
CACTTCGAGCAAAGCATCAACATGGCCAGGCACAGTACGAAAATCACGAGCCCTGCCAATTCGTGCGGAGTTCCCTCGGCAAGCTTCGGCACCGCGGCCGAGGCCGCCACGCGCAGCGCATTTGCCACGATCGCGAGCGGCATGGCGAGCGCCGCCAGGACCACCCGCATCCACGGACGGCGATCGGAAAAGTAACCGATCAAGACGGCCATGAAGCCCAAAGGCAGCAGATAGCGGATGCCGCTGCACGCTTCGGCGACCATGACGCGATGCCCACCGACGTCCAGAATGTTGCCTTCTCGAATCACGCCGAGACCGCCGGCCGTCAGCATCCCGGCCGCCATCCGGCTGGCCACCAACTGCATCGGCAGCGTGACCTGGTTGTACACAACCGCCAGTTTCGGCAGCATGAACAATCCCAGAATCAGCGGGAAGGCCCACGCGCGGACGTACGGGAATCCACCAAAGCAGACGACCAATCCGAACAGAGAAATCAGAAACGCCACCGACCCCGCGAAGAGCCCGGTTCCGAGCGCCGAAAGTAATTGCATACCCGCGCCGGTCGCGAGAATCGCGAAACCCCAGGCGTTGGGCTCGGGCTGGAGTGTCTGCCATCGCTTCCGCTCCCGCCAGGCGATGAACAGCATGACGAAAGGCACGGCAAACCCGTGGCCCATATCCTCATCGTTGGTCCATTGGTAGACCATGCCGGAGAGCGTCCGCGCGTAGCAAACTCCCAACAGCGCCACCGATGCGCAGAGGAGGGCGGCTCGTTTGCGGTTCATGAATTTCCAGTATACAAGGCCCTTATCGCAGTACGGTCGCGGTGCGACGCTCGGCGGGGGCGGGAAGGCGTTTCATCAGCGCGTCGGAACAAAGCCGGGCCAGGCGAATGGAGGCGCGCTCGACGTACTTGAACAAATCGGCGCTTACAAGGCACACGGCAAACGAGGCGAGGAAGACCACGTGAACGTTCGTCCTTTTTAAAAACAGCCAGCTCGAGAACGAGCAGATGACGAGCGTATGCGTCAGATAGAGCGGAAACGAAATGCTCCCCAGGTAGCGCGAAAGAGGGTTTGAGAAAAAGCGCCGGACACGAGCCGAGAGCGACACCCCGAACACGAGTACGGCGGCAAAAATCGTGCTGGGGAACGTGTTGCGTTCGATGATGCGGTGTATTGTGGGAAATCCTCCCAAACTGATCGGCGAATACGCAGCCGCCGCCAGAATCAAGGCGAGCGAGGCCGCCAGCGCGACGTGGCCGTGGTCATATTTGCGGCGCGCCGCGCTTTCGAAGGCGAACGCCATGGCCACGCCGAGCACGAACGGCAGCAGAAAACTATTCGTGGCTAGCATCGTCCCGGAAACTATCCCCAGCACGATCCAAGGGGCGCGCAGATACGCGAACATCAGGCACAGAAGAAAGACCACCATGGACCCGAAGAACTCCGCCGGCATGGTCCACAACACCTGGTTGTAGGAGGTCGCGACGTCATAGTGAAAGAAGACCTTGTAAAGGGCGAACTGGAGGAAGTGCCACAGGGTTGGATCGAAGCGGTAGAACGTGGCGAGCCATTCGTCGCCATGCGCTGGGACGCTGGCGGCGACGTTGAAAAACAAGTGTAGCTTCATCAGTGCGTACGCCAGCGCGGAGGAAACGAAAATCGGAAGCGTCAGGCGGGGATAGCGGCGCAATGCCAGTTCCACCGGGACGCGTGGATTTTCGGTTTGCACGAAGCGGATAGAGAGCGCGAACCCGGAGAGGACGAAGAATATGTACACGGCCAGATTGCCATCGCTGATGAACGTCAGATACCAATGGCGGTAGGCGGGCGTGGTGATTGCGAGGAAACAAGGAAGCAAATGGTGGAAGACGACCATCAGCGAGGCCCAGCCTCGCACGCCATCGAGGAAAACGACGCGGTGCGATGTGGCGACCGGCAGCGCTTGCTGCGGTGTGGTCTGGTTCATGGAATTCGTTGCAGCGATGCTCCGGGCCAATACGTAACATTATCGGCGAGATCGCCTTGCCTGGTGTCGATGACGAGTCACCTTCACACGGGTGTAGCGTACAGAACCTCTGTGCTTACAGCAGATGGAAGTTCGAGTAAGATTTTAAGTGGCCAATCGTGCTTTAGGTTAGAGCGGGAATAGAGTCGGGATCTAGAGGAAATGGATTTACTGAAACTGATCGAGGAGTTGCGTACCTATCGGGCGCAAGTCGAAGAGGCCATCGCCGCCACGGAGGAATTAGCGCGGCACCGGGGGTTGACCACTCGCGATCGGAAGCGGCTGGAGAAGAAGGCCGCGAGGGGCAGGGCGAAAAATGCGAGAAAGCCGCAGGCGAAAAATGTGCGACCGCGTGCAGCGCTCGTGAAGCAAAAACGCGGCCGGCCCGTTCGCAGAGGAAAATCCGGGTAGACTGGGCGCTATGAAACGTGCATCGATGACGGCTTTGCTGGCCGCAGGGGCTTTGTACGCCCAGATCGGCGAGATTTCCGGCGAACGCATGCGCGCGCACGTGCGCTTCCTCGCCAGCGATTTGCTCGAAGGGCGCGGCGTCGGCACCCGGGGCGGGGACCTGGCAACCGAATACATGGCCACGCAGTTCGCACTGGCGGGCGCTAAGCCCGCAGGCGACAAGGGCACCTATTTTCAGAATTTCACTCTGATCGGAACCGAGCCCCAGGCAGGTACACAATTGAGCGCGCTCCCCCTTACGGAGGTTCAGAAAGCGACGGGGGCTGAGAAGGGGATGGCGTTTCGCTGGCTCGACGATTTCGTCGGCGTGACCTTCCAGCAAAAACCTGACGTGACCTTCGACGCCGAAGCGGTTTTCGTGGGACACGGGATCGCTGCTCCCGAGTATCAGTGGGACGATTACAAAGGTGTGGATGTGCGCGGCAAAGTCGTCGTGCTGTTCACCGGCGAGCCGCCTTCGAACGATTCGAAATTTTTCGCGGGCCCGGCACTGACCTACTACGGCCGGTGGACTTACAAATATGAGGAGGCAACACGCCGGGGCGCGATCGGCGCGATCATCATCCACACGACGCCCACGGCCAGCTACGGATGGAACGTCGTGCGGTCCTCATGGTCGAAAGAAGACTTAGCGGTGAGGATTCAACCCGGCGCTCACGCCTTGGCATTCGCGGGATGGGTGACGGAGGAATCTGGCGGCTGGATCGCGGCGGCGCTCGGAAGAACCACGGAAGAACTGCTGAAGATGGCCGATGCGCGCGGATTCAAGGCGATGCCAATCCCGTTGCGATTCCGGCTGCACACCGCATCGAAAGTGCGGGAGATCTCCACGCGCAACGTGATTGCCAAAGTGGAAGGCAGTGATCCGCGGCTGAAGGAAGAGGCCGTGATCTTCAGCGCGCACTGGGATCATCTAGGCATCGGCGAGCCGCAGAACGGGGATCGAATTTATAACGGCGCGGTGGATAACGCCACGGGCTGCGGCATTCTGCTGGAATTGGCGAGGGCTTGGGCGAATCTGCCGGAGAAACCGCGGCGCACAGCGTTATTTATTTCTGTGTCGGCCGAGGAAGCGGGACTTCTCGGGTCGGAATACTACGGACAGCATCCTGTGATTCCCGCGGGAAAAACCGCCGTGGCGATTAACTACGACGCATTTCTACCGCTGGGCCGCTATAACGATTTCGGCGCCTATGGCGCAGAACGCACGACGGTTTATCCGCTGGTCCAGGAAGCCGCCAAGCGGCTCGGGCTCACGATCTCACCCGATCCGAGGCCGTTCGCCGGAACGTTCTACCGGTCCGATCATTTCATGTTCGCGCGCGTGGGAATTCCTGCGTTTTCGATCGATCGCGGCGACGACCTCGCGGGCCGCCCTCCGGGCACAGGCGCGAAGCTGTTCGAGGAGTTTAATACCCAGCACTATCATCAGCCGTCCGACGAATATCACGACGATTGGGATTTCTCGGGCCTGGAAATATACGCGCGGCTCGGGTTCTTGATTGGCATGGACGCGGCTAATATTTCGACATTGCCCACGTGGAAGACGGGCGACGAATTTCTACCCGCAAGAATCGCAAGCGAAGTGAAGTAGGCTTTGTCTTTGCCTTGCCCTTCCGCTTTCACCTTTTGGGCAGCGTCGATTTGAACCGCATCTTACTGATCGCCTCCACGGTGATCTCAAGCGATGTTCCTACTGCGGCCTTGCACAAGAACTCTTGGCAGTCTTCGGGATTGCGGACGCGCGCCTTCTCGATGCAGATTTCGACTGGGCCGGTGTGGAATGGTGCTTTGAAGACCTGGACCTGCCACGGAAGCTCGGGCGCGTACATGGAAAGACGACCCTCCATGCAAAGTGGTCCGAGCAGCGGGCAATCGGCGGTCCTCACCGTGGTCGCGGTGATTTCAGGGATCGAGAGCTCGACGCCTTGAATCAGCTCTTTCAGGAATGCGACGGTTGCGAAGTCGTCTTGGGCAAGTACCTCGGGAAACCTCAGTGGAACGTTGTAGTGGCGGGATACCGTCTCTGCATCGTCAACGAATCTTGTGAGCTTGTCGAGGTAATTGGGTGTTTCGGTCTTTGAATTCCTGAAGCAAATCGGGACTTCGCGCCGGAGCTCGAACAGGGTGATCTTTTTCGAGGTGCTCATTGCATGGCAGGCCCGCAGATACTTCTGCATCTCCGCAGGTGAGCTGCCCCTGAACTCTTTGGTGAATGAGACCGATCCACCGCCGCCAGCGAGACTGCTAACGATGGAGATTTCGACCGGCGATCCGGGAACGCTGGCGACTTCGAATTCTTCTTCGCCCTTGCGCACTGTCCGAAACTCGATGTACGGGTACTCAATGGCGCCCGCCCCGTCGCCGAATGTAACTTTCATGGGGATGGCGTCGGCGGTCGCGAGGTTCTGCATAAGGCTCAGTTGTTGAGCCTTGCCGCCCCCGGGCACAAGGAATTCGAGTCCCGTCCGAAATTCAACTATTTCTTCGCTTTGAGATTCTGAGGCTTTCCGGTACGGATAAAGTCTCGTAGCTTTTCCGCCCCGGGTCCTTTGACCTTTAGCTGACCTCGAAGTGGATTGGCCCTTAATGCGTCGATCTCGCGGGGGTAGATGTTCACAACGGTATTGTCGCGTGCCATAGATGCGATCAGGCCGCGCGGTGGTGCGACATGCCGGGTGGCCGGCCGGTCTTGCGTGAAAACGACTTCGTAGTTGAGGCGTTCGTTCCGCTCTTTCAAACGTGCGATGTATTGATGGACATTCTCAGCTGTCAGCGTCGCCAATTCGTCGTCGGAGAGCTCTCCCGTCTTTGTCACGATCTTGAGAATCTCGGCCGTGGTTACAGTGGCACCGGGCAGGAATGCTTCTCGCACCGAGCCGTAGTAGATCAGGGCATCGACAATGTGACAAGCCGACCACAGGCCGATCTCGACGCGGCGGTGATTTGACGCAGTCAGTTTTTGGAACCATCGATGGGCCTTGATGTCCATATCCACAGAGAGGCAGAGAATCCAGCGTTTCGGGGCGCATTTATTGATCGCTGTGTTCAGCGATGCGCGGATCTGTTCTCTCTGTTTCCTGCCGACGCCGTTGGGAAAGCTCTTGCATTGCCAAACCGTCGAGCCGCCTTCCAGGTTCCCTAGGTAGCTGTCCGCCCCGTCGTCCCCTCCCGCGCCGTCGACCTGGCGGATATCGGCCCCTGGATGGCGCGCCTTTAAGAGATGAAAGCAGAGCTTTTCGAACGTGTTCGCGTCGAGCTCTTTTAGTCGTTGGTAAAGGGAATACACTTGCGTCCCCTGGCGTGAATATTGCGGCACGCCTTCTCATAGAATACAACCGCTCTGCCAGCTCATGGCGAAGAAATGGCGTAACTCTTTCGCTTTCAATAAAAATCTTGACGTCGGAATGACACTGCCGTAAACTGAGTGGGTCGAAGTGGCTAGATTTGGACTGAAATGGGTGAACACGTGGTCGAAAGTGGCGAACTCAGAGCCGGTGGGGGGATTTCTGCCGTGGAACCGCCGCATTCGATCATCCAGGCGCGCGTCGACGATAAGGGCAGATTAAAACTTCCGGCGGAGTTCTGGGAGTACCTGAAGCAGCTCGGTGTGGAAAAAGTGTTCATTACGACCGTCGATTTGCAGCTAGCTCGAATTTACCCGATTCCGGTATGGAAGAGCAACGAGAACTTTTTCGCGAGCTCGGGAGATCTGGCGGAGCTGGCCGAAGACGTGGCCTACGTCGCGAAATATTTCGGCGGCGATTCGGAGATCGATGCGCAGGGCCGCGTGCTGATGCCATCCGCGTTACGTAAGGAATTGAATCTGGTATCGCAGCCGGTGTGGCTGGATTGCTACAACGGGCGAATTAACGGCGCGGGCAAGGCGATCCACGAAGCGCGCTTCCACCGCGCCATGGCGAATCTGGGCGAGAAGGTAAAGACGCTCGAGAAGAAGGGGCTGAAGTAGCGGTCATGTATGCACGTTCCGGTCATGTTGCGGGAGTGTCTGGAGTATCTCGCGATTCGTCCGGACGGCGTCTATCTGGACGCAACCTGCGGACTGGGCGGGCATACGGGAGCGATCGCGCGGCAGCTCACGAGCGGATTTGTGATCGCCTGCGACCGCGATGCGGAGAGTTTAGAGTTGGCCCGGTCCAACCTAGCGGAAGTCGCGAATCGCATCGGCTTTCATCATGTTTCGTTTTCTTTGGTGGGGACAGCGCTCCGAGCCGAGAGTGTTCCACAACTGGACGGGTTAGTGGCGGACTTGGGCGTATCGCGCTTCCAGCTTACGGAAGGCGCGAGGGGGTTCTCGCTGATGGCGGATGGGCCGTTGGACATGCGCATGGATCGCAGCCAGGGACCCACCGCCGCGGACATCGTCAATACGGGATCGGAAAAGGAACTCGCCGATTTGATCTTCAAGTTGGGCGAGGAAAGGAGGAGCCGGAGAATAGCCAGAGCAATCGTGCGGGCACGGCCGGTCGCAACGACGGGTCAGTTGGCCAAGCTGATCGAAAGCGCCGTGCCCCGTACGGGCAAACTGCACCCCGCGACGCAAACGTTTATGGCTTTGCGGATTGCCGTCAATCGCGAAAACGAGGAGCTGGAAGCGCTGCTCGATTCGATTCCGAAGCTCGTGAAACCGGGCGGACGTGTGGTGTTCCTCACCTTTATGTCGCTCGAAGACCGCAGTGTGAAACACGCTTTCCAGGCGCTGCAACGCGCCGGGCAGGCGCGGATTCTGACGCGTCACGTGGTGCGTCCAACGGACGAAGAGATCCGGGAAAATCCGCCGTCGCGCAGCGCCAAGCTGCGGGCGCTGGAAATTTTGTGAACGATTTTTTTATAGAACGCGCACACCGCTTCGGAATGCCGCACGGCGCGCGTTCAAGAACAAACAGGCAAACATCGTCGAACGTTCAGAATTCTGTTGCGGGCGCACCTTCCCCCGGCGCCTGCAACATGTTTGCGCTTCGGGATTAACGATGCCAAGCGCAGGTCGGAAGAACCCAGAGGAAGACGTAACATGGCAGCACATTTAGCAGGCATCCGCACAGCGAACGCGGACGGCCGTTATGACGATGAAATGACGCGGCCGCCCGCCCCGGTGCGGCTGGCGACCGCATACAACAACCTGTTCCGCAAGGACTCCGGGAGGGCGCACCGCCGGCCGGCCGTGGCCAAGGCGATTCCGGTCCGATGCTTCGCGAACGAGGACATCTATTTCCACGTCAAGCGGATCGATAACAGCCGCTTGGTCCGGCAGGCGGATCCGAAAACGGGTGGCGTTTGCTGGAAGCTGATCGGATCGGTGGCGGCCGCCGCTCTGCTGCTGATCGGCGTCCTGCTGCCCAGCGCTTATGGATTACTGGCGGGCTATCAGATCCAGGCATTAAAGGAAGAAGCCAAGCACCTGACGAACGAGCAGGCTTCGCTCGAACTGGAGGAGGCAAGACTCCTGTCGCCGGAGCGCATGGAGCAGCTTGCACGCGAGCAACAATTCATCGATCCCGAGCCTCAAAAAGTGGTCTACCTGGATTCGACGCACGGGGCGGCCGTGGCCATGAACGAGTCCGCGTTAAGCGGTTCCGGGCGCCAGTCCAAGAAGTAAGCGATCCACCTGGGGGAGGCGATGCTGGAAAATCAGTCCACCCAGCGGCTCAAGTGGCTGCTGTGGTTGATGCTCGCGTGGGTCGCGGTGATCTTTGGGCGCTTGGCATTTTTGCAGGTGATCCGCCACGACGAACTGCTGAGGATGGCGCTCTCGCAGCAGCAGAGAACGGTTGCCATCGAGGCGGTACGCGGCACTATTTTCGATCGCGCGGGTCAGCCGCTCGCGAAAACGCTCCCCGCCGAATCGATTCTCGTCAATCCGATGAAGATCCCCGACGTGTCGGTGGCGGCCGATATCCTCTCACGGGTGCTGGATGTGGATCGGACGGACCTGTACGACCATATTCAGGCGGCGAAATTACACAAGAGCGGATTTCTATGGGTGAAGCGCAAAGTTTCGGCGGACGAAGCCGCGCGCGTCCGCAGCCTCAAGCTGGATTGGGTGGAGTTTCGAGGAGAGATGCGGCGCTTCTATCCGCACGGGCAGCTCGCCGCGCACGTACTGGGTGCGACCGGCATGACTAGCGCCGATGACGTCAGCGAGCACGGCAACGGCGGGATCGAGCTGAGCTTCGACGACGAGCTTTCCGGAAATCCGGGTATGGGGCGCGTTTACAACGACGTGCGGCAGAACGCGTACGAAATGCTCGTAACGCGGCCCCCGGAGCCCGGGGCGAACCTGACTCTGACGATTGACACGAACCTGCAATACGATGCCGAGCACGCGCTGGCGTCGGCGGTCGAAAAATCGCACGCGCGCACGGGCTCGCTGGTAGCCATCAATCCCTATACGGGCGAAATTCTGGCGTTGGCCAATTATCCGACGTACGATCCCAACGCTCCTTTGAAGCCGGGCGAGTCGGCGGCCGCGCGCAGCAACCTGGCGGTGGCCACGCCGTTTGAACCGGGGAGCGTGTTCAAGGTGATCACATTGTCGGCCGCACTTGAAACCACGCCGCTGACGCCGGATTCGATTATCAACTGCGGTTTCGGAACGATCAAGCTATTCGGACGCGTGATCCACGATGCCCCTCACGAGCACTACGGCTCGCTGAGCATGGCGGACGTGCTCGCGCACTCGAGCAACATTGGGGCGATCAATATCGGGCTGAAAGTCGGCGAGCGCAATATGTACGACTACGTGCGGCGCTTCGGATTTGGACAAAAAACCGGCATCGATCTGCCGGGAGAATCCGCCGGCATGTTGCGCCGCCTGCAGAATTGGGAGCCGGGCTCGATTGCATCGGTGGCGATGGGCCACGAGGTCGGCGCGACATCGATCCAACTGGCGCTCGCGGGCGCCGTGGTGGCCAACGGCGGGTTAATGATAAAGCCGCGACTGGTGATGGCGAAGCAAACCCCGGGATCGGCCGAAGAACGCATGCCGCAGCAAAAGCCGCAGCGCGTCATCGCTCCGGAGACAGCCATCAAAATGCGCCAGATGATGGAAGGAGTCGTGCTGCGCGGCACCGGCAAGGCCGCGATTCTGCGGGGTTACACATCGGGCGGGAAGACGGGATCGGCGCAAATTTACGATTTCAAGACGAAGACTTACACGCACAGCTACAATGCCAGCTTTCTGGGATTCGCGCCGGTCGCGAACCCGCAGATCGTCATCGCCGTGACGCTGATTGGAACGACGAGCGGTACAAACGGTTTTGGCGGAGCGACGGCGGCTCCCGTCTTTCACGACGTAGCGACGTCGGCGCTGCGGATGCTGGACGTTCCCAAGGATTTGCCGGACACCTCGATTCGCTCCGCTAAATCCACTGACAAAGAGGATATGAACGACGTGGCGATCGCCGGATTGAGCACGCCTCCGGATCTGTTTGCTGACGCGTCGCACGCAGTGGACGCGGTCGCCGTGCGTGCGCTGAGTCACGCGAGTTCGGCGTCCACGACTGCAAGCCTGGCAAAATCGAACGTTGCCAAATCAAACCTCGCCCAATCAAACCTCGCCCAATCAAACTTGACCATTTCAAATCAGGCAGCTTCATTGGTATCGACAGGTTCTACATCGACTTTGACGCGTGGTCAGACAGCGGGCAATCAGTCCGCGCCCGTGCGTCTTCCATCTGTAACACCGTCCTCCGTCACTCCGCCGCCGGTTCAAGGAGGCTCGTCCGCTTCAGCGAATGAGCCTTCCCCGGACCGGCGGCCTTTTTTCAGCGCGCGCGCGGGACGCTCGCGAGTACCGGATTTCCGTGGCATGCCGCTGCGAACGGTGTTGGAGGAGTCGGCGGCCACGGGGCTGCCCATCGAAGTGCAGGGGGATGGACTCGCTCGCAATCAGGACCCGCCGCCCGGTAGCGTGCTTCCCCGGGGCACTCGGGTTCGCGTCCAGTTCGCGAGATAAGGATCCGGACACCGCGATGACCTTGGCCGAGGTGCTGAACGGTGCGAAACTTCGACGCGAACTAATTTCCGCGTGGGCCGATTTGACGGTTGCCGGCTTGGAGTACGACTCCCGGCGAGTCGAGAAAGATTTCGTGTTTTTTGCATTCCCAGGTTCGCGCGCCGATGGGCGCAAGTTTGCCGACGACGCGCTTTCCCGGGGCGCTTGCGCGATCGTCAGTGAGTCGCCGTGCCCGGAAGGGTTCATCGCGCCGTGGATCGAAGTGGAGCATGGGCGCCACGCCCTGGCGGTCTCCGCGCGCAGCTTCTACCACCAGCCGGACGAACGCGTGGCGTTGACTGGCATCACCGGCACGAACGGCAAGACGACGACGGCCTATTTGATCGACGCCATGCTGCGCGCCGCGGGAAAGACGACGGCGATGATTGGAACCATCGAATACAGGATGGGCGGCGAGACCCGGCCCGCGCCGAACACGACGCCGGAATCGCTGGACGTCATGCGCCTAGCGTCGGAACTCGCCGGGCGCGGAGGGTCGCATCTGACGATGGAAGTCTCTTCGCACGGGCTGGCGCTCGGACGCGTGTACGGTTTCAACTTTCATACCGCGGTATTCACCAACCTGACGCGCGATCACCTGGATTTTCATGGCACGATGGAAGAGTACGCCGCGGCCAAACGCCTGCTGTTTCATCCTTTGGAAGGGCCGGCGCCGCGCTGGTCGATTCTGAATGCGGACGATCCGGCAAGCGGCGGGATGGCGCCTGCCCGCGGCGCGAATGTAGTGCGATACGGTCTTCGAAAATCGGCGGATTTACGGGCAGAAAATGTGCGGTCCGGTTTCGAAGGGTTAACGTTCGATGCCGTGTATCAAGGAGAGCGCCACGCCGTCTCCTCGCCCCTGGCGGGCCGCGTTAACGTTTTGAATATCCTAGCCGCGCTCGGCGCCGGAATCAGCTATGAAATCCCGCTGGCCGAGGCCGTCCATGGCGTGGGCACGTGCCCAGCCGTGCCAGGACGGTTCGAACGCGTCGACGAAGGGCAGCCGTTCCTGGTGGCGGTGGACTATGCGCACACCGACGATGCGCTGCGCAACGCGATCCAGATCATGCGCGAGCTAGCCAAGGGCCGTGTCATTACGCTGTTCGGTTGCGGTGGCGATCGCGATCGCACCAAGCGTCCGCTGATGGGCGCGGCTGCCGGAGAGTTGAGCGATTTCGTCATTCTTACTTCGGACAATCCGCGTTCGGAAGATCCGCTCGACATCATGAATGACGCGATGGTCGGACTTTCGCGCTTCGATACGCCGCATTTGGCTGACCCCGATCGCGAGCGCGCGATTCGCAAAGCGATGGAGGAGGCGCGGCCCGGCGATGCCGTTCTGCTGGCCGGTAAGGGACACGAAACTTACCAGATCCTGAAGGACCGGACCATCCATTTCGACGATCGGGAGACGGCTCGGCGCATTCTGCGTTCGCTCGGATATGAGAAACCGGAATGAGAATTGGGTTACGCGAAGCGGCGGAGGCGCTGGGACAACGGCTGACATTGCCTAGAGCCCTCGCCGAGCCCGCGACGATCACGGGCTGGTGCGTCGATTCGCGAACCATCCAGCCAGGCGATTTGTTTTTTGCGCTGCGCGGGCCGCATCATGACGGTCACGATCACGCGTCCGCGGCGGCGGCCGGCGGCGCAGTGGCAATCGTGGTGGAGCGCGAAGTGGAAGCCGCCTGTCCGGTCATTCGGGTGCGCGATACTCACGCCGCGCTGCAGCGACTCGCCGCGTGGGCGAGAGAGCGATGGAACCGGAAGATCGTGGCGGTGACGGGTAGCGCGGGAAAGACCACGACGAAGGACGTGATCGCGGATATGCTGGCGGTGGAAATGCGAACGGCGAAGAGCGAAGGCAATCTCAACAATGAGATTGGGCTGCCGCTTTCGTTGCTGCGCATGGACGACGCGGCGCAGGTTGCCGTGGTCGAACTCGGCATGAATCATGCGCAGGAGATCCGGCGGCTTTCCGAGATCGCAAGGCCCGACGTCGGCGTCGTTACCAATGTTGGGTACGCGCATATCGAGAATTTCGATTCCATCGAAGGAATCGCTGCGGCCAAACGGGAGCTGATCGAATCGCTGAGTGCAGAAGGCGTCGCCGTGCTGAATGCCGACGATCCACGCGTGGCGGCGATGCAGAGCGCTCACCAAGGGCGGACGATTCTCTATGGTCAATCCGCTGAGGCCGGCGTGCGTGCCGAGGACGTGGAAGCGCGGCTTGAGGGCGTTCGTTTTCGGGTCGGGCGGGTGAAATTCGAAAGCGGCCTGACGGGCCGGCATAACGTCTCCAATATTCTGGCGGGGATCGCGGTCGCGGGAATCTACGGAATCTCGCCGGAGCGGCTGCAGGATCGCGTGAGGGCGCTGACGCCTCCCAAGATGCGCGGGGAGCGGTGCACCATCCACGGCATGACGATTTATAACGATTGCTATAACTCCAATCCCGACGCGGTGCGCGTCATGCTGGATGTTCTGAAGGACACTCCGGCGAAGCGACGCATCGCCGTCCTGGGGGAGATGCTCGAACTCGGCCGCTGGGCTGAGCCCTTGCACCGTGGCGTAGGCGACTACGCCGTCGAATGCGGAGTAGATGTGCTCGTGGGGATACGCGGCGCTGCCTGTCAGATATTGGACGGGGCCAAAAGTAGGGGCCTCCGGGCCAGCGCCGCCTTTTTTTTCGAGGATCCTGTGGAGGCCGGACGGCTGGTGCGCGTACTCGCGGAACCAGGCGACGCCATCCTCTTTAAGGGCTCCCGCGGCGTGCACGTGGAGCGGGCGCTCGACGAGTTCCTTTATACTCCGAATGCATCGGAGGGCCTCGCTTAGATGTTTTATTGGCTCTTTTACGAGAAGCTTTTTCATGTGTTCACTCCCTTCCGCGTATTTCAATACGCGACGTTCCGTACCGGAATGGCGAGTCTCACTGCGCTCGGTCTGTCTCTCGCACTGGGTCCCTGGATGATCGCGCGGTTGCGCGAATTTCAAATTGGGCAGCACATTCGGGAAGACGGTCCGCAATCGCATCTGAAAAAGGCCGGGACGCCGACGATGGGAGGATTGTTGATCATTCTCTCGATCGTGGTGCCGACACTGTTGTGGTCGAATCTCAGCGTGCCCTCCGTGTGGGTGGCGCTGGCGGCGCTGGTCAGCTTTGGCGCCGTGGGATTCTGGGACGATTTTTCGAAAGTGAAAAAGTCTCGCAATCTGGGCCTGACGGCGAAGCGGAAGTTCGCTGCCGAAATAGTCGCGGCGCTGATCGTGGGCCTGATGCTGCTGTGGATGAACGCACGTGGAATTTATTCGACCAGCATGAACGTGCCTTTCTTTAAGAATTTCAAGCCGGACCTGCTGGTCGATTCGTGGCTCCACAATCCGTGGACGTATCCGTTCGCGTTTGTGTTCTTCTTCGGATTTTTAATCCTGGTGCTGGTGGGCGCGACCAATTCCGTGAACCTCACCGACGGTCTGGACGGCTTGGCGATCGGCCTGATGATTATCGCCGCAGGAGCCATGACCGCGCTGTCCTATCTCAGCGGGCACGCGGATTTCGCCCGCTATCTAGAGCTTTCGCGCACCCCGGGCGCGACCGAACTCACGATTTTTTGCGGTGCCATGACGGGCGCTTCATTGGGATTCTTGTGGTACAACGCTCATCCGGCGGAAGTCTTCATGGGCGATGTCGGCTCGCTCGCGTTGGGCGGCGGACTCGGCGTGGTCGCCGTGCTGCTGAAGCAGGAGATTCTGCTCCTCTTCATTGGCGGCGTATTCGTTGTGGAATGCCTTTCCGTGATCCTGCAGGTGGGCAGTTATAAACTGCGCGGCGGGAAGAGGATTTTTAAGATGGCTCCACTGCATCACCACTTCGAGCAATTGGGATGGGCCGAGTCCAAAGTGATCGCGCGTTTCTGGATCGCCGGGCTGGTGATGGCGTTGTTCGCGCTAACAACTCTGAAGTTGCGATAACGTGATCGAGATAAACACCGCTGAAATCGAAGTTGCAATAAAGTGTCCATGAAACTCGAGGGAGCGAAAGTAGTCGTGGTAGGTATGGCGCGAAGCGGAGTGGCGGCGGCGGAGTTGCTCCGGTCGAAAGGCGCGCAGGTGCGCGCGGTGGATCAGAATCTCGTGTGCGTTGCCGGTCTTGAAGTCGAGCCGCAAACGGCGTCGTCACTCGCCGGCGCCGATCTCATCGTGCTCTCCCCTGGCGTGCCGGCTGACCTGGATATCGTTGACGATCAGCGGCGGAAGGGCGTTCCCGTCATCGGCGATTTGGAACTCGCGAGCTGGTTCCTCCGTGGCGAAATCATCGGAATTACGGGTTCGAATGGAAAGACCACCACGACGGCTTTGACTGGTCACATCCTACGGGAGAGCGGCATTCCCGTACAAGTGGGAGGGAACATCGGCATACCTCCCGTTGCGATGGTGGCAGCGTCTCGCGATGACCAGTGGAACGTGCTGGAACTTTCGAGCTTCCAGTTGGAGACTATCGAATCCTTCCGCGCGCACATCGGAGCCGTGCTGAACGTCACGCCGGATCACTTGGATCGACATTATACTTTGGAGCGCTACGCGGCTACCAAGGGGAACTTGTTCGCCAACCAGCGCGCGGAGGATTTTGCGGTTCTGAATGCCGATGACTCCGCTTGCCGTGGTTATGCGAGCGCGGGAAAAGGGAAGCCGGTATGGTTCAGTTCGACGCACGAAGTCTCACCAGGGGCGTTTCTAAAAGAGGGCCAGTTGTTTCTCGATCATGAGCCACTGATGCCGGCGTCGGAAGTTCCCTTGCGCGGCGTGCACAATCTGGAGAACACGATGGCCGCGGCGGCGATGGCGCGTTTGGCCGGCGCCACGCACGCGCAGATCCGCGCGGCCGTAATGACATTCCCGGGCGTGGAGCACCGCCTGGAGTTCGTGCGCGAATTCGGCGGCGTGGCGTGGTATAACGATTCGAAAGCAACCAACGTGGATGCGACCTTGAAAGCGATCGCGGCTTTTGATGGCGGGCTGTGGGTGATCCTCGGCGGAAAAGACAAAAACAGTGATTACGCGCCCCTGGCCGCGCCTCTTCGCGCCAAGGCGCGCGGGATTCTGCTCATCGGGGCGGCAGCGGACAAGATCGAAGTACAACTGTCCGATGCCGGTCTTTCGCGGAGCGGCGAAACCGCGATTCTGACGTGCGGAACGCTGGAAGCTGCCATTGCCGAGGCGCGCGACCGGGCGAAATCGGGAGAGACCGTTTTGCTGGCGCCGGCCTGCGCGAGCTTCGACCAGTTTGAGAATTTCGAGCATCGCGGCCGCGAGTTCAAGCGTCTGGTGCAGGCATTGTAAGAAAGGCCTTTTAGGAGGGGTTTGTGGCGCGCTTAAAAACAGATTGGATCCTGTTTCTCACGATCGTCGCGATGGTCGGTTTCGGCCTGGTGATGCTGTACAGCGCTTCGAGCGCGGTCGCGGAGCTGCGCTATCATGTCGCGCCGTATTATTTCGTCGTGCGCCAGATAGGATGGGCGGCGTTTTCTTTTGTGGTGTTGATGTACTTCAAGCGCACCGATTATCGCCGCATGAATAGCCCGACGTGGGCTTTCTCCGGCCTGGGAATCGTGCTGACGCTGCTTGTGCTGGTGTATTTCGCCGATCCGCGATCGCACCGCTGGTTCAAAATCGCGGGTCTCGGATCGTTTCAGCCCTCGGAATTCGCCAAGCCCGCATTGATCTTGTTTCTGGCGTACTTCATCGCGCGGCGCGCGCACATCATTAACGACCGCCGAACGCTCAAGCAGGCCATGGTCGCGATCCTCATGCTGGCGTTCATGGTGGTCGTCGCGGACCTGGGAACCGCGCTGGTGCCGGTGATCACGGCCGTTCTGGTGTTTTGGATCGCCGGACTGGAATGGCGCTATATGGCGCGGATTGTCGCGATCGGTATCCTGCTCGTCGCCGTGGCGATCGGATCTAAGGGGTATCGCCTGGGCCGTATCATTGCCTACGTCGATCCGGACTACTCGAAGCTGGAGCTGATCGATCCGCACGGCGTGGTCAAATCCTACATCCAGCGATCCACCAGCGTGCGCGACGCGAGCTATCAGCCGAGGCAGTCGAAAATCGCCGTCGGGACGGGAGGCGTTTTCGGCGTCGGTTTGATGCAGGGAAAACAGAAGCTGATGTTCCTGCCCGACGCGCACACGGATTTTATCTACGCCACAGTCGGAGAGGAACTCGGGTTATGGGGTTCCACGGCCGTGATCATCGGGTTCCTGGTCATTCTTTGGCGTGGCGCGCGGTTGTTCGTGCTGGCGCGCGACGATTTCGGAAAATACCTTGCTCTGGGTGTGACGCTCTCGGTGGTCGTGCAGGCGTTCATTAATATGAGCGTGGTGCTCGACATGGCTCCCACCAAGGGATTCCCGCTGCCCTTGATCAGCTTCGGCGGCAGTTCGCTGTTGAGCACGCTCACTTCGCTCGGCATGCTTTTAAGTGTCAGCGAGCATGAGGGCTAACGTTGGCGTTCACCTTTGTCATGGCCGGCGGAGGTAGCGGCGGGCACGTGGTTCCCGCGCTGGCTGTGGCGCGTGAATTGCGCGCGGACGGTCATCACTGCGTGTTCGTGGGTGTGCGCCGTGGGATGGAAGCGAAGCTGGTGCCTGCCGAAGGTTTCCCCATTGAATGGATCGAAACCGGAGCTTTGAAGCGGGTCGGCTGGCGGCAGACGCTGGCGACGCTCGCCGGATTGCCGGGTAGCGTGTGGCAGGCCGCGAGGATCCTCGATCGCGTTCGTCCTCACGCTATTTTTTCGATGGGTGGTTATGTGGCGGGGCCTGTGCTGCTGGCCGCACTATGGAAACGCATTCCCGTGGCGATGATGGAACCTAACGCCGTCCCTGGATTCACGCATCGGCATCTGGCGCGCTACGCTGCGCGCGCGCTGGTGAGTTTCGAAGAAACGGCGCGACGGTTTCCGCGCGGACGCACGGAAGTAACCGGCCTGCCGATCCGCGAAGAGTTTTTTGCGGTGCCAGCGAAGCGGCCCGTTGCGGCGGTGACGGTTTTGATCACGGGGGGCAGCCAGGGTTCGCGAACGCTCAACCGCGCGGCTGAGGAGAGTTGGCCGCTGTGGAAGAAGGGCTCCGTTCGCCTGCTTCATCAGACCGGAGCCGGGATGTATGAGGAACTGGCCGCGCGCTTTCGTGAGAGTGGAGTGGAGGGCGAAATCTCTCCGTTCCTCTCCGATATGCCGCGTGCGTTCGCCGAGGCGGATATCGTGGTGAGCCGTGCCGGGATGGGCGCCGTCAGCGAACTGGCCGCCGCCGGCAAGCCTTCCATTCTGGTGCCCTTTCCCGGCGCGAGCGACGATCATCAGCTGCACAATGCCCGCGCCATGGAGAAGGCCGGCGCGGCGCGGCTCATTATCGATGCGGAAATGACCGGCCCGCGATTGGTGAAGGAGGTTTCGCAGCTGGCCGCGCATCCGGTCGCTTTAGAGGAAATGGGCGCGGCCGCACGCGCCTTCGCCAAACCCGGCGCGGCCCGGCGGGCGGCCGACATCTTGGAAGGCCTGGCATTGGGAAATCCCGCTTCTCTGAAAATGGGGATTGACAGGCGTTCGGAAAGCCGAAACAATACATAATTAAAATGTTTTTCAAGCGCCAGCCCGTCCACTTCGTCGGAATCGGCGGAATTGGTATGAGCGGACTTGCCGAAGTACTGCTGGAGTTGGGCTATCCCGTCACG
>Ga0181536_10003095_pt1 | contig 18237 bp, 12 predicted proteins | sample PEATcosm2014_Bin_41_FD_121105 | JGI IMG/M metagenome (GOLD analysis project Ga0181536, IMG submission 121105) | Peatland microbial communities from MTU Mesocosm Facility, Houghton, MI, USA - PEATcosm2014_Bin17_60_metaG | ecosystem: Environmental > Terrestrial > Soil > Wetlands > Peat | place...
ATGATCACCGAGAGCAGGACCAGCTGGATGAAGGTCTGGGCGATCCACGCCACGATGAGGATCAACCCGGCCTTGGTGAGCAACGACGGGACCTGGTTGCTCTCGAGCACCCCCGCCTCCACCAGGATCGCCGGCAGGCTGGTCAGGGCGATGAGCCAGAACAGGTAGGCGCAGGCCATGGTGCCGACGCCCTGGGTGAGCAGGACCGCGACCTTGGCGTTGAACCCCTCGACCTCCTTCATCTGCTTGCCCAACCCGCGCAGTCTCACCACCCGGGCCAAGTGGTGATGGGTCTTCACCGCTCTGCGCTCAGCCTCTCGTGTCATCCCGCCACGCAACGCCGGTCGGCAGCGGCCGCCGGGGCGGGGCTCGTCGGCCCCCCGGTGTCACCTCCCCGCCGCGACCTCCACCACCTTCACGATGACCAGGGCGAACGCGAAGAACAGGTAACCCCGCAGCACCAGCATGCCGGCTTTGCGCTGCCTCGACATGACGGGGCGCTTCAGCATGGCCAGCGGCGGCATCCGCCAACTCGACCGTCGTGCCGAGAGGTCGACGGCCGGCACGGCCCCCGGCTCCCCGGCGGCGAGGGCACGGCGGCGGCGGTGCGACTGGACGACCAGGAACCCGCCCACGACCAGGCCGAGGGCGGTCCCCACCACGATGATGCGCTCGATGTCGGGTCCCGAGAGGTGCGGGAACAGCACGGCCGAGGTGAGGATGAGCGACAAGAGGACCAGGACGCCGATGATGACCGAGGCGACGATGTTCGTCTTGGTGGAGTTGGCCCAGGGCCCGAGGACCTCGCGGTCGTTGCAGAGCAGGAGGAGGAAGACCGTGGCGCTCGGCAGGAGGACCCCGGCGAGGGTCTGGACGCCCTCGGTGACGGTGCCCAGCGGGACCCCGGGGGCGAGCACGAGGGCGCCGGACGCCACCATGAGCCCCCCGAAGACGGCGTAGAAGCCCTTGGCCCTTCTGACCGAGCGGTGGAGCGAGTGCTTGAGCCCGAGGACGTCCGCCGTCGCGTAGGCGGTCGAGAGCCCGATGGCCGAGGCCCCGATGAGGCTGGCGTCGAAGAGGATGACGGCGAAGAGGATGCCCGCGGTGCGCGACACGTAGCGCCCGAGGCCCGCCGCGACCTGGCGGGCGCTTGTGAAGTGCCCGTGCAGCGGGGTGTGGGCGAAGGCGGCCGCCGACGCGCCCATCAGCGCCGCCGCCCCGATGATCACCACGACGATGCCGATGACGAGGTCCACCCGCTCGTAGTTGACGAACCGGGTCGTGATCCGCTTGTCGATGACGTAGGACTGCTGGAAGAAGAGCTGCCACGGGGCGACGGTCGTGCCGACGAGGGCGATGATGAGCAGCATCACGTTCGAGAGCTGCGACGGGCCGCCCGGGAGGTTCACCAGCGCGAAGTTGTGCGCCACCTGGCCGGCGGGAGGGTGCACGATGACGTAGAGCGGGATCACGACGAGCGACCCCACGCAGAGGGCCATGGCGGTCCGCTCGAATCGGCGCAGACTCCCGGTGCTCGCCGCGGCGATGATGATCACCCCGGCGATGACCACCGCCGGCACCTTGGGCACGCCGAGGTAGCCCGCGGCGAGCGACACGCCGATGAACTCGGTGACGATGGTCAGAGCGTTCAGGACGAAGAGGTCGATGACGCTGAAGGCGCCCCAGAACCGCCCGAGTCGCTCGAGGATGAGGCGGGCGTGCCCGACGCCGGTCACCGCCCCCAGGCGCAGCACCATCTCCTGGGCCACGTAGAGCACCGGGATCAAGAGGAGCAGCACCCAGAGCAGGTGGGTGCCGTAGTTCTGCCCCGCCTGGGCGTAGGTGGCGACGCCGCCGGCGTCGTTGTCCCCGACCATGACGATGAGCCCGGGGCCGACGATGGCCAGAAGGGTGAGGAGCCTGGCCTTCGTGGACCCTCGCGCCCCGGTGTCCTCGAAGGCGATGGTGCCGAAAGCCCCCTCGATGTCGCCGACGTGCTCCTCGTCGAGGACGGCCCCCAGGGCGCGCGGCGCGGCGGCCGGCGGCGGCGGGGCCGCCGGCTGGGGTGCGTGGCGCCGGCGCACGATGCCGGCGACGTGAAATGCGCGCTTGGGCATGGGATCCCGCTTTGTTTCGGAGCGGACAGTTCGTGCTGGCTGCGCTGCCGGTCGGGCCGACCCCGCCGGGCCGGGCCCAGTGGCGGGCGCCGCAGGAGTGTGGCTGGCAGCGGACCGCGGCCCGGGGCAGGTTCGTCGGCGGCGCCGTCGGCCGGCCGCTGGACCGACGCCGCGGCGCGGACCGCCGGGCGCGTCAGCGGTGGGCGGGGTTCAGCCCCCGGACCGCAAGGGATGACCGCTGGTACTGGGGGGTTCAGATCTCACCGGCCACCTCCTTTTGACGCGAGCGCCCGGCGTGTCGTCGGCGGCGCAGCTGGCCCGTGGGGATGCTAGGGACTGCGGTTCGGGACCGCAACCCCCTTCGGCCCGGCGACGGGGCGGGCCGCTTCGGGACCGGGCCATCAGTCCTCGGGCGACATGGGCCCGTAGTCACCGCGCCATCCCGTGGGCAGCATCTGCTCGAGGACGTCGTCGACCGTGACCACCCCCAGGATCGACCGGTGCGCGGGGTCCAGGACCGGGACGACGATCAGGTTGAAGTCCGACATCTTGCGGGCGATCGCCCCGAGATCCCAGTCGGGGTGCACGTGGGGCGGGTCGTGGTCGATCACCGACCCGAGCAGCGCCCGAGGATCCTCTTTCAAGAGGCGGACGATCGAGACCGACCCGACGACCACCCCCTCCTCGTCGACGCCGAAGGCCACGTTGAGCGCCTCGACGGGGGCGCGGCTCTCGGCGACGGCGCCGAGGACCTCGCCGATTGGCGCGGAGACCGGGAGGGCGAGGAAGTCGGGGCTCATCAACCCGCCCGCCGTCTCGGGGTTGTAGTTGAGCAGCGAGCGGACCTTGCGCTGTTGGGCTTCGGGCAGGAGGTCGAGGATCGGGAGGCGCCGCTCCTGGTCGACGGCGATGATCAGGTCGGCGGCGTCGTCGGGGGCCATGCTGGCCAGCAGGCGCGCCGCCTCCCCGTCAGAACGGGCGTTCAAGAACTCCACCTGGTGTTCGACGTCGAGCTCCTCGAAGACGTCCGCTTCCAGCTCGCGGTCGTGGCGGACCGCGTCGATGATCTCCTTGCCCTCCTCGTGGGAGGCCGCCTCGACCAGGTCGGCGATCAGTGCGGGGTGGAGCCTCTTCAACTTTCGGTAGGGGATGCGCAGGCGGGCTGTGGGCACGTTCGCCACGAAGGGCTCGATGCTCGCCCAGTCGACGATCGAGCCGGGGACGGCCTGGCGGCCGTGCCGCCTCGGCAGGAGGTGGCGCCACACCGGGCGGGCGGACGGATCGACGCCCACCACCTCCCAGGTTCCCCCGACGTTGGCCAGCTCGATCTCGTTGGCCCTGATGAGGTGGCCGCCGACGAAGTTGATCAGGTGGTGGGTCGACAGGTCCCGCGCCAGCAGCAGCTCCCCCGGGCGGCGCTCGAAGCGACGGAGATCCACCCGACGGCCGGCGAAGCGGACCGTGCGTGCCTCGAACCCGGCGACCTTGCGGATCGGCACGAACAGGTCGCGCCCGCCCATGGTGACGACCAGCCCCACCAACGGGGGGTGCGGCTTGTCGGCGAAGGAGGCCACGACGTCGCGCACGCGCCCCAGCCGGTCGCCGGTGGCGTCGACGAGCGGTCTCCTGACGATGCTGGAGAGATGGACGATCTCCACTCCGTCCCCCGCCACGCCACCGCCCTTTCGTCCGTCGGTCCGGTCGGTACGGGCCCGGGCCTACTCCGGCACCCGCGTTCGACGTTATCCGATCCGCGCCCCGGGCCCGGTGCCGGCGCCACCGCGCCCCATCCCTCGTCGCCCCGGGTCCCGTCCCCCCTCCGCTCCCCGGTCATCGGGGTGGACGATGCCGGCCAGCAGCTCGGCCCGCACCAGCCGGGCCACCTGGGCGGGGTCGTCGAGGGCCCAGCGCCCCGAGGAGGCGATGTAGGAGAACACCATGCGGCCGAGGAAGTCCGCCGCCTCCTCCACGCCCACCCCGGGGGCCAGCCGGTGGCGGGAGACATAGGGGACGAGGAAGGCCGAGATCAGCGCCTGGGTCCGCTCGCCCTCGACGGTGAGGGAGGGCAGCAGCACCTCGGGCTCGGTCTCCAAGAGCCGCTGGAGCAGCTCGTGCTCGGCGATGGCCCGGTGGGCGAAGAGCAGCCCGCGCTCCATCACCTCCTCGAGCGATTCGGCCGCGTGCACCTCCTCGTAGAGGCGGGCGAAGAAGCGGGTGTACTCCCACGCCACCACGGCGTCGACCAGCTCCTTGCGCCCGCCGGGGAAGTAGCGGTAGACGGTGGCCCGAGACAGCCCGGCCTCCCGGGCGGCGTCGGCCACCGTGGTCTTGGCCAGCCCCCAGCGGGCCACGCAGTCGTAGGTGGCCTGCAGGATCCGCTCGCGGGCGGCCGGCCCGGCGCCGGTCACCGGGTCAGAACCCCAGGATCGGGCCGAGCCCTTCGGTGAGCCCCGGCCTCCCGGCCACGTTGCGCACGGCCAGGAGCACGCCCGGCATGAACGAGCGGCGGTCGTAGGCGTCGTGGCGCAAGGTGAGCGACTGGCCGAGGGCCCCGAAGACCACCTCCTCGTGGGCGACCAGACCCCGCAGGCGGACCGAGTGGATCCGCACCCCGCCCGGCCCCTCGCCGCCCCGGGCCCCGGGGAGCAGGGTGAGCGTCGTCTGGTCCTCGGGCAGCGGGCCGACCCCCGCCGCCCGGCGGGCCTCGGCGATCCGCTCGGCGGTGTGCAGGGCGGTGCCCGAGGGGGCGTCGCGCTTCTGGTCGTGGTGGAGCTCGATCACCTCCACCTGGTCCATCAAGGGCGCGGCCAGCTCGCAGCAGCGGACCAGCACGACCGCCCCGATGGCGAAGTTGGCGGCCACCACGGCGTTGGCCGTCGAGCCGTCGAACAGCCGGCGCAGCTCGGCCATGTCGGCCTCGTCGAGCCCGGTCGTCCCCACCACGGCGTGGATGCCCCGCCCGGCGCACCACGGGAGGTTGCGCCGCGCCGCCTGGGCGTCGGTGAAGTCGACCACCACCTCGGTCCCGGCTGCGGCCAGCGTCTCGACGTCCCCCGAGACCACCAGCGGCGGGAGGTCGGGCCCGGCGGTGGCGAGATCGGTGCCGGCGAGGCGCGGGTCGACGGCGGCCACCAATTCCAGGTCGTCGGTGCCGGCGACGGCCCGGCAGACCTCCTGGCCCATCCGGCCGCCCGCCCCCACGACCCCTACCCGGCGCATCCTTGCACCCTACCGGCCCGAACCGTGGGCGGCGGCCCGGCGGCGCCGGCGGCGCGACCTGAGCCCCACCACCCCGGCGGCGGCGACGGCGAGGACCCCGAGCCCCGAGGCGGCCAGGGCCTCATGGAGCCCCTTGGGGCGGTAGTCGAAGGTGAGGGTCCACCGCCCGGCCGGGACCCGGACCCCCTGGACCAGGCCGACCGCATCGACCGGGAGTGTCCGGGCCGTCCCTCCGCCGGCCGGGACGGCCTCTGCGTGCCACCCCGCCACGTAGGCCTCGCTGCGGACCACGGTGACCGGCCGGCCCGACGCCACCGAGACGACGGCCCCGCCGTCGGCGCCCGAGGAGACCTGTCGGACCCTGGCCCCGGCCGAGGCCGGGTCGGCCCACACCGGCGGGGCGACCCGGCGGGCGGTGAAGCGGACGAACCCCCTCCAGGTCCCCGCCAGCCGCCAGTCGGTTGTGGAGAGGGCGTCTTGGAGCGCCCCGTCGAGGGCGATGCGCTGCCCGTCGACCAGGGTCACCACCGAGGCGTCCGAGACCGCCCGGGCCGGCCCCGACACCACGAGCCCGAGGGCGGTGGACGGCCGGGAGAGCTCGACCGACCAGCCGCCGCGGACCCGGCGCACCGTCTCGGTCGGCCACGTAGTGGCGCCGCTCGGACCGAGCACCCCGACCCGCAGCGGCGCCCGGCCGGCCGGGCCGGCCGCCACCACCGAGACCGCCACCACCTCGAGGGGCTCGCCGAGGTAGAGGGTGCGGCGCCCGGCGGTCCCGGCGAGCGGCGCCCCCGGGCAGGCGGCCGGCGCGGGGGGTGCCTGCCCGCTGGCCGGGGCCCGCACGGCCAGGAAGTTCGGCCGGGTGAGGATCGTCGACAGCCGCAGCGGGGCGAAGTCCCCGTCGGCCAGGGCGCAGGGATCGAGGGTGTCGAGTGTGTGGGTCCCCGTCGCCGTGGCGTAGGCGTTCGAGACGATGGAGCCGTAGCCCATGACGCTCGGCAGCGTGGTGAAGACGTTGAGGTCGGGTTGGCCGATTGTGTTGAGTGTTTCGTCCGGCCCGGTGGTGTCGTAGATGGCGAAGCGCCCGGTGGTGCCGAGCACCGCCGCCGCCTGGGTCGGGGTCGGCTCGAGGGTGGCGTCGCCGTTGGACAGCCCGGTCGACGAGGAGAGCATGAAGAACCCCACGTCGGCCACGACCACCACGGCCAGCAGGACGTGGCGGGCGGGCCGGCCCAGCCGGTGCCACCCGAGCACCAGGGCGACCACGATGGCGACGACCCCCAGCTGGCCGAGGAGCCACGGCGTCATGGCCCGGCCGAGCGGGCCGCCGGCTGTGGTGGTGCCGAACGCCTCCTCCAGGGGGCCGGGGACGGCCACGGCCACCAGGCACAGGATGCCGGCGGCCACGGCGGGGGCGAGCACCGCCCAGCGCGCCCTCCCGAAGACCCCGGCCTCGGCCGGCCGGTCCGAGAGCGCCCGGTCGGCCCAGAAGCCCAAGAGGACGGCGAGGGCCAGGTCGACGATGCCGAGGTTGCGGCTCTGGAGGCGGGTCTTGCCGAAGAGCGGGATGTGGACGAAGAGGTGGCCGAGCGGGGTGTACGACCCCCAGGTGAGCAGGAGGCCGAGGCCGGCCAGGGCCAGCCACATCCCCCAGTCGGCGGCGCGGGGGTCGCGGCGGCGCCCGACGCACCGCACGAGGAGGGCCGCCGCCGCCACCAGCGGGAGGATCCCGACGTACCCGGTGACCTCGGGCAGGTTGTAGTTGTTGAAGTAGGTCGGCTGGTGGAAGAGGCCGTCGCCGCCGAAGAGGTCCGGCACGAGAAGGAGGGCGGTCCACGCCGGCCGCAGCGACCCCGAGCCGAAGAACTGGTAGGACTCGTTCGAGCGCTGGGAGGCGTTGATGAACGACCAGCCGGGGACGATCTGCACCGCGGCGAGCGCCACCCCCCAGGCGGCGGCCAGCGCCGAGTAGCCGACGAAGGCGGCCCGCCGGCGCCACCCGACCACCCACCCGGTGTGGGGGTGGAGCAAGAGCCACAGGCCGACGGCGCTGGCCACCACCTCGGCCTCGGCCATCGACCGGGGCTCGCCGGTCAGCACGATCAGCCCGAGGACCCCGGCTAGCAGGGTGACCCACGGCCACGGCGACGGCCGCGGCGGACGCCCGGCGGCGGCCGGGCGGGGCCCGGTGCCCAGCACCGCCCACGAGAGGCGCAGCTGGGCCAGCAGCAGCCAGGGGATCCACGCCATGCCCTGGACGACGCCCAGGTGGACCATCTGGCCCGAGAGCGTCCCGGCGAAGGCGTAGGTGAGGCCGGCCAGCACGCCGGGGAGCGCCCGCACCTTGTACTGGCGCAAGACGACGTAGACGCCGAGGCCGGCGGCCCAGTAGACGGCGAGGAGGTTGACCACCCACGCCGCCACCGGGGCCAGCACGGCGAAGACGAAGGTGAACGGGTAGGCCGACCCGCCGTTCAGCCCGCCGAGGAGCGGGGAGCCCGACCAGATGTAGGGGTTCCACAGCGGCAGGTGCCCCTGTCGGACGAGCCGTCCCGAGAGCGTCCGCAGGGGGAAGTTCTGGATGACGTTGTCCCCGGCGATCGCCGGGTGGCCGAAGAGGGCGGGGACGACGAAGACCACCAGGGGCAGCCCCACCAGCACGGCCACCGCCCGGCCGTCGGGGGTGCGCAGCCACCGCCGTGCCCGGGCCGGCCACCCCGTCCGGGCGGTGGCGGCCCCGTCGGGCGGCCCGTCGTCGGCCTCCACCGGCGCCTCAGGCGGCGCGTCCGGCCAGGCCCAGCCCGGCCGCGTCGAAGGCGTCGGGGTCGAACGGGCCCACCGCCGCCAGCGTGCGGGGGGCCGAGGCGAGCCGGGCGGCGGCCCGGTGGACCTCCTCGCCGGTGACGGCGTCGATGCGGGCCAGCACCTCGTCGACCGTGAGCACCCTTGTGTGGAGGAGGAGCGACGAGCCGAGCCGGCTCATGCGGGCCCCGGAGTCCTCGGCCGACAGCAGCAGCTCGGCCCGCAGATTCCCCTTGGCCACGGCCATCTCCCGGGGGGTGATCCCCGATTCGGCCAGCAGCTCGAGCTCGCCGGTGACGATCCGCAGCACCTCGTCGACGTGGTGGGGCGCGGTGCCGGCCATCACGCACAGCGACCCGGCGTCGAAGAAGCTGGTCCGCTCCGACCAGATCGAGTAGGCGAGCCCCCGCTGCTCGCGGACCTTCTGGAAGAGGCGGCTCGAGAGCCCCCCGCCGAGCGTGTGGTTGAGGACGGCCAGCGCCCAGCGCTCCTCGTCGAAGCGGGACACCGAGCGGACGCCGAGCACCAGGTGGGCCTGCTCGGTGGGCCGGCGCAGCACCACCAGCGGCTCGGCCGGCCGTTCCGGCGGCGTGCGCGGCGGCGGTCCCCCGCCCGGCCGGCCGCAGAACCGCTCCTCGATGGCGTCGGCCACCGCTTGGTGGTCGCAGTCACCGGCCGCCGAGACCACCATGTTGCCCGGGCGGTAGTGGTCCTCGAAGAACTGCCGGATCTCCGCCGCCCCCAGGGCCCCGACGCTCTGGGCGGTACCCAGGGTGTCCCGGCCGAGGGGGTGGCCCGGGAAGAGGGCGTCGACCCACCGCTCGGCGGCGAGGTCGGCCGGCTCGTCGGCGTGCATCAGGATCTCGTCCAAGATGACCATCCGCTCGGCGTCGACGTCGTCGCCGGCCAGTGCCGGGTCCCACATGATGTCGGAGAGGATGTCGAGACCGAGGGGGAGGTGCTCGGCCAGGAGGCGCACGTAGAAGGTCGTGTACTCCTTGGTGGTGAAGGCGTTGCAGTCCCCGCCCACCTCGTCGAGCTCCTCGGCGATGGCCGCCGCCGACCGGTGCGGCGTCCCCTTGAACAGCAGGTGCTCGAGGAAGTGGGAGGCGCCGGCCCGCTCGTCGGGCTCGTCACGCGACCCGGTGCCCACCCAGAAGCCGACGGCCACCGACCGGACGTCCTCCATGGCCTCGGTGGTCAGGCGGATGCCGCAGGGAAGGGTGTCGGTCCGGATCGCCGAGGCGGTCCGGCCGTCGCTCACCGCCGGCGAGGACGGCTGCGCGGGCGTCGGTCGCCGCCCCGGCCCTCACCGGCCTCGGCCGGCGCGGCACCCGGGCCCAGGTCCCCCAGATCGGCCACCAGCTCGGCCTCGAAGGCGTCCTCGAACGAGACCACCGGCGGGCCGCCGGCCGACGACGGTCGCTCGGCCCGAGGGCCCCGCTCGCCGCGCTCCCCGCGCTCCCCGCGCTCCCCGCGGTCCCCGCGGTCACCGCGGTCGCGATCGCGGTCGCCGCGGTCGCCGCGGTCGCGGCCGCCCCCGGCGGGGACCTCCATGCCCTCGGGCACGTTGGCCAGCGAGAGGGAGACCTTGCCCTGGGGGTCGATGTCGTCCACCCGCACCTCGACGGCCTGGCCCAGGGTGAGGACGTCCTCGACCTGGTTGACCCGCTTGCCCCCGGCGAGGGGCGAGAGCTTCGAGATGTGCAGGAGGCCGTCGCGGCCCGGCAGGACGTTGACGAAGGCGCCGAACTTGGTGAGGTTGACCACCTTGCCCTGGTAGACGGCACCCACGTCGGCGGTCGGGGGGTCGAGGATGAGGGAGATCCGCCGGCGGGCCTCCTCGACGGCGCCGGAGTCCTTGGCCCCGATGGTGACCGTGCCGACCATGCCGTCGTCGTCGACGGTGATGTCGGCGCCGGTCTCCTGCTGCAGGGTGTTGATGACCTTGCCCTTGGGCCCGATGACCTCGCCGATCTTGTCGATCGGGATCTCCATGGAGACGATCTTGGGGGCGCTCGCCGCCACCTCGGGACGGGGCTCGGCGATGGCGCCGCGCATCACGTCGAGGATCTTGAGGCGCGCCTCCTTGGCCTGGAGCAGGGCCTGGCCGAGCACGTCGGCGGGGAGACCGTCGATCTTGGTGTCGAGCTGCAGCGCGGTCACCGCGTCGGCGGTCCCGGCCACCTTGAAGTCCATGTCGCCGAAGGCGTCCTCGGCCCCCAGGATGTCGGTCAGGGTGACGTACTTGCCGCCGTCGTAGACCAGGCCCATGGCGATGCCGGCCACCGGCGCCTTGATGGGCACGCCGGCCGCCATCAACGACAGGCTCGAGCCGCAGACCGACGCCATGGAGGTGGAGCCGTTGGAGGCCAGCACGTCGGAGACGAGGCGGAGCGCGTAGGGGAACTCCTCCTTGCTCGGCACCACCGGCAGGAGGGCCCGCTCGGCCAGGAGGCCGTGGCCGATCTCCCGGCGCTTGGGACCCCGCATGAAGCCGGTCTCCCCGGTCGAGAACGGCGGGAAGTTGTAGTGGTGCATGTAGCGCTTGGACTCGTCGGGGCTGATCGTGTCGAGCATCTGGTCCATCCGGGGCATGCCCAGGGTGGTGACGTTCAGCACCTGGGTCTCGCCCCGCTGGAAGAGGGCCGAGCCGTGGGCGGTCGGGAAGAGGTCGATCTCGGCCGACAGCGGGCGGATGTCGGCCGTCCCGCGCCCGTCGATGCGCACCCCCTCCTCGACGATGCGCGCCCGGACCAGCTTCTTAGTGAGCGAGCGGACCGCCGCCTTGATCTCGCGCTCGCGCCCTTCGAACTCGCCCGAGAGCTCGGCCACGATCTCGGTCGTCGCCTTGTCGGTGGCCGCGTTGCGCTCGGCCTTGTCGGCGATGCGGTTGGCCGCGCCGACCCGCTCGGTGCCCACGGCCTCGACCCGGGCGAAGACGTCGTCGCCGTAGTCGGCGAAGGTGCTGAACTCGATCGGGGCGATCGGGCCGTGCGCGGCCACCACCTGCGCCACCAGCTCGCGCTGGAGGTTGATCGACTCGCGGATCCAGGTCTTGGCGGCCTCGAGCCCCTCGGCCAGGACCTCCTCGGTCACCTTGGGCGCCCCGGACTCGTAGTACTCCCACGACCGCTCGGTGCCGCCGGCCTCCACCATCATGATGGCCACCTCGGCGTCGGCGGCCTCGGAGAGGGCGCGGCCGGCCACCACCAGCTCGAAGGTCGACTCGTCGCCCTCTTCGAAGGTGGGATGGGGGATCCAGGTGCCCTCGGTCGAGTAGGCGATGCGCACGGCCCCGATCGGGCCGTCGAAGGGGATCCCCGAGAGCATGAGGGCGGCCGAGGCGGCGTTGATGGCCAGCACGTCGTGCGGGTTGACCTGGTCTGCACCGAAGATCGTCCCGACCACGTGGACCTCGTTGCGGAAGCCCTTGGGGAACGACGGCCGCAGCGGGCGGTCGATCAGCCGGCAGGTCAAGATGGCCTGGTCCGACGACTTCCCCTCACGGCGGAAGAACGAGCCGGGGATCTTGCCCGCCGCGTACGCCCGCTCCTCGATGTCGACGGTCAGGGGGAAGAAGTCCGTCCCCTCCTTGACCGAGCGGGCCGCGGTGGCCGTGGCCAACAGGACGGTGTCCCCGATGCGGGCGAGGACGGCGCCGTCGGCCAGGTTGGCCAGCTTGCCGGTCTCGAATGACAGGGTTCGGTCGGTGCCGCTGATCGGCGCCGACACGGAGATGGCCTCAGCCATGGTGCTCCTTGGTGTCTGGGGGCACACCAGAGCCGGTTCCCAGTGGTCGACCACCTCGTCTGTCCAAGGTGACCGGCGACTGGCAGCCGACCGTGTGGCGTGCCCGTCTCTTTGTATACGACCGCCCGGCCGTGGGCCGGGCGGTAGACCTTTCTCTTACGTCCTTAGCGTCGGATGCCGAGGCGCCCGATGATCCCCCGGTACCGCTCGACGTCGTTGTCCCGCACGTAGTCGAGCAGGCGGCGGCGGCGGCCGATCAGTTTCATCAACCCCCGTCGGGTGTGGTGGTCGCCCTTGTGCACCTTCAGATGCTCGGTCAGCGACGTGATCCGGTCGGTCAGCAGCGCGATCTGGACCTCGGGCGAGCCCGTGTCGACGTCGTGCAGCCGGTGCTCAGCGATGATGGCCTGCTTCTCGGGCATGTACTGGTGCAACCTCGGGATCGTCGGACTGGTGGCGCTGGGGCCCCGGGGAGGGCGCCCACCGGACGCCCCGCACTCCGGTCGTGACCGGGGCGACGCCCCGGCGACCTGCCCCGACGCACAAGATGGTAGCAGGTGGCGGGGGGTAACGCCCACCACCCCCGCTCAGGACCGTCCGGCCGTCGACGGGGTGCCGGGACCGCCCGAGAGGGCCCCCCGGGCGTGCTCCACGTCGAGGTGCATCTGGTCGACCAGGTCCGAGACCTGGTCGAAGCGGACCTCGCCACGGAGCCGCTCGACGAAGGAGACCCGGCCCTCCTCGCCGTAGAGGTCGGCGTCGAAGTCGATCAGGAACGCCTCGACCAGGGGCGCGGGCGGGTCGTCGGCGGCGTCGTAGAAGGTGGGGCGGCGCCCGACCGAGACGGCCGCGGGGTGGACGGTGCCGTCCGGCCTCGTGTACCACCCGGCGTAGATGCCGAGCCCGGGCAGGGCGATCTCGGCCGGCACGGCCACGTTGGCCGTCGGGAACCCCAGCTCCGCCCTCCCCCGCCCGTCGCCGTGCACCACCGGGCCGCGGACCTGGTGGGGCCGGCCCAGCATGGCCGCCGCCCCGGCGGCGTCGCCGGCGGCCACCAGGCTCCGGATGCGCGTCGACGAGATGGCGGCGTCGGCCCGGGCGGCCAGGGCGACGCCCTCCACCTCGAACCCCTCGACCAGCCCGAGCTCGGCCAAGAGGGCGACGTTGCCCCTCCGGGCGTGGCCGAAGTGGAAGTCCTCGCCCACCACGACCAGCCGGGCCCCGAGCGCCCCCACCAGCACCTCTGTGACGAAGGCCTCGGGCGGCTCGTCGGCTCGCGCCCGGTCGAAGGGGACCACCACGGTGAGGTCGATGCCGCACGACTCGAGGAGCTCGAGCTTCTGGGCCACGTCGGTCAAGAGCGGCGGCGCCGACTCGGGCCGCACCACCGTGGCCGGGTGGCGGTCGAAGGTCACCACGGCGCTGGTGAGCCCGCGCTCGGCGGCGCGCTCGGTCAAGAGCGACAGGAGGTGCCGGTGGCCGAGGTGGACGCCGTCGTAGGCGCCGATGGTCACGGCCGTCCCCCCGTCCGGCGGGCTGACCTGTTCGGGCCGGAGGACCTGCATCGCCCCGGAGATTAGACGCCCCGGCCGCGAACCGAGTCCGGTCCCGCGGACCTACCCGCTCCCGAGGACCACGACCGGGCGGATGCGGTCCGACTCGGTGGCCTCGTAGACGGCCACCAGGCGGCCGGCCGCGTCCAGCAGCGCCCAGGGGCCGGCCCCGGCGGCCCCGAGCGGGACCTTGTCGAGGGCCAACCCGTGGTCGACGGCGCCCTCCATCCCGGGGCCCACCGTCACCGCGTCGAGGTCGCGCAACATCTCGGCCGGCGTCACCAGGTGGTCGACGGTGAGGGCCGAGAGCGGGTGGGCGTCGGCCTCGGTGAACGACCCGACGGCGGTGCGCCGCAGGTTGCGCAGGTGCGCCCCTCCCCCCAGGGCCGCCCCCAGGTCCGCCGCCAGCACCCGCACGTAGGTGCCCGACGAGCAGGCCACCTCGATCCGGTAGACGCCGGGCTCCAAGGAGGGTTCGACCTCGAAGCGGTGCACGGTCACCGGCCGCGGGGCCCGCTCCACCTCGATCCCCTGGCGGGCCAGGGTATGCAGGCGACGGCCGTCCACCTTGACGGCCGAGACCATCGGGGGGACCTGCTCGATCTCCCCGGTGAGCGCGGCGGCCGCCTGGCGCACCTGGTCGAGGGTGACCGCGGACATGTCCCACTCCCCCACCACCGGGCCCGAGGCGTCGAGGGTGTGGGTCGCCGTCCCGAGCACCACCTCGCCGGTGTAGGTCTTGTCCAGGGCGGTCAAGAACCGCAGCAGCCGGGTTGCTCTCCCCACCCCGACCAGCAGGAGCCCGGTGGCATCGGGGTCGAGCGTCCCGGAGTGGCCCACCCGCCGCTGGCCGAAAAGCCGCCGCACCTGGGCCACCACGTCGTGCGAGGTCCAGCCGGCCTCCTTGTCCACCACCACCAGGCCGGTTCGGTCCCCGGCGGCGGACCGGCTCACCCTTCGTCCGGCTCCCCGCCGGTCCCCGGCTCCCCGCCGCCGTGGGCGGCCAGTCGCCGCAGCACCTCCTCGACCCGCAGTCCGGCCTCGACCGCCGGGTCGGCGGCGAAGGCCAGCCGGGGCGTGCGCTTCATCCGCACCTGGGTCCCCACCGCCCGCTGGAGCTGCCCGCGCCGCTCCTCGAGCGCCTCAGCGGCCTCGTCGCCGAGGGTCCCGAGGTAGACGGTGGCGTGGCGCAGGTCGGGCGCGGTGTCGACCGAGGTGACGGTGACCAGGCGGAGCCGCTCGTCGGCGTCGGCCAGCCGCTCGAGCTCCTCGGCCACGATCTGGCGTAGGACCTCGTTCACCCGCAGGGCGCGAGGGTAGGGCGCCGCCCCGCCGGCGGCCCGGTCCCTGCGGTGGCGTCCGCCTGCCATCACGCGGTCCCTCAGGTCCTCGGGATCTCGCGCTCCTCGAAGGTCTCGATCACGTCGCCCTCCTTCAAGTCCTGGTAGTCCGAGAGCCCGATCCCGCACTCGAACCCGGACTGGACCTCGCGGGCGTCCTCCTTGAAGCGGCGCAGCGAGGTGATGGTGCCCTTCCAGATGACGGTGCCCTCGCGCAGGAACCGGACCTTGGAGCCCCGGGTGATGGTGCCCTCCCGCACGTAGCAGCCGGCGACGGCGCCGACGCGCGGGACGCGGAAGACCTGGCGCACCTCGGCCTCGCCGGTGACGACCTCTTCGTACTCGGGGGCGAGGAGGCCGACCAGCGCGGCCTCGATGTCCTCGAGGAGCTTGTAGATGATCTCGTAGGTGCGGATCTCGACGTCGTTGGCCTCGGCCATCTCGCGTGCCCGGCGGTCCGGCCGGACGTTGAACCCGATGATGGTGGCGTTGGACGCCCGGGCCAGCTGGACGTCGTTCTCGGTGATGCCACCGACGCCGCGGTGGACGAAGCTCAGCTTGACGTCCTCGCGCTCGAGCTTGCGCAGGCTCTCGCTCACCGCCTCCAGCGACCCCTGGACGTCCGCCTTGAGCACCAGGTTCAAGGTGGCCGTCTCTCCCCGCTGGATCTGCTCGAACAGGTCCTCGAGCTTGGCACCGGTGGCCGCCGACGCCACCGGGAGGTGGCCCGACAGCCGGAACCGCTGCGCCCGGGCCTCGCCGAGGGTGCGGGCGGTGGCCTGGTCCTTGGCCCCGCGCAGCTCGTCGCCGGCGTGGGGGGGCTCGGAGAAACCCAGCACCTGGACCGGCATCGAGGGCAGCGCCTCTTTCACCTGGTCGCCGTGGTCGTCAACGAGCGCCTTGACCTTTCCCCAGGCGGCGCCGGCCACCACCGGGTCGCCGACCCGCAGCGTGCCGCTCTCGACGATGACCGTGGCCACCGGGCCGCGCCCGTCCTCCAGGTTGGCCTCGAGCACGGTGCCCCGGGCCCGCCCCTCGGGGGTGGCCCGCAGCTCCTCGACCTCGGCCACCAGGAGGATCTGCTCGAGCAGCTCGTCGATGCCGCTCCCCTGGAGGGCCGAGACCTGCACGGTGATCGTGTCGCCGCCCCACGCCTCGGGGACGAGCCCCCGCTCGGAGAGCTGCTGGAGCACCCGGTCGGGGTTGGCGTCGGGACGGTCCATCTTGTTGATGGCCACGATGATCGGCACGTCGGCCGCCCGTGCGTGGTCGATGGCCTCGGCCGTCTGGGGCATGACGCCGTCGTCGGCCGCCACCACCAGCACCACGATGTCGGTGACGTCGGCGCCGCGGGCCCGCATGGCCGTGAAGGCGGCGTGGCCCGGCGTGTCGATGAAGGTGATCAGCTGGTCCCTCCAGGTCACCTGGTAGGCCCCGATGTGCTGGGTGATGCCGCCGGCCTCCCCCGCCACCACGTCGGTGGAGCGGATCCGGTCGAGCAGGAGGGTCTTGCCGTGGTCGACGTGGCCCATCACGGTGACCACCGGGGGACGGGGCCGCAGATCGGCCTCGTCCACCTCTTCCTCGTCCTCGTCCTCGAAGTACTTGGCGAGGAGCTCGGCCTCGCGCTCCTCGCCGGGGTCGACCAGGCGCACGTCGGCGCCGAGCTCGGCGGCGAACAGCTCGATCATGTCGTCGGTGAGCGACTGGGTGGCGGTCACCATCTCGCCCTGGAGCAACAGGAAGCGGACGACGTCGCCGGCCGACCGGTTGAGCTTGGGGCCGAGGTCGCGTGCGGTCGACCCCCGCTCGACGATGACCTCGCCCTCGGGCACCGGCGCGGTAGAGGGCGTGTACGTGGTGAGCTGGGTCGGCTCGAGCTCTTCCAGGTTGCGTCGGCGCCGCCGGGAGCGGCGCTGGGGGGGTCGGCGCCCGGGGACGCCGCCGCGCCCACCCGCGGGACCCCCACCGACGGGGCCACCGGCGCCGGACCGGCCGGCGAAGCCGCCGCCGGGACCGCCGGGGCGGCCCGAGAACCCGCCGCCGGGGCGGGCGGCCCCGGCGCCCGAGGGGGCGGGGCGGCCACCCGAGCGCTGCGGGTAGCCGCCGGGCCCTGGGGCCGGTCGACCACCGGGCGCAGGCGCGGAGCGACGCCCGCCCATGCCCGGCGGGGGCGGGATGGGGCGGCCGCTCGGCCCGAGGGGCGGGCGGACCGGGGGCGGGGGGATGGGGCGTCCCGTTGGGCTGAGCGGCGGGCGAGGCGGGCGGGGCGGGGCGGCGCCGACGTCGGCGACGGTGGCCGCCGGAACGGCCGGGCGCGGTGGGGCGGGGGCCGCGGGCGCAGCGTGTGCGGGAACGGCGGGCGCGGGCGCAGCGGCCGCGGGCGCAGCGGCCGCGGGCGCAGCGGGTGCGGGCGCAGCGGGCGCGGCGGGAGCAGCGGCGGGCGGGGCGGGGGCCGCGGCGGGCGGCGCGGCAGGGGCGACCACTCTCGGTGGCGGGGTGGGTGCCGGGCGCTCGGCGGGGCGGGCCGGGGCGGGGGTGCCCCTGCTGCTCACCAGCCGGGGACGGGGCGGCACGGGGGCCTCGTCCTCCCCGGCGGGCGGGGCGGCGTGGTCGGCGGGCGCGGCGACCGTCTCAGGGGCGGTGCGGGCGGCCGGAGCCTTCTTGGCCGGGGCCGGCTCCTCGGGCTGGACCGGTCGGCGGAGGCCGTCGGCGTCCGCCTTCCGGCGGACCCGGTCGGCCTGGGCGTCCTCGATCGACGAGGAGTGGCTCTTCACCCCGATGCCCAATGCGAGGCATAGGTCGAGGGCTTCCTTGTTGGTCAGCCCGAGCTCACGGCCCAGTTCGTAGACGCGGATCTTCTTCGCCAACTCTTCCTCAGTGTCCTTCGCGTTGCCGGGGCCCGTTCGGGCCGTCGGGTTCTCCATCCTCGCACATCAGGGGCACCGTCCCCACCCGCGACGCCCATCACCCCCCGTCTTCGGCCCTTCCCGGCCCGGGTTCAGCCCCCCTCGCCCGCGGCGTCGGCCAGGAGCTCGCCGAGCCGGGCGACCTCGGCCGGGTCGACCGGAGATCGGAACGCCCGGTCGAATGCCCGGGTGCGCCGTGCCCGGTCAACGCACCCCGGTGAGCCGGCGCACAACCAGGCACCCCGCCCCGAGAGGGCCCGCCCCACCGCCAGCCCACCGTCGGGTCGGCGGACGACCCTCACCAGTTCGGCGGCCTCCGCACGGCGGCGGCAGCCGACGCAGGTCCGCAGGGGCGCTATGCGCCACCCTCCGGGGAGTCGACCACCAATTCGGGGGTGGCGGCCTCGGGGGTGGCGGCCTCGGGGGTGGCGGCCTCGGGGGTGGCCGCCTCGGGGGTGGCCGCCTCGGGGGTGGCGGCCTCGGGGGTGGCGGCCTCGGGGGTGGCGGCCTCGGGGGTGGCGGCCTCGGGGGTGGCGGCCTCGGG
>Ga0181536_10003098_pt1 | contig 18219 bp, 14 predicted proteins | sample PEATcosm2014_Bin_41_FD_121105 | JGI IMG/M metagenome (GOLD analysis project Ga0181536, IMG submission 121105) | Peatland microbial communities from MTU Mesocosm Facility, Houghton, MI, USA - PEATcosm2014_Bin17_60_metaG | ecosystem: Environmental > Terrestrial > Soil > Wetlands > Peat | place...
CGAGCGAGGCCTCGAGGTCCACGGCCTGGACGTTTCACCGGCGATGGTGGAGTGCCCGCGCGCGAAGCCCGGTGGGGACCAGGTCCGGGTCACGATGGGCGACTTCCCCGACTTGGAGCTGGGAACACGGTTCCGGTTGGTTTTCGTGGCATTCAACACCCCGTTTGCGCTTCCCGACCAGCTCGCCCAGCTGGACTGCTTCCGGGCTGTCTCCCGCCACTTGGTGCCCGGGGGCAGGTTCCTAGTCGAAGCGTTCGTCCCCGACGTTCCCCGTTTTCATAGGGGCCAGTTGGTCAGCGCCGTAGGTGTCGGCCTCGACCGGGTGGACCTCGAGTGCTCGGTTCACGACCCCGTGACCCAGTCAATATCCACTCAACGGCTCGTTTTCGGGACGGGCGGAGCCCGCAGCTACCCCGTCAAGGTCCGCTACGCCTGGCCGGCGGAGCTCGACCTCATGGCCAAATCGCCGGGCTGCAAGCCGAGGGCCGCTCGGGAGAGTGGAGCCGACAGCCGTTCACGGCGCGCTCTGCCCGGCACATCTCCGTCTGGGCGCGTACATAGACATCACCGCCCGGAGGGGTGAAGGCCGTCGAGCGGCCGCTCGACGCGTGCCGGAAGGATGATCCGGTGGTGACGAGAGCGACGAGCAACAAGGAGGCGGTCTCGCCCCGACGTTCGGTTCCGAGGGTTGACACACGCACCGCCAAGTCGCAAGCGTTACCTGCTGGCAGGCCGCATAGATCCAGGGCCGACTCCTAGGGCGATCCGTGTCCAGTTTCTCCGCCGCCGCCCTTAACTACGCGAGGGGTCTTGTTCACGCCGCTGCCCTTGGTTACGGGCGTGGTCTTCTTGGCACCCTTGCCTTCGGCTTTGGTCTTCTTCCGGCCACTCTTATGAACTGTCCCTGCGTCGTCCACGACTGTCGTTGTTGGGTTACTTCCACCCGAGGGGCCCCGACCGAACCGGGAGTGGTTGCGATCGTGGACACATCAGCACACGCGGCACGCAGAGAATTTCGATCAAGGGCATGAGGAATATCATGAAGGAGATCACGGTGTCGAATGGGTCGTTGAGCCAGGGTGCGTGGTCGAAGAGCGACAGGGTTTCTTTGATCGGGGCGGTGTACGCCACGAACGCGACAGCGAGCAGCAGAGTGCCAAAGACAGGGCGGCGCAGCGCGGAACGCCAGGGGTCGCCTGCGGCAATCATCGCTGAATCACGTTGCGGGAGGCTTCCACTCATTCCTCAGTTGTCACCGGTCAACGATCCACTGTGAATCGGCCCTGCTACACCATGGGGCTCGATTCTGACTTACAAATTCAAACCGCCACTCCCGCGGTGGCACCTAGGGATGACGGCGGCGAGACATGCCGGACTCCCATGGGCTCAGCCCCCGGGTGGGACTCCTGATCAGGGCGTCGTTACTGGCGGGAGCCTGGACTCGATGGCCTCGAGCCGGTCGAGGAGGAGCTTCAGACCCCCATCGGTGTGTTCATTGACCTGATCCATGATGAACTCGGTATCGGAGAACTCCTTTTCGGCCCTGGCATCGGAAGTCGCGCTCTGCACCGACTGGCCGACCATGATGACGCTTAGAAGCACCAGCTGTAGGAACGTCTGCGCGATCCAGGCAACGATCAGGATGAGGCCCGGCTTGGTGAGGAAGTTCGGCACCGCCGTGCGACTCAGGGCGCCGGCCTCGATCAGTATGGCCGGCAAACTGACCAGGGCAACGATGCAAAACAGATAGGCGCACACCATCGAGCCGACGCCCCGAGTGAGGATCACGGCCAGCTTGGCATTGAAGCCCTCGACCGCCTTTACCTCACCGGACAGTCCTTTGAGGCTGATGACTTGAGCGAGGTGGTGGCGAGTCTTGATCGGAACGCTTTGGGTGGACATGAACAGTCAGAGTACTTACCGCCTAGACGCAAGCACGACGATGACCACCTGCCGCGGAAGTTTGTCCGATGCTTTCCGTATCTCCTCCAGTCGTCGACAGTCACGGCGCTGAGGGGGCTACAGGGTCGCGAGACCGCTGGTCGCAGATCCCCGTAGAGACACTGGCCTCGAAGTGACCGTCGACCTGGTGCAAAGTGCCGCCGTAGCGAGGGCGTCGTTCCGAGTCATCGAAGCCGACGGCACCGTCCGCGAATCTTGCCGTCACCGAGATCGCAGTCGGATGGTGCCCGCTGCGTGATCGGCTTCGTCATCGACTTGGTGGCACGACAAGACATCACAATGGCGGCAAGTGCCACCACCCCGAGCAAAGCGACCTATGCGGCCTCATTCTCGGCTTCGGGCTCGAGAGCCTGCAGGATGGCGGCTGCGCTCTTCTGAATGCGCTCGCAGGATGCCTTGATCCCGGCTATCGCCGGGTCGCCACTACCGGCCCAGGTTGCGACGTACCCGAAGGAGTAGTCACCGGAGTCGATCCCAAGCACCTGGCAGACGACGAATGCCGTGGACTCGGCCTCCAGCTCGGCAAGCGCTCGGTTGTCGTGGTTCTCGTGGAGCAGGGCGTGAGCGAGTTCGTGTGCGAGCGTCTTCACCCGCTGCGCGGGTGTGTTGGTCGTCTCGACCCGTATGCGGCGATCAGCGTGACAGCAGTCGCCATTCGCGCCGTCGTTGAATTCGTGGTCCTCGACCGTGAAACCGATGGACCGAGCGACGGTCACGAGCTGGGCGTAGAGACCTTTGGGATCGTCACCGTCGAGCCGGTTGCAGACGGACGGCAGCTTTTCGCCGTCGGTCTGGCCGATGTCGAATACCGGCACGAACTTGAAACCTCTTATCACCCGATCGGTCTCGCCGTCCTCAACGTTCTTGTAGATCATGGGGGCGAGAACCCAGATGGCCTTTTCTCCTTTGCGGACGAAGCGGTTGAGCTTTCGCCAGGCGTTGAAGCCTGCCACCCGGGTTGCCTCGTGGCACTGGGCGGCGATGAGGAGAACGTTCCCAAAGCTGTAGTTGTGAAAGCGGCTCTGGGTCTCAAGGTGACGCTGCCACTCCTCGGACGATGTGAGGGTACTGATGCCCTCTGTCAGCTGCGCGACGAGTTCCGTGTGGTTGTTCTTGGCCATCATTCCTGAGTCCTCCGTCTGGTGCCTATGGGTGCACCTGGTCAGTTAGAGAGAGGGCCGGCCGAGCCCGAGGGGCGCCGCCCAACCAGTTTCTGGGCTTGCAGCTCGCAAGTCGAAGCTCTGGCAGGGTGCGATACATGCAACGGCCCCGTGGCAGGGGCGAGAGACCGCAACCAGCACCCCGGCGCAGCCTGGAGCTGGCTGTTAGAACGGGATCACAACGTGACCCGACGGTAGAGGAAGCTACAGCGGCCCTGTGACACCCGCAGCCAATACCGAGCTCCCGCCCTGCGGTACGGGAGGGGTCGCGTGTGCGGTGACAGCGATGGTGATCGCTCTTAGCCTCGCCTGGCGCTCCCCAACGGGACGAGCTTGTCCATTTCTTGTACGAATCGCGTGACAGATCGCCATGTCCACCATGGCAGTCAGTGAAGCTCGGGAGAAACTTCCAGGTGGCAAGGTCTTAGTCGGTCAGTAGTCGCGCCGCACAAGATCAGTAGCGACTACTGGAGACTGGTCGCCGCCCTTCGGGTTAGCTGCTTCCATGAACGCGCTCCTCAGGGCTGAGTTCGGGACTCTGACGACACCTGATCGGCTGTGCCGGATCGCCGACTCCCTCCATCTGGCCGAAGCGAGTCCCGCGCTGCACTCGTCGGGGTGTTCCGACGCGAAACGGCGCTCATGAGGGATTCCCCATCAACAAGCTGGAGAAAGGAAAGCCATGACTAACACCGTCATCTCACCGTCAAGCGGGCCGACGGCCCCGACAGGCGGTTCGTTGCATCCGGTAACTCGTATGGTGAAAAAGCGGGGGACACTCGGCATGTTCAGCCTTGCCATGATCGACGTGGCGGCGGTGATCAGCCTGAGGAACCTCCCGACGATCGCGGAGTACGGCTGGGGATCGATCTTCATTTTCGCATTAGCCCTTCTAGGCTTCATGATCCCGATCTCTTTCGTCGCAGCTGAGCTGGGAAGCGGTTGGCCGAAGGCCGGTGGCGTCTATCTTTGGGTGAAAGAGGCATTCGGCGAGAAGAGCGGATCGCTCTCCATCTGGGCGGACTGGGCCGAGAATCTGGTCTGGTACCCGACGGTGCTGTCGTTCATCGCCGCGGCACTCGCCTACGTGATGGTCCCATCGTGGGCGAACAACAAGTGGTGGTTGTTCGCAGTGATGATGGTCGTCTTCTGGGCGACCACGCTGGCGAACTTCCTCGGCGTCAAGGACTCGGCCCGAATTTCGAGCTGGGGCACGATCGTCGGCTCGATCGTCCCTGGAGCGGTTCTGATCCTTCTCGGGATCGGGTGGTGGGCGAGCGGCCACTCCCTGGCCGCCCCCTATTCGGGTGCCCACTCGCTGATGCCGAGCCTGAACATCACGAACCTCGTCTTCTTTTCCGGTGTTCTGCTCGCGTTCTCCGGCATGGAAATGGCCGGCTTCTCAGCGGCGTCGGCGAGAAACCCGAAAAGGGACATCCCGCGGGCGACCCTTCTCGCCTGCTTGGTTCTCGTTGTGCTCTATGTTCTCGGCACCCTGGCGATCGCCTTCGTCGTGCCCCAGAAGCAAATCGAGCTCAACTCTGGTCTGCTCCAGGCCTTCCAGGTGTTCTTCAGCAAGTTCGGCGTGAGCTGGCTTCTGCGGCCGATGTCGTTCCTGATCTTCCTTGGAGGCATCGCGCTGCTCAGTACCTGGATGTACGGTCCGGCAAAGGGGTTCATGCGGGCCTCGGTACAAGGTGATTACCCGAAAGTTTTCCAGGGTCACAACGACAGGTTGGCGCCCACAGCGGTCCTGCTGATCCAGGCCGGCATCGGGACGCTGTTCTCACTGCTCTTCTTGTTCGAACCAACGATCTCAACCTCCTACTGGATCCTCTCGGCACTGACCACGCAGTTGCTTGTGATCATGTACGTGCTCATGTTCGCCGCGGTGATTCGGTTGCGCTACAGCCAGCCCGACACGCCACGGCCCTACCAGATCCCGGGCGGCAAGATCGGTGTGTGGATCGTCGGATGCCTCGGCGTGGCAGGGTGCGCGTTTGCCTTCTTCCTCGGTTTCGTCCCGCCGTCGCAGATCTCGACCGGCAACCACGTTGTGTACGTCTGCCTGATGGTCTTTTTCACCGCTGTCCTGGCGGTCCCGCCAGTGCTCTTCGCCCGCTTCCGTAAGCCTCGATGGAAGGACGAGGCACTGCTGGAAGAGCTCGAGTCCGAAGGACGGGAACTCGAGTCACAAGCCTCGAGCAACTGAACGGCTTCGGCCTAGCAGAACAGAGGAGAGACGATGGAGCACTATGAAAGCTATCCGGTCCTGGTGGCACACCACGAGCTCGGCACTGGCTCGACTGTCGACAGGGCGGTCACTGACCTGGTCGAGGCACTCGAGGCGCGGCACCTCACTGTGACGCTCGCAAAGTCGGCTGCGGACGTCGGGTTCACTATCTCGCGCAACCCAGGGATCGGCGCGGCGCTGCTCGATCCTGAGGTCTTCGAAGGACCGGAAGCGTTTCTCGGCGCGGTCGATCACCTCCACCGGCTGAACGACAAGCTCCCGGTGCTGACGCTGCGGGAACGGGCCGAGATCGAGGACGTGCCTCTGGCTGTCGCCGAGAACACCCAGGGCGCGTTCTGGATCTACGAAGACACGGCATCGTTCGTGGCGGGCCGGACCGAGCAGCTCGTTGCCGAGTACACGGCGCAGCTCTTCTCGCCCTTTTTCGGCGCCCTCAAACGCTATCTCGACGACTACAACTGGACCTGGTGCTGCCCCGGTCACAACGGCGGCATGTTCTACCGCAAGACGCCGCTCGGCAAGATCTTTTTTGACTTCGTCCCACCCGGAGCGTTACGGCGCGATGAACCTGCCCGAGCTTTGCAACGAAATGCACGAGTTCCTGCGTGACCGCCATGCCGACGTCCTCCAGCGGGCGGCATTCAACGCCGAACACGAGCCGGAAATGGTGCTCTCGCCGGCCCAAGCGCACGTCAAGCTCATTGGCAACGAGGTTGACCTAGTCTCGCTCGACGAGGTCGGCGGGCGGATAGCCGCCACCCTGATCGTCGTCTACCCGCCCGGCATCGCCGTCATGGTACCGGGAGAGCGTTTCGCCGAAGACTCAGCTGCCACCGCCTACCTACGTCTGTTCGAAGAGAGCGACAACCTCTTCCCAGGCTTCGAAAGCGAGATGCAGGGCGTGTACACGCGGCGGTGTGGCGACCGTGTCCGGTACTTCACCTACGTCGTTCGCGAGAGAGCGACAAGTCACCGAGCCCCTGCCTCCTCGGGGGCCAAGTGGGCCGGATTGGACTGACAGGGATCTCTTGATCACCTTTGTTGCCGAGCGGCGTCTTGCGATTGGTCTTGTCGTTGCCCTTGTGAACAACCCGAGAACGCATGGTGATAAGTCCTGGGGCGCGGACGTCGCGATGTCGCCCACGCCCGTGCTCCTCAGCTTGATCGAGCCGGTGTCGAGCCCCTGAGTCGCGACCGAAGCGACCGATGCTGACTTCGGGACGGGGGCGTGCTCCTCGGCTTGACCTTCGCGGTCGGTGCCTCGCGGTGGCGTCGAGCTCGCCCGGTTACACTGAAGCGTGCGAGATTGGCCACTTGTCGGGCGCAGCAAAGAGCTGGCTCAGTTGAGCGCAGCCGTGGTCGAAAAGCGGGGGGCGGTGATCACGGGTGCGGCCGGAGTGGGCAAAACGACGCTCGCGGTGGCGTGTCTGCAGCTAGCCGAAGACCGGGGGATGGCGCTCGCCCGCACGGCCGCCACTCATGCCTCACGGGGGTTGCCCTTCGGGGCTTTCGCGCCAATGCTCCCGCCCGACGCGGACGGTGACGATGCAGGGCGCGAGGACCACGGTGCTTTGCTGCGCCGCTACGCCCGCACTCTCGTCGAGGGGGCGAAAGGGCGCCGACTTCTCGTGTTCGTCGATGACGCCCATCTCTTGGACAACGGGTCTGCGACGCTGTTTCACCAGCTGGCCCTGTCCCAGGCGGCCACGGTGCTCGCCACCGTGCGCTCCGATGAACTCGCTCCCGACGCGGTGGTCGACCTTTGGAAGGACGGCCCGGCTGAACGTGTCGAGGTGGATGTCCTCGAGGATGCGGTGATCGAGGAGCTCTTGGTGACGGTGCTCGGAGGGCCGGTCGACGCGGCGACGATGCGCCAGCTCACAGGCCGTTCCCGCGGCAACCCGATGTTCCTGCGGGAGCTTGTGACCGGAGCGCTCGAGTCCGGCACGCTCGTCGATGAAGGCGGCCTCTGGCGTCTTCGGGGCGCGCTACGTCCGACGGCCCGCCTGGTCGAGCTGGCGGCGCAACGATTGGGTGATCTGACCGCTCGCGAGCGGATTGTATTGGAGCTGCTCACCTTTGGCGAGCCTCTCGGCCAGGCGACGCTGGCCCAGCTCACCGATGCCGCTTCGGTCGAAGCCCTAGAGGTCAGGGGCCTAATCACCAGCCGCATCGAAGGGCGCCGGGTCCAGGTGTGGCTGGGCCACCCGATCTATGGGGACGTGGTGCGGGTCGGGATCACGGCGTTGCGCCAACGGAACTTTGCTAGATCCCGGGCCGAGGTTATCGAGGCGACCGGAGGCCGCCGTCGTGAGGACACCTTGCTGCTGGCGTCGTGGCGTCTCATCGGCGGTGGTGGCAGCGCCGAACTCCTCTATGCCGGGGCTGTCGCCGCCGGGGCCCGCCACGACTACCCCCTTGCCGAACGCCTGGCCCGGGCGGCCTTGAACGAAGGCGGTGGCTTCGAGGCACGGTTCCTTGCCGCCGAGAGCGCCCACTTCCAAGGCCGGCCCGAAGAGGCCGAACGCGAGCTGGCCGTCCTGGCCACGCAAGCGACGAGCGACGCCGAGCGGACCCGCGTTGCCATCGTCCGTTTCGATAACTCCTACCTTCTGCATGGCCGAGCCGACCAGCGGCTCATCGACGACGTGGCCGATGTCGTCACCGATCCGTTCTGGCTCGACGAACTCTTGTCCAGACGCTTCTTCGCCACGAGCTTTAGTGGCGAGCCGCGGGCCGTCGTGGAGGCAGCCTCGACAGTGGCCCAGCGCACCGGCTCGGGACCGCTCACCGTCGCCCACTTGGGGGTGTCGTACAGCTTGGTCCGGGTTGGTCGTCTCGAAGAAGCTATAGAACTGCTCAGACCATTGGCGGACAGCGGCGCGATCCCTGCGGCCGATGGACCGTGGTACCTGTGGACCATGCTCGAATGCCTGGGCGCCGCGCTCGTGTTCGTGGGCCGTCTCGGCGAGGCCGAAGATCTTCTGGTCCGTGCCTACGATTTGGTCGCCGATCAACCGGCCGCCGAGGCGAGAGCGAGTGTCGCGCACTCGCTCGCCATCTTGCACCTCGAACAGGGTCTTCCATTGAGCGCTTTTCGCCGAGCCAGTGAGTCCTACTCGCTTTTCATGCAGCTCGGCCGAAGCTACGCCGCCCGGTGGCCATGCATTGCCGCAGCGCAGGCACTCGCAATGACCGGTCAGGTCGATCTCGCCACAGCGAAGCTCGCCGCACACGACGCGCTGAACCTTCCGCCGGTTCTCCTCAACGAGACCGACCTCTTCCGCGCCCGAGCCTGGACGGCTGCAGCCACCGGGGACCTCCCTGCAGCCCGTCATCACCTCGAAACGGCGGCCGACCTCGGCGAAGAGATCGGAGACGTCCTTGGTGCCACGAACGCGCTCCACAGCCTTGCCCGTCTCGGCCGCGCCCGCCAGGTAGCCGATCGCCTTGCTCAGCTCGCCACCGGCGTGGACGGCCCTCTCGTGGCCGCCCGCGCCGGCTACGCGAGCGCCGTCGCCGCTCGAGACAGCCACGCCCTCGAGAAGGTGTCCCAGGATTTCGAGGGTTTGGGTACGATTCTCTACGCCGCCGAGGCGAGCGCCGAAGCCGCGGTCAATTTCCGTCGTGCCGGCGAAGCTCGGAAGGCAGCCGCAGCAGAGCAGAAAGCGGCGCGACTGCTGGCCCGTTGCGAAGGGGCAACCACGCCCCCGGTCCGAACGATCTCGGCCCGTGCGCATCTCACACCAGGAGAGCTCGATGCGGCCTTGCAGGCGTCAGCGGGCCGCAGCAACAAAGAGATCGCGAGTGACATGTACCTCTCGGTCCGAACCGTCGAAAGCCACCTCCAGCGCGCCTACGAGAAGCTCGGGATCTCCGGACGCCATGAGCTTGCCGATGCCCTTCGTGACCAACCAACAGCCTGAGTTTCGCCACAGCTCCTAGCGCCGGCTGTCCTGGAACCGCCGGCGTTGCGCGCCCCGGCTCCCTCGGGCCTAGGAGGTGGCCAGGGTCAGTAGTGCCGACCTCGGAATTCCAGTAGCGGCTACTGAGGACCGATCGCCCCTGTTGTGGTGCGCTATGTGTGTGACAGCGACACTGCCAACAGATCTCCGGCCTTGCACAACTCCTGACCGACTCCGCTGGATCGCCGATTTCCTCGATCTGGCCCAAGAGGCCATCTCGATCATCGCCTGCGTTCACGGCCTCGAGTGCTCCGCGCGGTTGCACACGGCCGCTCAACGAGACCTTCGTGCCTGGGCACGTTGGCTTGATGCGCGACCGGATCTCGCCTCGGAAATGGACGTCGTCCGGTTGGTGCTTTCGGCCGAGGCGGACGACAACTTGCAGAAGCAGTCTCATTCCACCCTCCCCACCACTCGTCCCTCCCCCTCCGCCCTGCCCCCGGTGGTGGAGGGGGAGGCCAGTTTCAACCCCGGATTCTCAACTCACGAAAGGGGACTCGACGTCGTTCCTTAGCGCATCGCCGGTGCCTGAGCAACCTGCTCACCTCGGCGACCAGATGTCGTCTCGTAACGAGATAAAGGCCCATAGTCTGGGACTGACCTCTGCGACAGGGCTTGTCATCGGCAGCATCGTCGGGACAGGCGTCTTCACGATGCCGGCTGTGCTGGCCGGTGCCGGCACGATGTCGCTCGTCGTCCTGGGTGTTATCGCCGTGGGCGCCCTGCTCTTGGGCGTGCTTTTCGGCCAGCTCACAAAGCGCGTTCCCAACAGCGATGGGGGCGTCTATGCCTACTCCCGCCATGAGTTCGGCGACTTCGCTGGCTATCTCGTCGGCTGGTGCTACTGGATCCAGGCCTGGGCCGGCAACGCCGCCGTCGTCGCTTCCTTGGTGTTCTATGTCGACGCTCTGTTCTCCATCAACCACCCGAGCGGCATGGAGAACTGGGGCATCGCCCTTCTGGGCTTGTGGGTGCCGGCGGTCGTCAATCTGGTCGGGGTCCGTCAGATGGCATGGTTCCAGAACCTAACTGTCGTGTTGAAGTTCCTTCCCTTGTTGTTTGTCGGCATCGTCGGGTGGTTCTTCGTTCACGCTGCCAACTTCGGAGCCTTCAACGCCTCCGGGGGCAGCCTCTACAGCGGCATCGGGATTGCGGCCGGTGTGGCGCTGTTCTCCTTCATAGGCGTCGAAGCAGCCGCGGTCACGGCCAAGCGGGTAAGGAACCCCCGCCGCAACGTTGGTCGGGCGTCTGTGCTCGGCACGGCCGCCAGCGCCGTTCTGTACGTGCTCGTGTCGGCGGCCGTCATGGGGCTGGTGCCCCATCACGCCCTCTTGAACAACGGCTCGCCGTTCGTCAACGCTTTTCAGGCCATGTTCTCCCACGGCACCTGGCCCGGGAAGTTCATCGCCGCCCTGGCCGTCGTGTCGGGCATCGGGGCCCTGAACGGTTGGACCCTCATCGTCACAGAGACGTCACGGGCCGTCGCGAAGGATGACCTCTTCCCGCGGCCATTTGCCTGGGCAGACCGAAAGGACACGGCCTGGTTCGGCATCGTCGTCGGAGCCGCGCTGCCCTCGCTCTTGATGTTGTGGCGTTACAGCACCAGCTCGGGGTTGACGGTGTTCACCTACCTGGTCGATCTCACCGTGGTGACCGTGGCCATCCCCTATTTCATGTCGGCCATCGCCCAGCTCACCTACCTCCTGTCCCGTCGTCGGCGTGTGCACGGCTGGGTGCTGGCCCGTGACCTCTGTGTCGCTGGCACGAGCGTGCTCTTTTCGATGTGGGTGACATTCGCTTCGGGCTACCAAGTCGTCTACCAGGCGCTCGTGGTGCTGCTCGTGGGACTCATCCTCTACGCCTTCTTGAACGCCCGCCGGGAAGATCTCGGTGAGACCGGCGAGCCGGTGGACAACGCACCGGAGGAGCTTGCGGTCGAACCCACGGCCGCACCGGCAGTCGAGCTTCCCACGTCGGCCTGAACACCCAAGCCATGCACAGGACAAAGACCGCAAAGGAGGAACTGCGATGACATTTCATGTTGACTCAGAGGTGGGTCGGCTTCGCCGGGCCATAGTCCACCGTCCGGGTCTGGAGCTGATCCGCCTCACGCCTCAGAATATCGGTGAACTGCTCTTCGACGATGTGATGTGGGCCAAGAAGGCAAAGGAAGAGCACGACGCCTTCGCCGAGGCCCTGCGAGAAAAGGGCGTCCGCGTGCATTACTACGGGGAGCTGCTGGCGCAGGTGCTCGACACGAGAGAGGGTCGCGCCTTCGTGCTCGACCGTCTGTGCACTCCCGAGATCCTCGGGCCGATGCTCGTCGATCCACTGCGGCGTCTCTTCGAGGACCTCGACGGTGAGGCGCTCGCCACCCGGCTCGTCGGTGGGGTTCTGAAAGGCGACATGCATCCGACGGGCTCCAGGAGCAGTCTCAAGTGGGAAACGCTGCGCGCCGATGATTTCCTCCTCGCGCCCTTGCCGAACCATCTCTTCCAAAGAGACAATTCCTGCTGGATCTACAACGGCGTGTCCATAAACCCCATGGCAAAGCCGGCCCGCCAACGCGAGACGCTGCACAGCCGCGCCATATACCGCTTTCACCCTCTCTTCGTCGGTGAGGACTTCGTCACCTACTACGGCGACGACGACCTGAACCACCTTCCGGCGTCAGTCGAAGGCGGTGACGTGCACGTGATCGGAAACGGCACGGTGATGATCGGGATGGGGGAGCGCACGACCCCGATGGGTGCGGAGCTCCTCGCACAACGACTGTTCGCCTCCGGCCAGGCGCACAGCGTCATCGCTGTGGAGCTACCGAAGTCACACGCCATGATGCACCTCGACACGGCCATGACCATGGTCGATCGCGCGACCTTCGTCCTCTACCCCTACTTCGACCGGCATCTCCGCTCGTGGACGATAACCCCCGGCGAGGAAGGCCGACTGAACGTCTCGCACAACCACAGTCTGTGGGAGACCCTTGCCGAGGTGTTCGGTGTCGACGAGGTCACGGTGCTGATCACCGACGAGGACATGCGGGCCGCGGAGCGCGAACAGTGGGACGACGGCACGAACTACCTTGCGGTCGCTCCTGGGGTGGTCTTCGGCTATGACCGCAACGTCGCGACGAACACGATGCTCAGAAAGCACGGGATCGAAGTCGTGAGCGTCCCAGGAAGCGAGCTCGGTCGCGGGCGAGGTGGCCCCCGCTGCATGGTCTGCCCGATCGAGCGTGACCCCGCCTAGAAGAAGGGAGATAAGGACGTGACCATAGATCTTCACGGACGGAGCCTGCTCAAGGAGATCGACTTCTCCAAGGAGGAGCTCTCCTACTTGATCGACCTCGCCAAACAGCTACGTGACGACAGACGCCTGGGATTCGAAGTCCCGCAGCTCATAGATCGCAACATCGCACTCGTCTTCGAGAAGGCCTCGACGCGCACTCGCTCGGCCTTCGAGATAGCCGCCCACGAGCAGGGCGCTCACGTCACCTACCTCGGCCCAGGGGAGTCCCACCTAGGTCATAAAGAGTCGAGCAAGGACACGGCCCGTGTGCTGGGGCGCATGTTCGACGGCATCGCGTACCGGGGATCCGCGCAGGAAGACATAGAGATCCTCGCCCGCCATGCCGGTGTCCCGGTCTGGAACGGGCTGACCGACAAGTGGCATCCGACCCAGATGCTCGCCGACGTGCTCACGATGAGCGATCACGCGAAGCGTCCCTTCGAGGAGATCGCCTACTGCTACCTGGGCGACGCCCGGAACAACACAGCAAACTCGTTGCTCGTCACCGGCGCGCTCTTTGGAGCTGACGTCCGCCTGGCGGCTCCCGAGGAGTTGTGGCCATCGACTGAGGTGCACGACATCGCCAAGCGCCTGGCCGCCAAGTCAGGAGCCCGACTGACGATCACAGCCGACGTTCACGAGGCCGTCAGGAGCGTGGACTACCTCTACACCGACGTCTGGCTCTCGATGGGCGAGCCTGAAGATAGGTGGGGCGAACGCATCAAGCAGCTTCTCCCGTACCAGGTCACCTCGGCGCTGATGGAGGCGACGGGGAATCCATCGGTCAAGTTCATGCACTGCCTGCCCGCCCTACACGATAAGGAGACGGAGATCGGGAAGATGATCTCCGAAAGATGGGGGCTGGACAGCCTCGAAGTCACGAATGAGGTGTTTGAGTCGGATGCGTCGATCGTATTCGAACAAGCAGAAGACAGGATGCCCACGATCAAGGCTGCAATGATCGCCATGCTTGTGGGCTGATGAGAGCTGATGTGGAGAAGTAAACGGTGACTTGGAAATCCGGTGTCGATTACTGAAGGCTCCATTCACCGACCGTGGTTGGCTGTGTCTATTGACAAAACATTGCCGTGCGTAGAGGCCGGCGGCTCCAACAAGGAGGTTGCTATCTGATGACCGACAACCAGCTGAAGAGCGATGTGGAGCTCGAGCTCAGGTGGAACCCGGAGGTCGACGCCCGTCACATAGTGGTCGAGGCCGACAACGGCGCAGTAACGCTTTCGGGGTACGTCCCGTCGTACCACGAGAAGACACGCGCTGTGTCAACGGCAGAGCAGGTCTACGGCGTCAAGGTCGTCGCAGACGAGATAGAGGTGCGCCTTCACGCGACGCACGCGAAGGAGGATTCCGAGATCGCCAGGTCGGTGGCGCACGTTCTTGCCTGGAACACGGTCCTTGCCGGCCAACAGATCAAGGCAACAGTTTCCAACGGTCACGTCATGCTCACGGGGGAGGCGGACTTCGAATACGTGCGTCAAGAAGCGAGTCGAGCGACCGGGTGCGTGCTCGGCGTCAAGTCGGTAGCGAACCGGATCGTCGTCAAGCCGCGCGTCCCGGCGTCCGAGGTGGAAAAGCAGATCAGAAACGCTTTGGCTCGCAATGCCGCGATCAGCGCCCGCCAGGTTCACGTTACGACGTTGGGCAACAAGGCGGTGCTCACAGGCCACGTTCACTCGCTCGCCGAGGACCGCATCGCGAGGAACGCGGTATGGCGGGCAGGAGGAATTGCCGAGGTCGAGGACCGTCTTCTCATCCAGCCGTGATTTCGTTCTTTGTCGGGTACGGTCCGGGCAACCATCGGATGTCTACAAGATAGAAAGGCAATAGGAATGGCTCTAGTCAAACATGACGAATCAAAGCACCAGGATGAATCGAAGCACGAGGTTGAGGCGAGGTGTCACGACTTCTTCGACCAGTTGTTCGAGGGCTGGTCCGACGCGTTTCGACCCGTCGTCTTCTGGCCCGGGCGTGTGATCGACACCATGCGGGTCGAGGAGTTCAACGAGAAAGGCGCCCATGTCGTTCGGGCAGAGCTTCCCGGACTAGATCCTGACAAGGACCTGGAGATCTCGGTAGTTGGTGACCTGCTGCAGATCGATGCGCAACGACGCGAGGATGAGAAGAAAGAGGATCGTGACTACGTCCGTCGGGAACACCGTTATGGGAGCTACCACCGTGAGTTCCCGCTGCCGAAAGGGATCTCACAAGCCGAGATTGAGGCGAGCTACAAGAAGGGGATCCTCGAGGTTCGCATTCCCATCGTGGCGCCCGAGCACGAAGTCGCGAAGAAGATCCCCGTCAGGACGCGCTGATGACGCCTCGATCTTGGGCGCGTCCTCGTCTGCTTCGAACCGTTTGTTGATGGCAGTTGTCGGCCGCGCGTCTAAGTCTCCGACCCTGCCCGGTCTTCCTCCTCATGTGCATCAAAGCGGACGAAGCGGGACGCCCGCTTGCGCGTGCTCCGCGCCAACCGCTGGGCATGAGTAGACGAAGGTCCGGGAGTCCGGGCATGGGGGGGACGGTAGAAGAAGGTCTTCGCCAATTCGCACAACAGCAGGTAGACGACGACCATTCCGAACAGGATGAGGAAGAACTTCGCCGGCAAGGGGGTGAATCCCAAGAGGTGCGCTAGGCCCGTCCAGGGCAGGATCGCACCGATCAGGGCCATCCCTGTCGGCACGAGAAGCATCGACTTGCTGGGGCGGCTCTTTAGGAACGGGATCCTGCGGGTCCTGATCACGTAGATGACCAAGGTCTGGGTGGCGATCGACTCGACGAACCAACCCGTCCTGAACTCGACGTGACCGGCATGGAGGATGACGAGCATGACCCAGAAAGTGACGAAGTCGAAGATCGAACTGACCGGTCCGAATATGACCATGAAGCGTCGAATGAACTTCATGTCCCAAGCCGCCGGCCGCGCGAGCGCCTCGGGGTCCACGCGGTCAGTCGGAATCACCATCTGGCCGGCGTTGTAGAGCCGGTTGTTGAGGAGGATCTGGGTCGGGAGCATGGGCAGGAACGTCAGTATCACCGAGGCACCGGCGGCGCTGAACATGTTGCCGAAGTTCGAGGACGTCGCCATGAGGACGTACTTCATGGTGTTGGCGAAGATGCGGCGGCCCTCCATCACCCCGTCGGCCAGCACCCCGAGATCCTTGTCGAGCAGCACCACGTCAGCGGCGTCCTTGGCCACGTCTGTCCCCGAGTCCACCGAGATCCCGACGTCGGCGTGGTGTAGCGCCACCGCGTCGTTCACGCCGTCTCCGAGGAATGCCACGTCCTTTCCGCTACGGCGGGTCACTTTTATGATCCGTGACTTCTGATCTGGGCTGATCCGAGCGAACACAGTTGTGGCCGGGATCGCCGCTTCGAGGTGGTCGTCGTCGAGTGACTCAACCTCGGTGCCGCTGAGCACAGCCGCGCATTGGAACCCGATGTCGGAGCACACTTTGGCAGCCACCAGACCGTTGTCCCCCGTGATGATCTTCACGTCCACGCCCAGCCGTTGCAGCTGGGCGATGGAGGAACCGGCATCGGGCTTGGGGCGGTCGGCGAAAGTCAGGAAGCCGGCGAATGTCAACCCTTGTTCGTCCTCGGCGCTAACCGTGTCTCGGCTCTCGGCCGAGCGTGTGGCCACGGCCACCACCCGGGCGCCTTCGTTGAACAGTGCCTCCAGCGCTGGCCGGGCGCCGTCGGGGACGTTCACGCACCGGTCCAGCACCACTTCGGGAGCCCCCTTGGTGATCAGGAGCGGCTTGCCAGCGGGGTCCTTGACCAGTACCGAGACCAACTGGCGGTCGTGGTCGAAGGGAAGGACGCCCAGCCTCTCATGCCGGGCGGCCATAGAGGCGACCTCTCCTCCCGCGGCCGCCCCGGGTGCCAACCACAGGGCCTGGTCCAGGGCGTTGCCTCCGACCGGCCCTTGTTCGGTGAGCGTCGCTTCGTTGCACACCAGCCCGAGCAGGAGGGGCCGATCACTGGCCTGCCCGTCGGCGTCGAGGCTACGCGAGAAGGTGATCACCCCTTCGGTGAGGGTGCCCGTCTTGTCGGTGAAGAGGATCTCTATGTTTCCCAGGTCCTCGACGGCGACCAGCCGCTTCACGAGCACCTTCTTCGCCGCCAGGGCCTTCGAGCCCGCAGACAGGCTCACCGTCACGATGGCCGGCATCATCTCGGGTGCAATCCCGATGGCGATGGCGAGCGAGAAGAGCAACGCCGTGATCAACGGCCGCGCAAGCACCACGTTCATGACGAAGATGAACGCCGTCAACACAGCGGCCACTGCGAACAAAAAGCGCGAGAACCGCGACAGACCGGTTTCGAACGCTGTCTGAGTCTGCCTCTCGGACAGGCCGGCGGCGATCTTTCCGAAGGCGGTGCGTACGCCGGTCTGGACCACCACGCCGAGGCCAGAGCCCTGATGGACGATCGTTCCCATGAACACGCATCCGGGCTGGTCCAGCGCCTGGTGGTCGGTGACGGCTGCCACGGACTTGGCCACTGGCATCGACTCGCCGGTCAGCGTGCCTTCGTCGCATTCGAGCTCATCGACCTTGAGCAGGCGGAGGTCGGCGGGAACGAGGGCGCCGATGTGGAGCGATACCATATCTCCCGGCACGAGGTCGGTAACCGGAACCCGGGTCATCCGCCCGTCCCTCAGGGTGTCAGCGTCGTGGCGGATCTTGCTGCGGAGGGACGCCATTGCCGATTCTGCCCTGTACTCGTTGAAAAAGCCCAGGCCGACACTCAGGGCGACGATCACAGCGATGATCACGGCGTTCGTCCCACCACCCGTCAGCCCCGACACCAGGGCCGCCGCGAGAAGAAGAACCAAGATCGGGTTGCGGAGCTGGCGCCAGAGGACGGCGCTGGCATGCACCTCGTGGGTACCGAGCGCGTTCGGCCCGAACTGTCGTAACCGTGCGGCCGCGTCGTCGGACGAGAGCCCATCCGGGCCACTTTTCAAACGCGAAAGTATCTCGTCGGGCGAGAGCCCGGCGGCCTCGGGCACGTCGAGCTCGCCGAATGGGGCAACTGTGTTAACGACGATGGGATTAGCTTCACTCTTGGCAACAGATGTCGCAAGCACCGAGGTAAGCATCCGGGAAGCGAGTACCCCTTGGCCCGACCCGGTCCGCATCGACCACCGGGAGGGGATGACGCGGCGTCCCACGAGCCGGCAAGTTGTCAGCCGGCCCGCTGCGCAGCTGTCTTCGGTGAGCCCGGTAAGCGCTGCTCGTCTCGACAAGCCGGGCATCTGCAAGAGGGGAGATGCCCGCCAACTAGCCGACCGTAATTCTCGGGAATCTTGTCATCGCACGCGCGATTGCCCGTCGGTCCTCGGCGGCGCGCCGAGCGATTTCGACGCCAGCTACGTCTGACCGATAGGGTCCGCTGGAGCAACAGGCTGAAGACAGCCTTTGCCGCCGTGTCTCCGCGTAGGTTGGTGGCCGCGGTGTGGGGCTCACACGGACCGGTCACCGACGCCCCGGCCATCAGCTCTTCTTTGAGTACACGAACCTTCGAGCCCACTTCCAGGTTTCGACGCCTGATCTGACGGTACCCGGCG
>Ga0181536_10003101_pt1 | contig 18203 bp, 12 predicted proteins | sample PEATcosm2014_Bin_41_FD_121105 | JGI IMG/M metagenome (GOLD analysis project Ga0181536, IMG submission 121105) | Peatland microbial communities from MTU Mesocosm Facility, Houghton, MI, USA - PEATcosm2014_Bin17_60_metaG | ecosystem: Environmental > Terrestrial > Soil > Wetlands > Peat | place...
AGAACGTGGCGCTCTGTCATGCGATCTTCCTCCTCGTCTTGACGGGTCGCGTTTCCTCCTCAGCCTCCGCGAGCCTCGCCCCAGCCTCGGCGATGACACCAAGCTTGGCGTCGCGGCTGATCCCTTTTCCTTCGAGGAGGGCGAGGACCTCTTCCGCCCATTTCGCCACCTCGACATTCTCCTCGGTGGTAATGTCCGCCTCGGCTCGCACTGGCGCGTCCTTCCTCGGGTCGGACGAATAGATCGCAACGCTCAGTCGACGGTCCTTGCGGCCCTTCACATGCGCGAAGCCCTCGTTCTTGACGAACTCCTGCGCCAGCGCCGCGAGTTCGATGCGCGCATGGTCGACGTCGCGATCATGCCAGTCGCGCGTGGGCTTGTTGGCCGCGAGCGTGGCGATGCCCTCGATCGGCTCGAGGCTATTCGCGACGGGTGCGTAGTTCAACAACCGGGTGGCGAAGGCGTCGAGGCGCAGATTGCCCGTCAGCCCCTGGATCGTCTTGGCCCGGCTCCGGAGATCGGCGACCGCTTCCGGCGTCAGCGCCTTCACCCGCAGCTCCTTGAGCATGGCCGCTTCCAAGTCTCCCATCAAAGCCGGATAGGCCGTAACGAGCGACTCGACGCCGTTTTTCACAAACGCCGCCAGCTTGGAAGGATGGTCGCGATCAGCCTCGTCCCCGATGACGGAGGGGAGGTCGTCCAGAAGGAACTTGTTAGGGTCGTTCGCCGTCTTGCCGAGGTTCCTGATCTGCATGGCTCCGGCAGGCAAGGTGGCGGTCCGCAGCGCCCATGGCGGCAGATCGTTCACGATGCGGACGAGTCCCTTGGCGATGTCCAGCGGCGTCGGCGCGCGGCAGGCCGGCTCCGGATCGAAGCCGTTGTTCTTGGCGACGATGTCGGCCAAGCCGCTCAACGCCGAGCGCTGGACATCCGACAGTTCGCTCCAGCGGATCTTGACCGCGTCCCAGTCCTGCATGAGCCGGTCCGCGACCATCGTCGTCACGCGCACCTGGTAGATGCCGTCGAGATAGAGCGACAGATGTTCGAGCCGCGACATGACGAAAGCGACGCCGAGCACCGGCAGGAGTCCGTCCCGCACGCCGAAGGGACGCGCCTTCCAGCTCGCGAAGATGTCGGCCATCGACACCTGCGTGCCGGTCGCGGCGCGCACCGTCTCCTCCGCGCGTTCCCACAGTCCGGCGAGCCTGCTTTCGTTGTCGGGGGGCGGCGGCAGGAATCGGAATGCGGTTGCATCGTCGCGATCATTGCGATGCAGGCCCGGGCGCTCGAGGAGCGCCGCGTAGAGCCCGCCCTCGGCGGGATAACCGTCGATGCCCAACCTCGCTTCGCCGGGGCGCTCGATCATCGCCCGCAGAAGCGCCTTCTGCGCCGCGTTCGCGTTGCTCGACGGCTTAATCCGATTCAGAAGCTCATTGTGGATCACCGGGCTCTCGTCGAACCACGCGTCAGCGAGTAGCGACGCCCTGATGTTCAGGCTGGCCGCCCCGGCATCGAGGCCCGCGACCTTTTCGTCGACTCCTTCCACGTTGGACTTCCATCGCGCCGAGACGAACGCCTCGCGCAATCTGTCCTCGAGTTCCGCGGCGGCGCGGGCGATGCGGGCTCCGACCTCGCGACGCGCCACGGAGTCGCCGCTCAGTTCCGGGCGTCCGGCCCGGACCGCTTCCAGCGCCAGCAACTCGCGCGCGGACTCCCCTATCGAAAAATTGTCGCTGGACCAGCCGACGGCGAACGGGAAATCGCGCTCGACTTCCGCCGCCGTCTTGAGGATGCGCCTCGCTTTCGCGTCCTTCTCGGCCTCTGTTCCGACGAGGAGCAGGAAAAGTCCCGTCGAGCCGTTCGCCGGCCTGTAGCCTCGGATCGTCTCCACAGCGGACGAGAGCGGCGCGATGTTCACGTCGAACCACAGCAGAGAGCCTGTCTTGTGATAGAAGCGCTTGGCGAGGATCGGCTGGAGCATCGCGACGGAACGCAATCGACCGAAGTCCAGTCCCGTCATCTTGCCGTGCGCGTCGAGTACGGCGCCCTCGATGTCGAAGTCGCTGCCGGCGTAGATCGCGTAGGCCCCCAGGTGCTTCTTGAAGATGACGATCGACCCCTCCGCAAGATCCTTCAGGACCTCGGATATCCGCTTCGGCTTTATCGTTGGCAGGCTCGCCATCAAGAGCGCCAGTGATGCGCTCAGGCCCGACCGCTCCTTGAACAGGTCGATGAGGGCTATGCTCTTCGCGACGGCGACATGCTCGGCGTCGCCGCCGCGCGCCTCGCAACGCTCCAAGGAGTCGACCGCCAAGGCCCACCTGTGCCCGTCGGGGGAAGCCAGGATGGACGGCTCGAGGTTGGCCCTGAGGTAGTCCCACAAACGCGGCAGGTCGAATGCGCCGCCCCCCTCCGGCGTCTCGCGGAGGAAGGACTGGAAGCCGAAAGGCTCGCCGGAGTTCAGGAAGCCGAAGATGCTGCGCTGGCTTTGGCCGAAGCGCCGGCGTGAAATCGGGCCAAGCAGGCTCGCCACGGCGGGGCTGAGTGGCCAGCACTTGTGAAGGCGGTCCGCGAGATCGTCATGGTCGTCCCCGCGTGGATGTCGCATGGCCGAGGCGAACGCCTTTGCCTGCTTCGCGTCGGGCCGTTTCTCGTCGGGGATCTCCATCGCTCGGGAAATCAGTTCGATCTGTTCCTCGACCGCGATGTTCAACGGAATGTCGGCGAAGCGTCCCTGCACCTTCGCCCACTCGTCCCTCGTCTCCCGCGCCATCTTGTTGGCGTAGTCGTCGAACGCCTGATGAAGGATGCCCACGACGAGCAGCCGGCCATTGGAGCGCGACGCCTGCTCCGCGAGCTGCTGGAAAAAGTGGACGTCGCCTTCGCCCTTGGCCGCGTGTTCGAGGAACTTGCCCATCTCGTCGACGAGCAGGAGCACGCCCCCCGGTTGCTCCGCGAGTTCGCAAAGGGCGTCGATGGCCCCTCTCCCGCGCCGGCGCTTCCCGGTCTGCGCATGCTGGGCAATGGCCTCGAGAATCGCGGCTTCGGCATCGGCCCTGCGCCCGGTCACGGCCACGACGACACGGCCCTTGCCCCCGACCTCGAGATGCTTGGCGATCCGCGCCGCGGTATCGGCGCCGACGAGAGTGCGCGCCGCTTTCTTCCGTTTGGCGTCCTGTCCGACGAGCGCCGCGAGGACGAGGGCGAGGCTCGACTTGCCCCCGCCGTAGGGGCCCGTCCAAGTGAATGCGCCTTGGCCCGTCTCGGCGACCTGTGTCGCCACCTGCTTCAGGATTTGCGCCGCGGACGGTGAGAAGACGTAGCCTTCCAAGGCTCCGTTGTCGGCGGCGTCGGCGTCGACGCGAACGGCCTTCTGGAACCGGCGGCCTACCCGGACGAAATCGGAAAGGGTATGCATCAGGCGGCCCTCGCGTGCAGGGTTATCTTGTAAAGATTGCGGATATGATCGAGCGGCTCGACCGCGGAAGGATCGCTGGCGTAGACCTGCCGCAGGCCCGTGCTCTCGTCCCAGCGGATGACCCCATCCGTCAGATCCGACATCTCCGCCAGTCGTTCGGCGACCGATTCCTCGTCGAGCAGGAAGACGCGACCCGGCGACCCCGGTTCGTGCGTCAGGGATTCGACCGAGAATTCACGCCGGGTTTTGTAGAGTTCGTTCCAGAAGCTGACGAGCCCATAGAGGAACACCTCGTTCGGCAAGGTCGGCTTCGGCCCGCGACGGAACTGGAAGCCGCCTCCAACGCCCATCGGTTGGATAAGGGCGAGTTCCGACAGGGGGGACTCGAGATTCTCTTCGTGCAACCCTTTTCCTGTGGAAGACTTTGCCAGATAGGTTCGGACGAAGCATTCCACGTCGCGGCGGACCGTCGTCTCGGTCACCCTAGATTCCTTCATGCGCCCTGATTCGCGAAGCAGATCTATCCTCGCCATCAGTCTCGAAACAAGCAGATCGCGGTCGAAGGTCGGCTCGTTGAATTCGTTGAAGGCCCAATGCCAAGTGGTGCAGCGCCCCGGAAGCGCCGCGAGATGCCAGTGCAGGAGCCAGAGCGATCCCGGATACTCCAGGTAGGGATCGCCTTCAAGGTTGAAGATGGTTCGTCCAAGCGATGTCGGAAGCAAGGTCGAATCTTTTAAGATTCCAGTGGAGATGGCCCAGTGACGCATCGACTGCACCATGTTTTTGCCGACCCCGAAGTCGGCGATGCTTCTGCTGTCGGCGAATATTATGGACGGGTCAGCAATTCCGGAGGCCTCGGCTTTGGATACGGCGTCGAATACCTTCTTCAGCCAGCCATAGCGAAGCGTAAACGTTTCGTGACCGGCGAATTGGAGCTTGTAGTCTTTGTTGTCAAGGAGGCTCTTCAAGACGCTATCCTCACTGGTGATTTGCTCCAGTTGAGCCTAGATTGTAGGCAGGCAAGAATCAAGGGACTGGCGGCGATCGCCAGTGGGACGAGTAGCGATGGTTAAAACGAGCGCCTTCGAGCCGATCTACCTCGACCATCAGGCGACCACGCCCGTGGATCCGCGCGTGGTCCGGGCGATGTCGCCCTATTGGGAGGTCGAGTTCGGCAATCCGCATTCCTCGAAGCACGCCTTCGGGTGGCGGGCGGATGACGCCGTGCAACAGGCCCGGCAGTCCGTCGCCGCCCTGATCGGCGCCGACGCCGACGAGATCGTCTTCACCTCCGGGGCCACGGAGGCCAACAACCTCGCCATCCTTGGATTGCTCGGACACGCAAAGGCCGCGAGGACGGGGGTGGTCGTCAGCGCGATCGAGCACAAATGCGTATTGCAATCCGCGCGACAACTTTCGCGCCTCGGCTATGAGGTCGTCCTCGCCCCGGTCCGGTCGACGGGGCATGTCGACATCGACGCGCTCGACGACCTGATCGACGGCAACACCGCATTGGTCTCGATCATGGCCGTCAACAACGAGATTGGCACGATCCAATCTGTCGAGGAGATCTCGGCGTTATGTCGGAAGGCCGGCACGATTCTTCACACCGACGCCGCACAGGCGGGAGTCGCGATGACGATCGATGTCGATGGACTCGGCGTCGACATGATGAGTCTCTCGGCTCACAAGCTTTACGGCCCGAAAGGGATCGGAGCCCTGTACGTCTCGCATAGCGTCAGGGAGCGATTGCGTCCGATCATACACGGCGGCGGGCAGGAGGGCGGTTTGAGGTCGGGAACCCTGCCCGCCCCGCTCTGTGTCGGCTTCGGAGCCGCAGCGGAAATTTCGCGTATGGAGTTCGGAGCCGACACAGAGCGTTCGAAGTTGCTGCGAAGCGTATTCCTGCAAACGCTCAGATCCGAATTCGCCGATTTCGAGATCAACGGCGGAGTAAACGGCCACCCCGGCAACCTGAACCTTCGGTTCCCCGGGATCGACGCGGATATCCTGACGGCGAACCTGCAACCGCGACTCGCGATATCGACCGGCGCCGCATGTGCGTCGGGCATTCCCGAACCTTCCCACGTTCTGCGAGCCATAGGATTGACCGCCGAACAGGCCGGCGAATGCGTGCGCATCGGTTTCGGGCGGTTCACGGATGAACAGCAGGCGCGCAACGGCGCTCATTTTCTAGCCGAGGTCGCGCTTTCGATGATGTGCGTGGGGTAGTGTTTGATATAGGAGATGTTTAAGACGGCTTTCGAGCGACGATGTTGTTCCACTGCGCCTCATTGGTTCCATGCAGCCTCGATGCATTGCTCCACATCTCTATGACCTTCAAGCCATTATCGGCCGCGAACTTGCCGAGGCGATCGGAAGTCATGTCGTGGAAGATGATGCCATCCTTCGCCGGCAGGCGTACCCCGTCCCCGTTCTTGAAGCTCATATAGAATATGCCGTTCGGCCTCAGGGCGCGACATAAGCGCTGCATCACCTTGGGCAATTGCTTCTCGTCGAAGTGCAACAACGACGCGCAAGCCCATATCCCATCGAACGTTTCTACCTCCTCGACGTCCTGCGCCTTAGCCTCCCAGACATCCAATCCCTTGATGCTCCTCAGGTGTTCCGCGAACACCTTGCAAGGCTCCAGAGCGACGACCTTGAAACCATTGTCGAGAAGCGTCTTGGAATCCCGCCCCGCGCCGGCGCCCACGTCCAGCACCCGGGCGCCAGCCGACAAATATCTTGCGAAGCGTTCGATCTCCTCCTTCAAGTCCAGAGGCGAGGTTTCCCTGATGTAATCGTTCCCCTTTTTGTCGTAGTAGGCGACGACGGGGTCGACGTAGTCCTGTCGATGACGCCACCGCGCCCAAGCATACCAAGCCAACAGCCCGATCGCAGTGGTGACGAGCGGAATGGCGTTGAACCACTTGTTGCCGTAAGCGATCAAAGGCAGAGCGATCGCGGTCAACGCAACGACGCCCATCATGATGGCGTATCCCAAGGCAATCGAGAAATTGCCCAGCTCCGTGAGGATAGGCTTCGTCGGCCTTCCGCCTCGTTCCCCGAAATCCTCACTGAACAGCGAGGCCTTTTCGATATAGCACTGCATCACGTCCCGGATACGGATACACGACAGGCCTATCATCGCGTTGAACAAGGCGATCAGGGCGCACACCACGACCACGAATTCCTCGAAATGATTGTCGTGATCCTTGAAGACCGACATCACGGCCAACAAGCCACCCGTGAGGGTCGCCGACATCAAAGGCGTCTTGTGGAACTCCTGGATCAATGCACGCAACTGGAGACAGTTTTGTTCAAAAACCGCCTTATCGCGTTGAAATTTTGTTCCGTTGTCTTCCACCGGCATATCCAAATCCGTGGCTTCACTCTGTTCTTTGTTCGCGCGATGCGTTGGGCGTCTCTTTGACATAAAGCTATTGCGTTGGGCATTCGGATGAAGCCGCCCGGATGTGATCCTCACGCTGTAGCCCTGGACCGCGTGTAGCGCTTGCTCTACTCACCGCATTTTCGATCCAGGCGAGCAACACGCCTCGATCCTGCCGGTCGTCGCGAAGACGAGTAGCCCCTCCTTCGCACCGGTGGCCGCAAGATAGTCGCGGACTTGCGCGCGATAAAGCTCGATCTGGCCAAGGCTCGGATCCACGTCACTCTTCCAGTCGATCACGACCTCGATAGCGCCATCTTCGCCGAGAGCGAGCGCATCCACGGCGCCGCCGACATAAGTCGTGCCGTTGCCGGAAATCTCGGCTGAAAAGACCGTCATTTCCGGCAGCAGACGCGGCCGCAACACCGACACTTCGGGAATCGCGAGCGCTCGCAGGGCCGTCGCGGCGATCTCGGGGGCATGCGGGCCATCCGCGGGAGTTTCGGCTTCAGCAACACCGACTTCGCCGAAGAGGATTCTCGCGCGCGTCTCCAACGCCACGGGCTCCTCGACCGCCTCTCCTGTCAGAACTTCTTCGAGGAGCTTGTGCAGCACGAGGCCCCGTTCCCGGCCGCCTTGAATGGTTCTGCGCAGCGAAGGGAGCCGGAATTCAGCCGGAAGGCTCGCGTCCCGAGCGGCTGTGTCGGTGAATATGTCCTCGCCTAACCGAACGGGCTGTCCCCCCTCGGCCCCTTCGTGACGACTCGGGCTGCACCACTCGATGGTGCGGCGCGTTGACGCGATTGTCGCCGCCTCGACTCGCCAGCTCGCTTCGTCCTGCGAGTTTTCCGGGTCTTTGGTTTTTTCAGGGACAGGCGCTCCCGATAGCGTGGCGGCGTCGAAACCCGGAAGCTCGTCCAAGTGCGCGCCCAGCAGGCTGAACCAGTCCGACGGCGAACGCTCGATCTGGCGCGGCAACAAGAGAAGATCGCATGCGCGCGTCAACGCCACGTACCAGAGCCGGACCCGTTCGCGTCGAAGCTGGTTTCGCTCTTCGTTCTTGACGGCCTCGTAGTCCGGCGGCGCCCGCCCCAACAGCTTAAAATGCACAGTGTCATCCGAGCGCCGATGCAGAAAAGCCAAATTCTCGTCGAGTTCGGTCGGGGAGTTCACGGGAATGACGATAGGCCATTCAAGGCCCTTCGCCGAATGAATGGTGACTATCGACACTGCCTCGGCGTCCGAGTCCGGGCGGCCCTCGATCTGTTTTTCGCTGTTGTCCCAATTGGCGCGAAGGGCCTCGACAAAAGCCGCGAGCCCGCGCGCATCATAGGCGCGCGCCATCTCGAGAAAGAGTTCGACATTGGCGAGCGCCCGCTCGGCGCCGCCACGATATCTCGCCCGCAGGATCGGGCGCACGTTCAGCTCCTCGACCGCTTCCGCCATCAGTTGGTAGGGCGTCGTGTGGCGCGCCCGCCGGGCGAGACTCTGCAACACCTCGAGCGCGCGGCCAAGGACCGGCTCGGTGATCGCCGCGCGGTCGATCCAAAGATGCAAGCGCGGCGGCACGCCGCCGGGAGCGGAAGGAAGGGCGGCAATGGCGTCGGCGATCTGCTCCTCGGTGAGCCCGACAAGGGGGCCGCGCAGGAGAGCGCCTAAGCCGAGCGTGTCGCGCCGATCCGCAATGGCGCGGGCGAAGGCGATCAGGTCCTGGACTTCTTGGCGGCGGAAAAAACTTTTGCCAGCTTGCGAGGCAATCGGAATGCCGCGCCGCTCCAGCGCGCGTTCGTAAATCCAGAGGCTCGTGCCGGTGGGCGCCAACAGAGCGATGTCACCCGCGCGACAAGGCCGCATCGTCTTGTTGTGCTTGTCCCATACGGGATAGGCGCCGATCAGCCGCTCCACCATCTCCGCGATGATCAACGCCTCCTCGCGCCGCACCAAATCGACCGCCAATTTGCCCTGGCCATTCCTGTGCCGCGCCTCAATGGCGATATCGAAGCAAGCGACGGCCGCTCGGCCGTCCTGTGCGGCCCGCGTCGATTGCAAGGCGGTAAAGCCAGGCTGCCCCTGCTCCTCGGATAGCAGTCCGCAAAACTGCACGTTGGCAAAATCGAGAATGGGTTTCAGCGAACGGAAATTCGCGGTGATCGCGATTACCGAATGAGGGTCCTGGGCGAGCACCGCATGTTTCGCTTCGATGTAAGTATCGACGTCGGCGCCCCGGAATCGGTAGATTGCCTGCTTCGGATCGCCGACGAGGAAAAGGCTGCCCGGACGCAGCCGCCGTTCGAGCCAAGTCGAATCGAGAGTGCCTTCGCCGCACAAGCCCCACAGGATTTCGGCCTGCAGAGGATCAGTGTCCTGGAACTCGTCGACCAGGATACGCGGATAACGCCGACTGAGGTCCTGTCGCACGGCATCGTTGCGCGCGAGCAAATCGCGGGCGTGGTGAAGCAGGTCGTCGAAATCGAGGAGCGCCGCCTGCCGCTTATAGTTGGCGTAGAGTTTCGCGAGCGAGTCGAATTCGGCGACGAATCGGGCGAAGGCGGCCCCGCATACGCCGCCTGCAAAAGCCTGATAAGCGGCGTCACAACGAGCATAATGGGCCTGCGCCGCATCCGACAATTGGGCCCCTCGCGGCTTACCGAGCCCCGCGTCTTTGGATGCATCCTGCCACTTGCCCTTATTTCGCCAAGCCGAGAAGCGCGGCTCGGAGCCATGCTGGCAGCAAGGGACCTCGTGCAAGAAGAGCGAGGCCAGCCGCCTTCCGCTCATCGGAGCGGTCAACGCGTCATCGGCGAGCTCCCGGATGCGCTCGAGATCGACGATGATCCTTTGCGTGGCCACCTCGGTGAGCCCGCAATCGGCATACCAGGCGGCGAAGTCGCGAACGGCGCGCGACAGGCTCTCGAGCGCGCCCGGGTCAATGGCAGCCGGCGGCTGCGCGGCCGTGCGCTTCGTGCGCTTCGTGCGCAAGAACGCGGCCGCCTCCTGAAACAGCTTGACGAGGCCGTCTGGCTCTTCCTGTAGCAGCTCGACGAAGAAATCATCGGCGTCGAGTTCGGGCAGAGGCGGCAACCGGCCCATCCCCTCCGCGCCGCGATCACGGCCAAAGCGCGCCGACAGCCAAGCCTGGACGAGATCCTCGTAGGCGAGATGGGCGGCCGCCGGGTCGATGATGGCGGCTCCGGGATCGATCCCAGCCTCGACCGGATAGGGCTTCACGAGCTGCTGACAAAAGCCATGAATGGTCGTGCAGGTGATCTCGTCGAAAGAATCCGCGGCCACGGCGATCGCCTCGGCCTGCTCGGCCGAGAGCCCCTCCGGAAGAGCAAGACGCAGCTCGTCCGGAACTGAGCTCTGAGCCAGGCTAGCTACGAAGCGCTCGATGCGTTCGAGCAGCTCGGAGGAAGCGGCCTCGGTAAAGGTGATGGCGACGATTTCCCGGGCGGGAACGCCGCTCGCCAGCAAGAGGGCGATGCGTCCCGCCATCAGCGCCGTCTTGCCGCTGCCGGCGCCGGCTTCGACGAGCAGCGTCGAATCATGGTCGAGCAAGGCGCGGCGGCGCGCGGCCGCATCGGGGAGCCCGTCGAGAGCAGAGCCATCCGTCATCACTCAATCTCCCACAGCAACGCCAGATCGGCGAGACGTTCGGCGACGAGCGGCCCCTTCATCTCGAAATAGCTTTCCTTGGAGCCACCCGGCAACGCGAACGAAAGATCATTGAAAGCGTCTTGCGCGCCGGCGCCCGGCAACAGATTGCCGGCGATGATTTGGCGGCGCGCGGTGCCGACGAATGCAGACAACTGCTCCAGCACCTGACCAGGATCAGAAAGCGCGTAGAGACCGCCGTCGCCCCCTTTCGGATAGAGGAGGCGGGCCGCGACGTCGTCGACGCCCGGCGCCAACGCCCGGACGGCGTAGGCGTAAAGACAGCGTTGCAGTTCGGCGCCGCCCTTCAACACTGGACTCTTGTTCTTGCTCGGCGGCTTGCCGGACTTGTAATCGGTCACGCGGGCGCCAGCGCCGACGCCGGAAAGATCGAGACGGTCGATGGAGCCGCCGATAGCGACCCCCGTGCCGGGAATGACGACCGGCTGCATCGGGTCCCAAGGAAGACGCCCCCGCGCATCAACGGAAAGCGCTTCGGCGCGCGGATCGCCGCCGAACGGGATTTCGGCGAAGCTGCGCTGATCAGGCAGCGCTTCTTCCCGGAAGGTCAAGGCGGCGAAGGCGAGCGCGCGGATGTCTTGGAGCTTCCTCCGCCAGAGGACGGGCGGCGGCACAGGATGGCCGCGCTCATATTGCGCAGCCCCTTCGGCGAGCGCCGAATCGACGGCCGCAGCGATAGCAGCCGCACCGGCCATCCCGAAACCGCCGGCGACAATGGCCTCCAGACGATTGACTGTCGCTTCTAGCACAGCATGGAGGAGATTTCCGAAGGCGAGCGCATCGAGCAGCAAAGGCTCCTCGCTCTCCTGCGGCTCCTCCCAGCGGAATCCGTAGGTCCAAAGATAGCCGAGCGGGTCGCGTAACAGTTTGGCGAGCGAGGTCGCCGATTGCCGCCGATCGAGGGCCGCGACGACGAGTGGGTGGTTCGCTCTGATGAGGCCGTCGTGAGCGGTGAGCCGCTCCGTGTGCCAATCGATCCAGCAAGCGAGCGCCGATCCCGCAGAAGGCAGCGCCTCGAATTCGGAAGGGCGGGCGAACAGCCGGTCGGACCAACCCGCCGCATGTTGAGGAATGCGCGCGCGCTGGCAATACGCCGGCGGCAGTTTCGGATAGAGCGGGGAGACGCCATTGACGCGGCCCTGAGCGTCGCGCCGAGCATATGAGCAAATCACTTGCCGCGCCGTCGTTTTGACGACGGTGTCGAAGTCGCGCCGATCCGCCTCATGCACCGGCAGCGGATCGAGGAGATCGGCGGGAATGATGTGATTCGGTAGCAGCGGGTCTTCCGCGTGGCGGCGCGGCCAAGCGCGCGAAGTGAGGCCGATGAGGCGGACGAAGGAGCGAGGCTCAGCGGCAAGCGCCGAGGCCGGCGCCCAGATGATGGAAGCCTGGGGAGAAAACTCGTCGGGCAGGCGCAACGTGGCGAGCGTCACATCCAGCGCCTCGGGTGGCCCCTCAATCAACGCCTTGCGCCAGATCGCGAGGCTGCGGCCGCGGAGAAGGCGCTCCCCCACGTCGAGCGCCTGCTTCAGCCCCAAGGCCAGAAAGTCCACCAGCTCGCTGAGAACCGCCGCAGCCGGAGCGGCGAGGGTTTCCGAGGGAACAGAAAGGATTTCGCGCCAACTCGCCACATCGAGCAAGGGCGCATCCTGAGGCAGGCCCCTTTGCCAATCGCGCGGCACGATCTCGTAAGCGGGATTTTGCCGGCGCAGCAAGGCGATGAGACGCGTCATGCGGGCATGGCTCAATCCGCGCAGCAGCAGCTCGGCGATCGCCGCAGCGAGTTGCCCTTCTGGCGTGGTGAGCACCTTGCGGCCGTGCACAAAATGCAGGTCGAGCCCGCTCATTTCGCTCAAAGCCAAAAGGTGATCGTCCCATTCCTCGGGCGAGGCCGCCGCGATGGCGATCTGCTCGGGGCGCGCTACGCCTCCCGCGAGCAAGGATCGCGCCCAGCGCATGGCTTCGAGCGCCTCATGCCGCGAGCTTGCGCAGGACTCGCACTGGATTTCCGGCCTGCATGCCGGCGCCTCGACGACCGGGATGCCGAGGTCACGAACCCAGGAGGGGACGTGGCGCGGGCCGGAAATCCAACGCACTTCCATCACTTCCGACAAGGCGGCCAGCAAAGGTCGCCAGACCGGAGACATTTCGGTGCGGCCGTTCACCGAGATCCGCCCGAAGAGCGTCCTGGCGTGGCAAAGGCGCGAGAGCGCCGCGGCGACGAGATCGCCCGGGCGGCGCATCGAAAGCGGCAAGCGGCGCAACGTCTCGGTCTCGAGGCGGCCGATCGCATCCAGTCGCGAACGGGCCATGGGCGCCGCGTCGGCGACGATTCGGGCGAGATCGAGATTCGCCAACCACGCCTTGCTCAGCGTCTGGGCGGCGGCTCGCGAAAAGCCGGGAAGGTCCTTGATGCTGTCGAGCTCACCGAGGTCGGCGGCCTTGGCCTCGGCGATCGCGGCCTTCAACGCATCCGAGTCGATTGGCTGCAAGAATCCTCCCGCCAGTCGCGCGGCCAGATGCTCGACGGACAGCGCCTGCAGCCCGTGGCGCCGTTCGATCGCAGCTTGCGCCCGGGCCGCCGACCAAGCAAGGCGTGAATGGATGATGATCGTCTCGCGCATCGATCCTTGCCGGAAGAAAGGGCTATGTTCAGATATCACGCCGAACAGCGAAGGCGAAGAACCGCCCTTGCGAACTAAAGCAAAATTCTTCCGCGCCGCTCACCTGCATGCCTGCGGTCAGGTTGGGCGCCTTTTTGTGAGTCGACGCGATTGGTTTCCGTGCGCCTTTTATCTCCGACCGCGGGCTTGGTCGACGGTGGTCGCCGGGATCAAGCATCCCGGCGATTGCCGGTGTCGTCGAAATAGACGCGCCGTTCGCATGGGCAAAAGAACCTCTGCGGAGTCCACATTCCGATATCTTGCCATCGACCGCCGAGCCAATCGACGTCATTCGGCCCCAAATGAAGCTCCTCCACTCTCGTAGGCAAGAGGGAAGCAGCGCGGCTCATCATCAGGGTGAAGTAGAGGCCGAGATGATTCGGGTGGAATCTGCCGAGGCCCTTTTTTTCTTTGTCACTCATCGCGAGATCGGGTAACTTCTTCAGGGCGTGCAGCTCGGCGTCCCGGTAATAGCCCTTGTGGATCACCGCGTCCTGCTCGTATTTCCGCCCCCACTTGCGCAGGGCCCCTTTCAGGTTTCCGCTATCGTCGGAATTTCCGATGACGAAATACCCTTTGACGTCGATCGGTCTTGGATTCGCCAACCCATAAGTTTCGATATACCGGCCGCGCACGTGAAAGCGGCCGAAATGTACCAGATCAGTCCGCAATTCTTGATTTCGGGCCTCATTCTCCGCTGGCGTAAGTTCTGGGCGATAAGCGGTGATCAGCCCGAGGTTCCAGGACTCGATATCGTTTCGGGGCCGTTCAGGAGCTCCGATGCGGACTACCTCCGGCAGCGGTTCGGGCTCCACCTGGTCGCGGGCTGCGGCGACACCCGCATAAGCTGTCGTCGCCGCAGCCGAAGATAGAAAGCGGCGGCGATTCATTCGCGGAAAGAGAGAAGCAAGAGTTGGCGCAGACATCGGTCCCTCCTCAACCTGGTTCACGGAGGGCTGCCGCGCATCCCGCTGAGTTGCCGCTAAACGGCCGCATCCCACTCGACGTGGAGACCACCTTGCCGCGAGAAAGGCAGGTTGGTGAGAGCGCCAGCCCTCGTCTTGATGTGAAGAACATCATTGCACAATCGGAAAAGCCCGGCAAGAACTCGCGTAAGGCCAGAACTCGCGTAAGGCCTCGCGTAGGGCCTGCATTGTTATTCAGGTCCGATGCCAGTCACCTGCAGTGACTAGAGCCCGACCAAAAGGGTCGCCATGATCCGAGATTCACGCATCCACGCAACTATTGCGATCAAGATCGAAAGTCGCTAGGGCGAATCGAGGAGACGAAATGCCATGCGAAGGCTGCTGGTTTGCGCGTTGGTTCCAATGTTCCTCGTCTTTCCATTGCATTTCGCACGCGTCGCACGCGCGGAGAAAAATTCCGTCGTGCAAATTTACACCGCGCCGGAAATGAATCTGGAGGAGGTCGATCGATCCATCCTCGATCAGCTCGGTCAGGGCGCGCGCGTTAACATCGCCGATCAAGCGCTCAGTGACCACATCGTCATCGAGTGCCTCAGCAACGCGGCGGATCGTGGCGCCCACATCAGGATCTATCTCGACCCGCGAGAGGTCGAGCGAATGACGCTCGATAACGAGCATCCGCTCGTGAAACTGTCCCGCATGCGGAACGTTGAAATCAAGCTGAAAGCGTCAGCCGACGGCTCAATGCGCCTCAAAGGATATTCCGTGAACGGCTCGCTTCTCAGGATAGGCTCTGCGCACGAATCACACTCGAGCCTCGAACGTCAGGACAACGATCTCGTCATGATTAGTGAAAAGGAAGCCGTCGCTGCGTTCGATCGCAAGTTCGAGGCTATGTGGGCGCGTCCGAACAACAAGAAATTCTCCTTCCCGTAAGCTGCGAGGGGCACGCATCGCCGCCCAGTGAGGAGAAGCTCTCCTCGTATCTCCGCGAGCCCATCAAAGCTGGGCGCAAACGGATTCTGCGGCGGACGACCGGAGTTCCCACACGCGGGCGAAATCACAGCCCGTCATTGCCGGCGTCGCGATCCACACCTCGAGCTCCGGGCGGTGCTCGAAGAATGAGAGAGCGGCCGAGAGACCCGGCGTATCGTAGTCGGCGAAAATCGTGACGCGTTTTACGACCGGGGGAAGAGTGACGATCGCATAGCGATCGGCGCCGAGCGTCGCCCAAACGGGGAATTCGTCGTGAAGCAGCGACGCTGCCCAAGCCGTCTCAAAACCTTCCGCGAGCCCGATATGCTCGACAGCGGGCGCGAGCCGCAGAAGGCCATCGCCAAGCGGCCCGATAGCGCGCCGCGGATACGGAACGTCTGCCTTTCGAAGCCCGGAAGGGTCGAGGAAGGTCAATTGAACGGCGACGATCACCCGTGAGGGCGATTGCACCGCCGCGATGAGACATGGAAAGCGCCGCGTTTCGTCGTAGCGATAGGAGGGAAGGAAGCGAATGGTCGGCGGCGGAGACAACGGCAAGCGGCGTGCGCGAAGGTAGGTCTCGGCGGGCGTGCCGGCGACGGGAAGCGCCGCCTTCCAAAGCTTCTGCGCGAGGATGGTGGTGGTCTTCGATTTCGTCGCGGGTCTATGAGGCGTTCGGCTTTCGAAGCGAGGCTTGGGGCCGTGGCCCGGCGCAACCGCGTTCAAAGCGGCGATAACGTCGCGGGGCTTGCAACCGGCGAAGCAATGGAAGACGAGTGCGCGCTTTCCGTCGGAAACACTGAGGGACGGACGGAGATCGCCGCGCCCCTTGCCATGCCCTTTCACGGGACAGGAGCAGAGGTAACCGCCTCCCTCGGGCTTTCCCCCGAGGATTTTGGCTATTGTCGCGGCGTCGGCCTTCATCGCGCTAACGGCTCAGTGTGCTTTCTGGTAGGCGTTTCTGAGTATGGCCGATGGGTGCGGGAGATCGGACGAAGCCCAGAGGCCTCGCTTGTTTTTCTGCGCGTCGCCCTCTGCGACCGTGTATTGGAAGTTCACGGGCTTTCCGCTGGGATCCGTGGCGGCGAAAGCGAAGCCCTGCGTGATGAGAATCGTGCCGAGATCGAGCGTTTGAGCACCGATATGGGCGGCGCAAACGGCGAAGGTAACGGAGCCGGATTGCGCAAGCGCCGTGCAGCGAGGTTTGGCGTCTTTGATCAGCGCGGCAAAATAGGCGATCGAGGCCTCTCCACAATCGCGCTTTATGCCGGCGGTGTTCGTGAAGGCCGTTCCGCGAATGCAGGATTGAACGGCATAGAGCCGGAAAGTCTGTCCACCTTGAGTCCAGGTGTCTCCCGTTTGGAATTGAATCCCTGTCGGCGGAACGTCGAAGACGGGAAGCGGCGCGATCTTCGGCGCTGGAGCGGGACTGCCGCCGTTTGATGGCCCCGCCTGTTGGGCCTCGGCGCTCAAGGGCGCGATCAACGCGAGTGCGCCGAGCACCAGCCCGCGCGCGACGCTAAGGTGGGTGAGGAGCATGCGCTCAGCGTTCCTACGCGAGATTCGCGGGTAGAGAAACGGGCGCGTTGCCCGGAGACGGCGGAATTACGCCGCCGGGCGTGGTCCCGCCGCCCGGGCAGTTGGTCCCGCCGCCGCTTGAACCGTTGCACGTCGCCGCGGCCTGGTTGATCTTGTTTTGGATCGACTGTCCCCAAGAACAGATGCTTTGGTTGTTTCCGTCGAGACTCGCGCTGCCATTGGAAAGGGTTTGCCCGGTTGCTCTCACTCCGCCGTTGCCGGCTGTCGGGCAGGCGCCACCATTGGCCTGCATGAACGCTAGATCGTTTTTGCAAATCAGCGGGCCAAATTGGAAGCAGGCGGCGAGCATGCCGGCGGTTACCGGTGTACCGTTTATGCTGCCGCTGTTGGAGAGCGTTTGATATGCGCCGCTCGTGTTGGAGTTGCCGACCTGTTGCGCCCATATGCAGACTTGGCTCTGAGCCGACAGATTCAGATATTGGCTTGGCGAGTATCCCGTGTTCGTGAGATTGGAGCGCGTCAGCTGCAAGACGCCGAAATTGTTCCCGTTTGAAGCGCAGGTGTTGCCGCCGGACTCGGCGATCGCCGCGCCCCCGAAGTTGCAGGCGTTATTTTTCAGTGCGTTGTTCGCGGAAGGGCAGTTTTGTATGTCTTGGGCGACGTCCGATGCGCTGACGGTCTGACAATCCGCGAGCGCGAGCTCGGGACGAGCGAGAACGACTGCGATAGCGGATGCAAGGAGTGTTGACGCTCTCATTTTGGTCATTCCGATATGGAGCTATCTCACAACAACCTTCTGAGGGAGTTCTGTCCTCTCGCTCCCATCGACATTTGCGAAGGTGATTTGATGGGTCTGCGGATCGTAAGTCGCGACCGTCGCTTTCCTCGCGCTGCTTTGGGGAGCGTCGGCTTCGGAGACGGTTACGAGAAGATCGGGGATATCGCCGAGGACTTCGAGCTTCCCGCCTGAGAGGCTCACCACCCGCATGGGACAAAAAAGAAGGTTCGGAACGCCGCCAGCGTTGGCGCAGTTGTTGCTGATGACGGAGACGACAATCTGTTTTCCTTCGACCTGGAAGCTGGTGGTGTAAACGACACCCACGAGCGGCTTATCCGCGCCGTCTGGCGTCGACTGCAGATATCTGCGGAATTTGAGCATGTCCGGAACTTGGTCGGACCAGATGCGCGCCTGCGGATTTGATTCGGTCAAGGAAAAGCTCTGCGCCATCAGCCGATGCGAGATCGCTTGCTCAGCGCTGGCGGAAAGCGGGGCGAGCATCGCGAGAATGAGGGCGGCGCTCACGAAAAACTCCTTCGCATGATTGGCCGATGCGAAACGAGAGGCGCGGACGGGCGTCGGCGTCAAAGACGCGAAGCGCCGGCGAAAAAGCAGAGGGTCCGCCTGCGGAAACTGCTTTTCAGCTTGACGCAAGGAGGCGAGCGGCCGCGCCATAAATCGCAGCGCTCGGATCAATGGCGAAGAGAGGCGGCGTCGCTCTGACATTGGGAGGCTCCGAGTGTCTTGGCGCTAATTCGTGGGGTGAAGAGGCACGGTTTGAGCGCATTGGGGAATTTCCATGTGCGAAACCGTGTAGCGGATTTTGAACGCGCGC
>Ga0181536_10003107_pt1 | contig 18195 bp, 16 predicted proteins | sample PEATcosm2014_Bin_41_FD_121105 | JGI IMG/M metagenome (GOLD analysis project Ga0181536, IMG submission 121105) | Peatland microbial communities from MTU Mesocosm Facility, Houghton, MI, USA - PEATcosm2014_Bin17_60_metaG | ecosystem: Environmental > Terrestrial > Soil > Wetlands > Peat | place...
CGAAAATCGATATTTCGTAATCCATACAATATGATACTTGCAGTCCCATACGGTATGGCTGCCACTCTTGAAGCTCTGCATCCCATATTATACGCACTATCCCAGCCGGCTAAAGCCGGGGGGGTTACGGATCCCCGATGAGGGATTCTAAATATGTGGCGACGGCTCCGGCTTGCCAAGAACACGAAGCCGTTGCAGATTTGGGTTGGAACCGACGGCTATCCGGGGTATGCCGGCAAGAATGAGGCGTTTCGTACAGCGGAGGCGATCATGGCGCGAAGGGATCCGATGAAACGGCCGGCAGTGGCGGCGCTGTCCGCGCTCGCTTTGCTCATGGCGGGCCTCACCCCTGTCGGCGCGCAGACGACGAGCGCCCCTGTCCAAGTTCCCTCCTTCACCAAATTGCCGGATTCGGCGATTGCGCAGTTCAAGGCCAATCCGCAAGGTTTGCTGACGACTTACGCTTCCGCGGGCCTTCCGCTGTCGACTGAGGTTCGCAGCCTCGTCTTGACCGACCCCAGCTTGGTCGACGCGCTGATCACCGTGGCCAAAGGCGCCAATGACGCGCAGAAGGCCGCGATCGGCGCGGGCCTCGCGGAAGCAGCGCGAATTCTTGCCGCCACCAACCCGCAGCTTGCCGCGCAGATCCAGGTCGCCGTCGCGCAGTCCGGATTGGGGCCGCTGATTACGGCCTTCATCGCCGCTTCCAGCGCGACGGTGACCGCCGCGGTTGGCGAGGGCGGTGGAGGCGGCAGCGGTGGACCCACCGGCGGCGTCAGCAGTTCCGCGGGATCGAACACCGGCGCCAATCCTGGCGGCGGTTCTTTTAGCTTCGGCAACACCGCTTCTCCGTTCGGCTCGCTCAGCGGTCCGTCCGGCGGCGGTTTGACTTCGTCAACGAGCCTATCGACGAGCCCTTCAAGTTTGTCGATTTAGAGCCCGCAGGCTCATGCGGCCATTCGTGGAAATCTGGGGGCGCTGGGCATTGCCGATCCCGGTCAAAGATCGCGACTTGGGAACGTCAGAATGCTGAAACGCATCGAGCAGCCCCAGGGCTCGGGACCCGGTGACGACATCGAGGTTGCCGGATCCCCGGGACCGATCGATTTCGACCAGCTTTTAGCGGCGGCGCGCCGCCAGGCGCGTGTCGTGGCGGCGGCGGCGGTGGTGGGCGTGCTGCTGGGGCTCGCCTATATCGTCACGGCGGTGCCGCAATATACCGCGGCCACCGCAATCCTGATTGACAGCCAAAAGGGCCAAAACGCGTTGTCGGCCTCGATCGCCGAGCTGACCTTCGACACCGGCGCGATCGACAGTCAAGTCGAGGTGCTGAAATCGGAGAAGATCGCCCTCTCGGTGATCTCGACGATGAATCTCACTCACGACCCTGAATTCATGGGCGCGCGGGGGACCCTGATCGGTCAGGCGTTCGGCTTGCTGCGCGCGGCGTTCGATTTCAGCGGCTGGTTCGTGAGCCGAGAGAAATCGGACGCGGAGGAGGACGTCGACTTAACGCGCGCGGCGATCGGCGAGCTCGGGGCCAATCTCGCCGTGGGCCGCGTCGCGCGCACCTACGTGCTGGCGGTCTATTACACCTCGCCCGATCGCAACAAGGCGGCCGCGATCGCCAATGCCTTCGCTGAGGCTTATCTCACCGATCAGCTCGACGCCAAATTCGACGCGACCCGCCGCGCCGCCGGATGGCTGCAAAGCCGCATCGCCGATCTCAAGCAACAATCGCTCGACGCGGATTTCGCCATCCAGAAATTCAAGGCCGATAAGGGCATTGTCGTGACCGGCGGCGACAGGCCCGGACTGATGTCCGATCAACAGCTGACCGAACTCAACGGGCAGCTCGTGTTGGCGCGCGCTGACACCGCGAAAGCCGAAGCGCGCTATCAGCAAATCCAGGACTTGTTGAAGTCGGGTCGAGTCGGCGCTAGCGTTCCCGATTCTCTCGCCAATCCGGTCATCACCGATCTGCGCGAAAAATTCCTCGCCTCGTCGAAATTGGAAGCGCAGCTCGAGAGCAAGCTCGGCAGCGGACATCTCCAGGTCATCAACCTGCGCCGGGAGATGGAGGAATATCAGCGGCTGATCTTTGAGGAGCTGCAGCGCATCGGAGAGAGTTACCGCAGTGACGCGGAAGTCGCGCGACAGAAGGAGAAATCGCTGAGTCTGTCGATGTCGGGACTGGTCGGCGCAAGCGCTGGAACGAACCAGACCATGGTGCAATTGCGCGAATTGGAACGCGAATCCGAAACCTATCGCAATCTCTATCAGACCTTCATGCAGCGCTATCAGGAAGCGATTCAACAGCAGTCGTTTCCGGTCAGCGAGGCGCGGGTCATCACCGCGGCGACGCCGCCCCAGTCTGCGAGTCGTCCCAGGCGCCACTTCATCCTCGCGTTGTCGCTAGTCATGGGCGCGATGGTCGGCGCGGGCCTCGGCGCGCTGCGCGAATATCGCGACCGCGTGTTCCGCACCGCGTCCCAAGTTCGCGACGAACTCGGCCTCGAATTCTTGGGGCTGCTGCAAAACGTCGAAGCGCCGGTGACCGTCAAGAGCGCCAAAGGAGAGAGCCAGGATCCGAAACAGATCCATGTCGTCAATTCGCTCCAGCGCTATTCGATCGACCATCCTCTCTCCAGCTTCTCCGAGACCTTGCGTTCGGCCAAGGTCGCGGTGGATTTGGCGCTTGGCGACAAGAAGCCGAAAGTCGTCGGCGTCATCTCCGTGCTGCCCAACGAGGGCAAGTCGACGGTCGCCAAGAACTTCGCTTCGCTACTCGCGCATCTTGGCGCGCGCGCGGTGCTGATCGACGGCGACTTGCGCAACCCAGGCTTGACCCGAGCCATGGCGCGCCAGGCCGAGGCGGGGGTTCTCGAGGCGATTCGGAGCGACCGTCCGCTGCGCGATCTCTTGCTGTCGGAGCCGGATTCCGGCCTCTTCGTTCTGCCCGCGGTGATCAGGAAGCGCGTGCAGCATTCAAGCGAAATCCTGTCCTCGGCCGGCATGCGCGGCGTTGTCGCGGAAGCCGGCAAAGCGTTCGATTACGTCATCATCGATCTGCCGCCGCTGGGGCCCGTGGTCGACGTGCGCGCCGCCGGCTCGCTGTTCGACGGCTTCCTGTTGGTGGTCGAATGGGGACGCACGCCACGCGCCATGGTGAAGAACATCCTGACTTCGGACAGCGCGGTATACGAAAAGTGCCTTGGCGTTCTCTTCAACAAGGTCAATTTGCAAAAGGTGAAGCTCTACGAGGGCTATGGATCCAAGGATTATTACTATAGGCGCTACAGTAAATACTATCACAATGACAAAGCGTAGGAGGGGCAAAAAGTGGCGACCCCTCGACGGACGACGACGGCGGTGGCGCTTATCGCGTCGGCGATCCTTTTCGTGATCGCGGTCGGCGTCGCCGGCCTGTCGGCGCGCGCGCTGGCGCTGTCCGCCGCCAACGCCGATCTCTTTGACCTGGCCGCCTCGATCGAAAGGCAAGCGCAGCCGGACGCCTACTATCTCTCGCGCTTCATCGCCAGCAAGGGTCTCGACCAAGCCTCGATTGCTTGCGGGGACTCTTTTACCCGAGCGAGTCTGACGGTCAATTTAGCGGCTCTCGACGCGGCGACCAAGACGCTCGACGTGCCGTTGGCCGACGCCGCGGAGAGGAGCGCTGTCCGAGCCGCCGAGCATCGGCTCGCCTGCAATCCGCTCGATGGCAATGCGTGGCTGCGTTACGCGATGGTCGAGAACAAGGGCAGGGGCCCCGTCACGTCAGTGATCGACGCCTTGCGCGCGTCCTATTGGACGGCGCCGAGCGAAGGCTGGATCATCGAATCCCGTTTGCCCTTTGCGACCAACCTCGTTCTGGCGGGCGTCAGCGGCTTCGAGACGGAATACGTCGACGACCTCAGACAATTCGCCTCCTTTGAATCGACCGGCCGGGTCGCCGCCGCCTATGTCGCGCTGTCGCCGCCCGTGCGTCACCGCATGCGTCCGCTGATCGACGCTCAACCGGACAAGCGAAAGAAGGGGATCTTGGCGGAGATTGATCGCCTCGGCGTCGACTACACGCGGGACGCGCCATGATCATTGACCACGCCGTGGCCGATCAGGATGGCGCGAGGTTCGAGAAGCGGCCGATCGACGCCTCGCGTTTCTGCCTCGAGTCCGGCGAGCGATGGTACGTCGCGATGACCGTGCCGCGCAAGGAACGCCTCGCCGCTGCGCAGCTCGACAATCAGCGCTATCGCAGTTTCCTGCCGCTTCAGCTGGAGACGCGCCGGCACGCTCGCAAGTTCACGACCGTGCTCGCGCCTGTCTTCCCCCGCTACATCTTCGTTATCCTCGACGTCGGGCGGCAGCGCTGGCGAAGCGTCAACGGCACGCTCGGCGTCCAGCGCCTGATCACCGACGGCGAACGCCCCTCGGCGGTCCCTCCAGGAGTCGTCGAGACTTTGATTCAATCGAGCGACGAGCGCGGCGCTCTGATCTATAAGACCGACACTCTCGCCGTTGGGGACCGCGTCCAACTCGTCGCGGGCCCATTCGCCGGTTCCCTCGGCGTATTGCAACGCCTGGACGGCGCTGGCCGGGTTCAGGTTCTGCTTGAATTGCTCGGCGGTCCCGTCAAGGTGACGACTGCGCGGGACACGGTGGCTGCGGCACGTTAGTTGCTGCGCCCGCTTCGGGGATGAAATTTATCGATTCGGGACGGTCCGCTTGGACCGATTCACCCGAATGGCGGTAGCGTGCCTGGACGCTGCGTTCCCCGCCGCGACATCAAATGGCCCAGTTCGACGAAGAGCCCTCGCCGCGAACATGCGCGAGGGACGCGATCGCGCAACCCGTTCAACCCAAGACGAGGATTTAAGTGTCCGGACAAAAAGTTGCCCTGATCACCGGCGTGACCGGTCAGGACGGCGCCTATCTCGCCGAATTCCTGCTCGCCAAGGGCTACGCGGTTCACGGCGTCAAGCGCCGATCCTCGAGCTTCAACACCGGGCGGATCGAACATCTCTACGAGGATCCGCACGCTGCCGAGCCGCGTTTCGTCCTCCACTACGGCGACATGACCGACGCCACCAATCTGATCCGCATCATCCAGGAGACGCAGCCCGACGAAATCTACAATCTCGCGGCCCAATCGCATGTCCAGGTTTCCTTCGAGACCGCCGAATACACGGCGAACGCCGACGGCATCGGGACGCTTCGCCTGCTCGAGGCGATACGCCTCTTGAAGCTGGTCGAAAAGACCCGCTTTTATCAGGCGTCGACGTCGGAACTCTACGGCAAGGTCCAGACCGTTCCCCAGAGCGAGACCACGCCCTTCTATCCGCGCTCTCCCTACGGCGCCGCCAAGCTCTACGCCTATTGGATCACGGTCAATTATCGCGAAGCCTACGGCATCCACGCTTCGAACGGCATCCTCTTCAACCACGAGAGCCCCATTCGCGGCGAAACCTTCGTAACGCGAAAGATCACCCGCGCGGTCGCGGCGATCCATCTCGGCATCCAGGACAGGCTCTATCTCGGCAACCTCCACGCCAAACGCGACTGGGGCCACGCGCGCGAATATGTGCGCGGCATGTGGATGATGATGCAGCAGAGCGAGCCCGACGACTACGTATTGGCGACCGGCGAGGCGCACAGCGTGCGCTGCTTCGTCGAGAAGGCCTTTCACCGGATCGGCGTCGATTTGGAGTGGAAGGGCGAGGGCGTCGACGAACGGGGGATCGACGCTTCCGACGGGCGCGTGCTGGTCGAGGTCGATCCGCGCTATTTTCGCCCGACCGAGGTCGATTCGTTGATCGGCGATCCGAGGAAGGCCTGGGAAAAGCTTGGTTGGCGCCATGAGACGAAGTTCGACGATCTCATCGCCGAGATGATGCGCGAGGATCTCAAGATCATGGCCAGGGCCGTGCCGCAGCCCTCGCTGAGCAAAGGCTTCGCCCATGTCTGAGGCGCGCTATCCCCTGGAGGGCAAGCGGATCTGGGTCGCCGGGCACAAGGGCATGGTCGGCTCGGCGCTGGTGCGCCGTCTCGCGCGCGAAAATTGTCAAGTGATCACGGTCGATCGCCGGGAGGTTGATCTGATCCGTCAGGCCGAGGTCGAGGCCTGGCTCGACAGCGTCCGGGCGGACGCGATCATCCTGGCGGCGGCCAAGGTCGGCGGAATCCTCGCCAACGACACGCGACCGGCGGAATTCCTCTATCAGAACATCATGATCGAGGCGAACGTGGTCGAGGCGGCCCATCGCGCCGATATCGACCGCCTGCTCTTCCTCGGCTCGTCCTGCATCTATCCCAAGTTCGCGCCCCAGCCGATCGTCGAGGACGCGCTGCTGACCGGCCCGTTGGAGCCGACCAACGAGTCTTACGCGATCGCCAAGATCGCCGGGATCAAGCTCTGCCAAGCCTATCGCAAGCAATATGGGCGCGACTACATCTCGGCGATGCCGACCAATCTCTACGGCCCCGGCGACAACTTCGATCTCGAGACCAGTCACGTGCTGCCCGCGCTGATCAGGAAAGCGCATGAGGCGCGGCTCAATGGGGCGCCGGAACTGACGATCTGGGGAACCGGAACGCCGCGCCGCGAATTCCTTCATGTCGATGACTGCGCCGACGCCCTCGTTCATCTCCTGAAGGTCTATTCGGCAGCCGAGCCGATCAACGTCGGCTCGGGCGAAGATCTTCCCATTCGCGACCTCGCCGAAATCGTCGCGCGCGTCGTCGGCTTTTCCGGGCGCGTCACCACCGATCCGACCAAGCCCGACGGGACGCCGCGCAAACTGATGAGCGGCGCGCGCCTGGCGGCGCTCGGCTGGCGGCCGAAGATCGCCTTGGAGGCGGGCATTCGCGAGACCTACCAATGGTATCTCGCGCACATCGGCGAAACGCGACCTGGGAAGCGCGGCTTCGGAACAGTGGACCGGCTCGTCGAATGAGACGCCCGCCGGGAAAAGCTCAAAGCCGATCCCGGTTTGTATAGCGCGGGGTCGGCCGGGGCGGCTTGCTAAGCGCGAGAAATTCCGGCGGGCGCCGGCGAACGCGCCCCACACTTGCACATGACGTTTTCTTGTTACTGGGGGCGCGATGGCGCGAATTCTCATCTACGCGATGAATTATTCGCCCGAGGTCGCCGGCGTCGCGCGCTACACCGGCGAAATCGCCCTCTATTTCGTCGCCATGGGCCACAAGGTCTGCGTCCTGACGACGGTTCCCCATTATCCCGGCTGGAACGTCCTGCCGCCCTATCGCAACGGCCGATATTATCGCGAAACCCGCGCCAGCGTCAGCGTCGTGCGCTGCCCGCTGGCGTTGCGCGAGCGCATCGGCGGGATTTGGCGGCTGATTGCGCCTTTATCGTTCGCCGTGACCTCCGCGCCGCTCGCCTTGTGGCTGGCGCTGCGCCATCGCCCCGACACGGTGTTGTGCATCGAGCCGACGCTGATGGTCGCGCCGATGGCCGTCATCGCCGCGCGGCTCGTCGGCGCGAAAACCGTGCTGCACGTCCAGGATCTCGAGGTCGACGCCTCCTTCGCCGTCGGCCACCTCGCCAAGCGCGCCTGGCTGATGCGGCTCGCTGAGGGTCTCGAACGGGCGATATTGCGCCGCTTCGACCGCCTGATCACCATTTCCGCTGGCATGGCGGAGCGGCTGGCGGCCAAAGGCGTGCCGTCCGATCGCATCGCGGTCGTGCGCAACTGGGTCGATCTCGACTTCATCAAACCGCTCGAAGGCGTCAGCCCCTATCGAGAAGAACTCGGCCTCAATGAGGGCGACCGCATCGTCCTCTATTCCGGCAACATCGGCGCCAAGCAGGGCCTCGGCGATTTGATCGCCGCGGCGAGCGATCTGACCAGGCGCGCCGACATCAAGTTTGTCATCGCCGGCGAGGGGCCGGCGAAGAAAGAGCTCGTCGAGCGCGCAGCGCGGCTGCCCAACGTCCGCTTCCTGCCCTTCCAGCCCTATGCCAGGCTCTCCGACTTCCTCGGGCTCGCCGATGTCCACGTGCTGCCGCAGGCGGCCGACGCCGCCGACCTCGTTCTTCCCTCAAAACTCGGCGGCATGCTGGCGAGCGGGCGGCGCATCGTCGTCACCGCCGCGCCGGGAACAGAGCTCGCGACCTTTCTCGACGGGGCGGCGATCATCGTTCCGCCCGGCGACGCGGCGACGCTGGCGCGAGCGATCGAACGCGCCGCCGACGCGCCTTTCAATGAGGGCGCCGCCGGTCGCCGGCGGCGTCTGGCCGAGCAATTGTCGAAGCCCGACGGTCTGAGGAACTTCAAGGCGCTGGCGGTTCGCTGGGGCCCGATCCCGGCAGCGTTAGCGGCGCCGGGCGCCGGGACGGCGGAAGTCCTCGAGCCGCCTCGCGACGCGGCGGGCTAGCGGGCGTCCCCGGCTGGCCAAGCGGAGAACGCGCCGTTCGCGTTGTGGTGCGCTGACGCAAGTGGGGAACACCCCACTTGCATCGTTGAGCGTTGGCGCCAGTCGGGCAAGCCCGACTTGCGCTTTGGGGCGTGGCGCAAGTGGCGTGCACCCCACATGCGCTGTGGGGCGTTATCGGACATAGGGCTTCTGAGGCTATGAATGACCGCGCGCCTAAGCCTTGCCCATCGCGCTACTCGGGAGCGTGATAACTTTGAATACTATAGCTGTTCGCGCCCAGCATGCAGCGAGTCTCCTGCGGCTGCGGCCATTCGACGTTTCGAGTGAGGGAGGCCGCTCGAAGGAACGCCATCGGCGCGCGTCAGTGGCGGCGATCGTTTCGGTCGCAGCGAAAGCCGTTTCCGGCGGAACGCCGCTCGTGTCGGCGCCACTGACGCTACCTGCAAATTTCAACGGCTTGCCGGGCCTCACGGCTCATCTCAGTTGAACCACCATGGATAAGGCCGCAAGGCTCGCAAGTTTCCGAGTGCTGCTCAGCTCTGAGGCGCTGTCGGCCGCGGTCCGCGCGTTCCAATCGAGTCCTTCCGCTCAAGCTATAGCGGCCAACGCCGCTTGGCTTCTCCTCGACAGGTTCGGGCGTTTGGCCCTGTCGTTGGTCGTGGGTGTGTGGACCGCTCGCTATCTCGGACCCGGCCAATTCGGCGAACTCTATTACGTCTTCGCCTACCTCGCCTTCTTTCAAGCCGTCGTCGGCCTGGGATTTGACGGCATCGTGGTGCGGGATTTGGCGACGAATGCTTCCCGAGACGGCGAAATATTGGGGACGGCATGCGCGCTTCGCTTCATGGCGGGGGCGGCGTGCTGGGCTCTTGCCGTCGGCGGAATGGCGGTATGGTATGGACTTGGAAGCCGCGAGCTTCTCCTCTGCGCGCTGGCGGGAGGCTCCATGATTTTTCAGTCCGCCGACACAATCGATCTCTGGTTTCAAAGCAAGAGCCAAAGTAAAAGGACGATAATCCCGAAATTCGTCGCGGTGCTCGTATCGAATTCCGTGAAGATCGCACTTCTAGTCTCGGCCGCCCCGCTCTACGCCTTTGCGCTTGTCGTGACCATCGAAGCTCTCGTTGGATCGCTCGGCCTTTGTTTCTCATATCGCCTGCTGCCGACGGCGCACGCCTGGAGGATCGGGTTCCGCATGGCTATACGACTTCTTTCGGAATCCTATCCATACTTGGCGAGCGGTCTGGCGGTTACTGTATATATGCGAATTGATCAGATTATGATCAAGGCGTTTCTTGGCTACGAGGCCTCCGGCCTGTTCGCTGCCGCTCTTCCCTTCTCCACGATTTCTTACGCCATTCCCGCCATCCTATGCGTCAGCCTGGCGCCCGTTGTGGCTCGCAAAAAACATGAAGGTACAGCGGCATACAAAGAGCTTCTGTTGCTCATCTTTCGCGCATTCGGTTTGATGAGCATTCTCATATGCCTCGTCACGGCCTTGGCGGCTCCGCTCTTGATAGGCATTGTTTATGGGCACAGATTCGCTGGCGCGGCGCCGGTATTGGCGATTCACGTCTTTTGCAGCTTTTTCGTTTTTCAGGGCATGGCCCAGAGCCTGTGGATGGTCAACGAGAGGCGAGGTCATTGGGCGCTAGGTCAGACGCTGTTCGGCGCTGCGGTGGCGATAGGCGCAAATGTCCTTTTGTTGCCGACGCTGGGGGTCACCGGCGCGGCCATATCCGCCGTCCTGTCCCAGGCGGCGTCGGCTGTATTCAGCAATCTGCTGATCTCGCGTGAGATTTTAGCGATGCAGTTCGGGATCAGGCCTGTCGCGTGGGGGATTAAAGAGCTATGAGAGCAGACGCCGCAAGGCCTGGATCGACGACCTCTCCCGTGCTCGCGGTCGTCTTCAACAGGCCCGACTGCACGACACGGCTGATGGGCCAAATCGCACAGGCGAAACCCGCACGTCTTTATGTTGCGGCGGATGGCCCGCGCTCGAAGGACGAAAGAGAACTTTGCCGGACGGTTCGCCAGATCGCCACCGCAATATCCTGGGACTGTGAGGTCAAAACCCTGTTTCGCGACGAGAACGTCGGATGCAAATTGGGCGTAAGCGGCGCGATCGATTGGTTCTTCGAAAACGAAAAAATGGGAATAATTCTTGAAGACGATTGTATTCCTTCTCAATCATTCTTTGATTTCTGTGATGAATTGCTTGTCCGCTACGAGAATGACGAGCGCATCGGGGCCATCGCCGGGAGCAACATGCTGAAGTCCGCTTCTATCCCGGAAAGCTATTACTTCTCTCGCTACCCATTCATCTGGGGTTGGGCGACCTGGGCGCGCGTCTGGCGGAAATACGATCTCGAAATGAAAGAGTGGCCAAGCCTGAGGCAAACGGACTTTTTGAGCAAGCTCGGACGAGGGTCGCCCGGCTTCAAGACCTATTGGACGGACATTTTGGATCGTTGTTATAATGGCGATATTCCCACTTGGGATTATCAATGGTGCCTGTCATTTTGGCGCCAGGGCTATAGCGCATGCGTGCCGGCCAAGAATCTCGTTCAAAATATAGGGTTCGACGGTGGTGCGCATCAACAATCGTATAATGACTTTAGTCATGGAAGAATTGCTCGCGACCTGAGTTTCCCGATCATTCATCCAATGTCATTCGCGCAGCGAGCCGACCTTGATAGGGAAATTGATAAATCCTCCTCTGTGAGGAGGCGGGCGCTTCATCTCTTAGTTCAAAAACACATTCCGTTTGGCGGGACTGCATGGAACGTTGCGCGAAAAGTGCTCCGAAAAGTATCGCCTGTTTCCTGTTGAACAACGCGGGCGCCCTTTACCGGGCAACTTTTCTGGATTTCGTGATCCTGAACGACTGCCTGTCGATGAAGTCGAAGGAGCGCAGCCTTCTCGGCCATCGAGCTCCCGGGGGTTATGCGGAATTGAGCAAATATGACGCGGCTGCAATTGTGGCTATTTCTCCGAAAATTATACTGGTACATTATATAGGAGTATCTGGCATTGTTTTAGCCACGATTGTTGCCTATATGATTTGCGTCATTCTTCAGTTTTACTTTCTACATCACAAGCTTGTAGCGTGAGAATATGATAAAACGCTCGTTGGTAAAAAGCGCGATGCCGGCTCCGATCTATGAAATTGTTTCACGCTTTGTGAAAACAATATTGGCCATTTATTATAGGCGTGTAAACACTAGCGACGCCAGATACATAGATCGTACCGTGCATGTATTGGGGTGGAGAAACGTTAGAATTGGACGAAATTCTGTTGTTTCAGAAGGGGGATGGCTTAATGTCAACCATCGCAGCCAAACATCTATACAGATAGATATCGAAGATAATTGTTTTATTGGAAGGCGAAATTTTTTTAGCTCGGGCGCATTGATTCGGATCGGAAGCTATTGCTTAACTGGAATAGATTGTAAATTTATGGGCAGCAATCATATTTATTGCGACCCATTTTTGCCATACATTGCAACAGGGACAACCAAAGAAGACACAATAGACGTCGGAGTTAATTGTTGGTTTGGAGCCAATGTTAGCGTCGTCGGTGAAGCTCGGATCGGGCACGGTTCGATTATAGGCGCTAACGCAGTAATTATTGGAGATATACCGGCTTTCAGTCTGGTTGTTGGCAATCCAGGACGTGTGATAAAGCGATATGATTTAGAAGTGCGTAAGTGGATAGCGGTTGCAGAGTACTGCGCAGATAGCGAAGCGAAGCTTCCCTCTGAAGCGGAGTATCTTGAAATTCTCAGAGCTAGACACCCATGCGTCCAGATGCCTATTCGCGCTGCGGGTAAATATTTGGGCGACTTAGCCTGATCCTCGCTTTAAAGCATTGGCCGAACGATGAGTTATTGAGGTCATATTGACACGAGCCTTGGTCACTGGAGCCTACGGTTTTATCGGGCGGCATGTCTCGCGCGCTTTGGCGCGCGAGGGCTACGCGGTGCGAGCAATCGGTCATGGAGCGTGGGGCCGCGATGAATGGCGCGATTGGGGCGTCGCCGATTGGCATCTCGCGGACGTCACCATTGAATCCCTGGTGACTTATGGCGGAGAACCGGACCTGATCTTCCACTGCGCGGGAAGCGGCTCGGTCGCCTTCTCGATGAGCCATCCCTATCAGGACTTTCAACGCACGGTGGCGACTACCCATTCGGTCCTCGAATATGTTCGGACTGCTCGGCCTGGCGCGGCTATCGTGATGCCTTCGAGCGCAGCGGTATACGGCATAGCCGAAGTCTTGCCGATCGGCATCAGGGACGCCTTGAACCCGGCGTCGCTCTACGGTCTGCACAAGAAAATGGCCGAGGATCTGTGTCACGCCTATGGCCGCCATTTTGGCGTGCGTTCCGCCCTGGTGCGACTGTTCTCGATTTATGGAATCGGCCTGCGCAAGCAACTCTTATGGGATGCTTGCTCGAAAATGTCGGCGGACGACATGACCTTTGCCGGCACCGGCGCGGAGACGCGCGATTGGCTCCATGTCGAGGATGCCGCGGAGCTTCTGATGCTTGCCGCAGAGCATGCTTCGCCGGAATGCCCGGTAGTCAACGGGGGCACTGGAGCCGCAGTGGCGATTGCCGAGATCTTGGGGGAGATCGCAACGGCGCTCGACTGCCGCGAACGGCTCCGCTTTAGCGGCGCCGCCCGCGGCGGCGATCCCTTGCACTATCAAGCCGACATTGCAGAGGCCATGGCTTGGGGCTGGAAACCGAAGCGGGGCTGGCGCGAAGAAGTCCGCAACTATGCGCAATGGTATGCGCGCGGCGCCCAATGATCCGCGTTGGCTTCGCTATGGCTGAATCAGATCGGAGTTGGTTGGGCGGCGTGAACTACCGCGCCAATCTCCTCAGAGCCATCGTCGCCAATCCCAATCGGAAAATTGAGCCGGTTATCCTTGCGTCGCCGGCAATCCCCAGTTCGTTTTTCGACAGCTTCCCGCCCGTCGAAATCATCCGCGCTTCAATCAATAATGGTACAGGCAGGCTGCGCTATGTTCATGAAATCGCCAAACGGGCGCTCGGCCGCGACCCTATGGTGGAACGCCTGCTTCGCGCCGCTCGCATTGATATACTTTCGCACTCCGGTCAAATAGGCGCTCGCGCCAATTTGCCGACGATCGGCTGGATCGGCGATTTTCAGCATCGCCGGCTGCCGGAGTTTTTCTCGGCCGCGGAGGTGGCGGCGCGTGATCGACTCTTGGGGCGCTACTGCGACTTCTGCTCGACCATTCTCCTCAGCAGTTATGATGCACAGCGAGATCTTGCAGAATTTGCGCCGGCTGCGATTCCAAAAAGCCGGGTGCTGCGATTTGTATCCGGGCTTGGCGCGTGCTGCGAACCCAACGTCAAGGAGTCCGGCTTAGACAAACGTTACGGCATCGAAGGGCCATTTTTTCATTTGCCCAATCAATTCTGGGTGCACAAGAACCACCGATTGGTCTTGGAGGCGTTGGCGATTTTGAAAGAGCGGGGTCGCCCTGAATTTGTAATTGCGACCGGCGATACGAACGATGCCCGCCATCCTGCACATTTCGATGCGTTGCTCCGTTACGCTGTGGAGTTCGGTGTCGAGGAGCATTTCAAGGTTCTCGGTCGCGTCCCCTACGCCGACTTGGTCGCTCTGATGAGCGGCGCTATCGCGGTCCTCAATCCGTCGTTGTTCGAAGGTTGGAGCACAACGGTTGAAGAGGCAAAGTCAATGGGAAAGACAGTGATACTTTCCGCAATCCCGGTTCATCGGGAGCAAGCGCCGGAGTATGGGGTCTTTTTTCCCCCCGAGAGTGCTGAAGCTCTCGCGGATGCGATGGCGGGGGTCGCTGATGGATATTCGGCGACCGAAGATCAGTATCGCCAGAAAACAGCACGGCAAGTTTTGCCGGAACGCGTAGAGAGTTTCGCGAGCGACTACGAGGGGATTGTGCTGGAGACATTACAGCGCGGTGTCTGACTTCGCCCCCGAAGAACGTATCCCAAGGGTGACCGAGCAGAGCCGGGTCTGGGCTGTCCAACCGGGGCCTGGCATGCAAACTGTTTCGAGTGTGGCGAAGGGCTTGGAAATTTCCGGATCAGGTGCGCGCCAATCGGGCTCCAATCAGTTTCGAGACAGGCTTTTTGACAGACGGTTCGCAATATGTATCCGCGACAATAATTCAGAGACAAACAGGAATAAGACGAGAGGCTTGGTGTGTTGAACATTTACGTGGACACTCCCGCTTTTTTTATTAGGCCAAATACGAATACGGATTGGCGTTATATGCGACAATTGCGCAGAATTTCCGAGCACGTCGAGGCGCGGTTTTTGTATCCAATTGATTTCAATGACATTTTATATGAAAATGTCAATGTGATCGCGAAGGCGATCATCGGAAGAGTATTAAACGGATACTCTAGGTATAATCCAGGCTTGCGCGCACGCACGATCAGCGCCGACAGAGTCGCAAGATCCGGCGCGGATATTATTTATTCGCACCGACATCAGCTTCCCGCCAATTCCGGCCCGGCGCCAATGATTTGGTTTTACGGTGTGGCTGATCCCAAAATGTTGATGGCCAATGGGGTCAGCGAAAGCGAGATCGCCGCGCAATACGAAGCACAGGCGAAGAATTATCGTCGGGCCACGAAAGTCCAAGTGACCAGCGAAGCAGAAGTCAAGAGGCACGCGTCCCGTTTCCCGGAGCTGGCGGACCGTTTCGCGAGTGTCCCATGGTTTCGCCCCGGCCTGTCGCCCATACCGGCCTCGCAGGCGCGCGAGAAGCATTCCGACGATCAGATCGTGAGGCTCTTGTTTATCGGGCGGCAGGCGCGAAGGAAGGGGCTGGACATCCTTCTCGACGCAATCCGGCTGATGAACGACGCCGAAAGAAAGCGGCTGAGCCTCGACATCGTCAGCAGCTTCAGCGACGGACCCGTCGACCTCGACGTCGATGTCGACTTTCGCTGTCACAAGGAGATCGACAACCCTACGCTCTTTAACCTGATACACAGGGCTCATGTGTACGCGATGCCCTGCCGTTTCGAAACGTTTGGCCTAGTCTTTGTCGAAGCCATGTCCCAGGGATGCGCCGTCTTGGGTCCTGACTGGGAAGTCCAACGGGAAATTCTCGACTATGGAGGAGCGGGAATTAATTCGGCCGCAAATCCTGAGAGTGTTTGCGGCGGACTGCGGCGGCTGTGTTTCGATCGGATCACGCGCGCGACGTTAGCGCAGTCGGGGATCGAGCGATTTGTCGGAAAATACAGCCCGCAGGTTGTAGCGCGATCTTACATGACTATGTTTGAGAGCGCAATTGACGCGCGACGGAATTAGCATGAGCTATTTATCCGCCTATATTTTTATCTGTGGTGCCGTCGGCAGGGTCAGCGTTAATGTTATCGGTGAGCTATATATTACTGAATTGATGTTGGGAGTTGCAGGAGTTATATTAGTCGCAAGATCGGGAAAGATGCTTTTTCGAGGTTCTGCCGGGTGGTTGTTTCTGTTCGGCACCTTATGGTTGCTCAGTCAAGTGTTTACCGATTTCTATAGGACGACCCCATTCGAAGACTGGACCCGGGGATGGGCGAAGATCATTTTCTTTCTTATCGATTTCGGCGGACTGATTTTATTGACGAAGCTACGCATGGATCGAATCCTAATATTTTTCGCCGGCTTCGCCTGTTCCTATCTTCTCCAGTCGCTGTTTTTCCCCGACTATGGGCAGGCGGGCGGCGAGTTTGTCGACGGCATGTGGAAGTTCGGTCTCAGTGCCTTTTTCGATCTCGGCGCCGCCGTCCTGAGCGCGAGTCCGATGCTTCCCAGGTTGTTGGGAGCAAGCGGGGAGTTCATTCCTTTGGCGACCATGGGCATCGTCAATCTTGTTCTGAATTCCCGAGGCGCGTTCGGCGTCGCCATGGCCGCGGTCGCCTTCGGCATGCTGAAGCGCTTCTTTGATTTGTGGCCGGGCTTCCGGGCAAAACTCACTCCGTTGACCTTCGCAATATTGATCGGGGGCGGCGTCGTCTTTTCTCAGGCTATGCTCGCTATTTACGAGACGGCCGCGGCGAACGATTGGTTGGGGCAGGCGGCGAAGGGAAAATATGAGGCGCAGACGGCGGGCCAATTGAACCTGTTCCAGGCCGGGCGCACCGAGTCGCTTGCCTCGACGCAAGCCATTGCCGATTCGCCCATTATCGGTCATGGCTCGTGGGCCAAGGATGTCTACTACGTCGCGATCATGGTCGACCGTTTGGAAGCGGCCGGCATCAAAGTGGAAGGGGATCCATACGGAGAAGGTCTCATTCCTACTCATTCCCACGTATTGGGCTCTTGGGTTGAGGCCGGAATGATGGGCGGACTATTCTGGATCGTTGTTTTCATCCTGACCATTGTGGCGCTTTATCGAAGCCTGAAAGTCAAAGAGGTTCCCGGGACATTCGCGGCGTTTGTTCTTATCAGTTTATTGTGGAGCATCCCGTTTTCTCCGTTCGCTAATACGTTTAGGATAAATGACGCAGCGACGCTATGTGTCATTTTGAGCATATATCGCTCGTACCAATGCTCATCGGTGCGAAACCGTTCGCGAAAGTTGGCGCCTATAGGCGCCTGAAGTAACCAAGCAAATGGTTGCGAGTGTAAGCGGCGGTGCGAAGCAAGTGCAAAGTTCTTGATCAGCACACGGCGCGATCTTTTAGCCGCCAAGGGGGTGCGCTCTGAAAGTTTCCGTCGTAACGATTTCATTTAATCAGGCGCAATTCTTGGAACGGGCCTTGGCGTCGGTGCTGCGGCAACGTTGCGCCAATTGGGAATATATCGTTGTTGATCCAGGGTCCACGGACGGCAGCCGCGATATCATAGAGCGATACCGGGCAAGCTTGACGCACGTCGTTTACGAAGGGGACGAAGGACCAGCTGATGGCCTGAACAAAGGATTTGCCTGCGCAACCGGCGACATTTTTTGTTATCTGAATTCCGATGACGAGTTCGAGCCCCGGGCCTTCGAGCGCGTCGCGTCGTTTTTCTCGTCGAACCCAAAGACGGACGTCGTTTGCGGCCACGCCTGGATCGTAGATCGGTGCGACAAGAGGTTGCGTCGCGTCTGGTCGGACCCCTACAATCGAACGCTTGTCGCCTACGGCGTCGCGATCCAAATCCAGCCGTCGACATTCATTCGGGCGGATGCCTTTCGCCGTGTCGGCGGTTTCAACATCAGAAATCGGATTAGCTGGGACAGTGAACTGTTGTGTGACCTTAACTCTTCAGGCGCTCGTATTGATACGATCGACGAGTTTCTAAGCCTTTACCGAGTGCATCCATCCAGTATCACCGGCGCGGCTTTGCACAAAGACCTCGCAGCTGAACAGGGGTCCATTCGATTCGAGAGGCTCATGGGGCGACCCTGGGGTCCTTGGGATCGATACATTAAGGGCGTCATGGTTGTGGTTCGCCAGCTTCGCAATCCACAAGCGTTTTTCGAACGTCTATTTCGCGGTAAGGTGTACGGGCGCAGCCCGTGATATAATCGACCTTAACGTTTCGGTGGCGGATTGATCACTGTCACCTCGATCGAATTCGCGATCAACGCCGATGCCGCGCGCCGAGACGACAATATTATTTCTGGCGACTTCGATCAAGTTGCCGGGAAGAGGAGAGGCAATGCTTAGAGTCCGTCCCATATCTTCATGAGGGATTACAGAGCTTTCGGAGCATGAGGCGGATTGAGGCGAGGCGGAGGAAAATGAGGGCGCTGAGGTTGAGATTTTCCCAGTCCTTGGCCAAGCG
>Ga0181536_10003108_pt1 | contig 18186 bp, 11 predicted proteins | sample PEATcosm2014_Bin_41_FD_121105 | JGI IMG/M metagenome (GOLD analysis project Ga0181536, IMG submission 121105) | Peatland microbial communities from MTU Mesocosm Facility, Houghton, MI, USA - PEATcosm2014_Bin17_60_metaG | ecosystem: Environmental > Terrestrial > Soil > Wetlands > Peat | place...
AAGCGGCACGTGCGCCGTCAGAAAGCCATCCTGGTCTGGGACGGACTGCCCGCCCACAAGAGCCGCGCCATGCAGGAGTATCTACTGCGTCAGCGCGGTTGGCTCACAGTGGAGCGGCTACCCTCACTGTGGAAGACGGATCTGGCCAGAGCGTCGTCACCAAACACATGGCCCTTGGTAAAGATGGCGGCGCCTATGCCCTGCGACGTTAGAAACCTGACAAGACGCAACAGTTGCGGGTTTTCGAATGGCTCGCCGGCACCGCAGATCTTTACCTCCCGCAGCCCGAGGGGCTGGGCCTCTTCCAGCACGCGCGTCCAGTCCTCAAAGCCGAGATCAGCACCTCCCGTGTCATCCACTCGATTCTTGCGACGAAAGCACGTGGGGCAGCGGAGCGAGCAGTCTCGGCCAAAGTCGAGATCCAACATCAGAAGCCTGCCAGCGTTCTCTCGAATCTCGTCCTCCGCATAGAATCCAAAATGCTGGATGACACTCCTGTCCTCCTCTGTCGCACTCACCCATGAGAACACCGGTACATTAGGTTTCATCACGGAAGGCTGCCTTGCAATCCACCACGGACAATTCTAGCGCACTGGGAGAAACCCGAGGCCTGGCATATTCGATTCGACGCTCTACCCCCTACCCCTTCGTCGCCACGGTGACGCTCCCCGCTTTCAGCCCCGGCGAGGAAGCCGTCACTCGGATTTGGCCCGGTTTGCCGGTCGCTTGCACGATGGCCAGGCACAATCCGTTGAATGCCTTCCTGCGGTTCGATTGGTAACTCTCGTGGCTCAGCGTGTCTCCGTTGTCGAGCCCGATGATCTTCCCCTCGCCTTCGAGCTCGAACGCGACCTCGTTGGCCGCGGCGGGCGCCATCCTACCGGTCGCGTCCTGAATCTGAACCGTGATATGAGCCACATCTCGACGGTCGGCCGCGATCGCCTCCCGGTCCACCGACAGGCCAATGGCCGCCGGCTCTCCCGCTGTCGAAACCTCGACGGTGGCGGTCACCTTCCCATCCTTGACGCCCACCGCTTTCAGCGTGCCCGGCTCATAGGGCACATCCCAGGCCAGGTGCAAGTCGCCCGTGGTCCGAAGCACCCGGGCCCGGGCGGGGTAGTTTCCGTACCTGCCCTCCATCCCCAGGCGCGGGAATGCGTAGCCCTTCACCCCGATGGACCTGCCGTTCAGAAACAGTTCCACGGTGTCGCAGTTGGTGTAGCAGGTGACGGGGATGAACTGCCCCTCTCTGCCCTTCCAGTTCCAGTGCGGGAACACGTGCAGCACCGGCTTATCGGTCCACTGGCTCTGGTAGAAGTAGAAGCCGTCTTTACGGAAGCCGCACATGTCCAGCACTCCGGCGGATGAGCCTTTCGCGGGCCAGCGCGCCTCGCCCAGGTAATCGATGCCGGTCCACATGAAATCGCCGGCCACGTAATCGTAGGTCCGGACGAACTTCCACAACTGCTCGGTGTCGATGTCGCGGCCCCTGCCGGCCGCGCGGTAGTCGCCCCTAACGCCCCCTATCGATCCGCTTTCCGTGCCAATCATGCGTCTTTGCGGAAACGCCTGCCGGTCGATGCTGTAATACTTCTCGATGCGGTCGCGCCAGCGGTCCACATAGTTGTAGCCCACCACGTCGAGGAGCGCCAGAAACTTGGGCCGCGCGGTATGCGAGGCGGGCTCGGAGGCAATGTTGTCGCAGCCCGCCGTCACCAGCCGCGTGGGGTCTTCGGTGTGAAAGACCGCGAGCAGTTTGCGCAGCGTATCCGCGCCCTGGGGATCGGACTGGTCGCCGATTTCGTTGCCCGCGCTCCACAATACGACCGATGGATGGTTGCGGTCGCGATGCACGAAGTTGGTCACGTCCCGCTCGTACCATTCGTCGAAGTAGTTGCTGTACCCGTAAGGGCCGATCTGTGTTTTCGGCACCTTCCACTCGTCGAAGGCCTCGTTCATGACCAGGAATCCCAGGCGGTCGCACAGGTCCAGAAACTCCTCCGCGGGGGGATTGTGGCTGGTGCGGATGGCGTTCGAGCCCATCTCGCGCAGAATTCCGAGGCGCCGCTCCCAGACGCGCTCGGGCACCGCGGCGCCTACACAACCGGCGTCGTGGTGGAGGCAAACGCCATTCAGCTTGACGTGCTCGCCGTTCAGCAGGAATCCCTGGTCGGCGTCGAAAACCGCTTCGCGGATGCCGATTGGCGTATCGTATTGGTCCACCACCCGGTCTTGTTGGCGCACTGTGCTGCGGACTTTGTACAGGTACGGACTGGCCACCGACCAGAGGTTGGGCTTCGCAACCGTCACCTGCTGCACGAACTCGTAAACGCCCGCGGCCGCAACCTCCTGGACCGCCTCCGCGGTCTGGACCGCTTGGCCCTCCTGGTCGAGTATGCTGGTGGCCAGCGTGCACCGGGCGGCGCGCGCGCCGTCGTTGCGGACCCTGGTCTCGATCTCGACCGTGGCCGCCTCTTTGGAGACGTGGGGCGAGGTCACGAACGTGCCCCAATACGCGACGTGCAGTTGGTTCGTGACCAGCAACCACGTGTGCCGGTAGATGCCCGAGCCCGAATACCAGCGGCAGTTGGTCTGGTGGGAATTATCCACCTTGACCGCCATCACGTTGTCGCGGCCGAAATTGAGGTGCGGTGTGAGATCGTAGGAAAACGGAATGTATCCGTAGGGACGCTTGCCGAGATACTGGCCGTTGATCCACACCTCGCTGTTCTCGTAGATGCCGCCGAACTCGATGGTGACCATCCGGCCGCGGTACGCTTCGGGCAGAGGGAAGCGCTTGCGGTACCAGCCGATGCCGGCCGGCAAGCTCGCCTGGGCCGGTTCTTTCTCACTGAACGGCCCTTCGATGCTCCAGTCGTGAGGGAGGTCCACGCTTCTCCAGGGCGCGTCCGTGAAATCCGGCTGTTGCGCGCCGGGCGCGTCGCCCTTGAAGAATTTCCAGCCGAAGTCGAAGCTCTCCCGAATTCGCGGCGCGGAGTTCTCGGCCGCCGGCTGCGCCTGGGCGGTCGCGGCCAGCGCCGCCGCACCGGCTGCCTGCCCCAGCAGACTGCGCCGGCTCAAAGATGGGACCGATTGGTCTTCGCGGTTCATGGTGTGTGCCTTAATAGTTGAGTATAGCGGCGGCGGCTTGTGATAAAACGGATGTTTCCCATGGCAAAAACAATTGTCGCTTTCGGTGAAATCATGTTGCGGCTCGCGCCGCCGGGTTTTGAGCGGTTCTTGCAGACCCCTCAATTCGTGGCCACTTTCGGCGGCGGCGAAGCCAACGTAGCCGTCGCGCTGGCGTCCTTCGGCCTGCCGGCGGCGTACGTCACCGTGCTGCCGGACAAGAACCCCATCGCGGACGCGGCCATCGCCGAGTTGCGGCGAATGGGCGTGGACACCTCCCGGATCGTGCGCGGCAAGGGCCGCGTGGGCATCTACTACCTGGAGGCCGGCGCCAACCAGCGTGCTTCCAAGGTGGTCTACGACCGCGGCCAGAGCGCCATCGCGCTGGCCCAGCCGGGCGATATCGACTGGGACCGGGTGTTCCAGGACGCTGGCTGGTTTCACATCACCGGCATCACGCCGGCCATCAGCGGCTCGGCCGCCGACCTGGCGCTCGAATCCGTGCGAAGGGCGCGCGAGAAAGGCCTCACGGTCTCCTGCGATCTCAACTATCGCAAGAATCTGTGGAAGTGGGGAAGGCCGGCCGTGGAGGTGATGCGCGAGCTGGTGAAATATGCGGACGTCGTCATCGCCAACGAAGAAGACGTGCAAATGACGCTGGGCATCCAGGCCGAAGTGGACGTACACTCGGGCTCGCTCGACAGCGCGCAGTACCAGAAGCTGACGGACAAGGTGCTCGAGGACTACCCCAACCTGAAAGCCATTGCCATCACACTGCGGGAATCCAAGAGCGCCTCGCACAACGGCTGGTCGGCGTGCCTCAACGACCGCCAGGGATTCCTGGTGAGCCGGCACTACGACATCACGCACATTGTGGACCGCGTGGGCGGCGGCGACAGTTTCGCCGGAGGCCTGATTTACGGCTTTCTGGAATTGGCGACGCACCAGGAGGCGCTCGAGTTCGCGGTGGCGGCGAGCTGCCTGAAACACTCCGTTCCCGGCGACTTCAACCGCCTCACCGTGGACGAGGTAAATGCCCTGCTCAAGAGCGGCGGCTCGGGAAGAGTCCAGCGGTAGGAGGCACCAGTCTCAGCACTCCGTGCCGAAGTCTTTTTCGAACGCCTCCACCAGCGCCGCGCCCCAATTGCTCTTGGTGGGCTTCATCAGGCCGGCGAAGAAACGCAGCACCGGCGGCTCCTCGTAGAACGCGAGCCCGCCGATCAACTCCCGATGGCGGTAGAGCCATTCCAGGCGGTCGGCCACGTACTGGTAGTGCGACATGGTGAACACGCGCCGCGGAACGGCCATGCGCAGCAGCTCCATGTCCGCCGGCACGTCGTTGCCTTGCGCGTCCCGATCCATGGAAACCGAGCCGCGCTCCATGCCGCGAGCACCCGACGCGATGTACGCCGCGGCGGCCATGGCGCCGGCCGGGTACTCCGACTGCGGCACGTGATCGATGAACCGCATGGCGTCGACGTGGCAGGCGAGGCCACCAGCGGGCGTGATCACCGGCACTCCCTTTTCGAGCAGCAGGCCCACGAAATACTTGATGGCGTCCGCCGACGCGCCGGCCACTTCCAGTTCCACCATCTCGCGCATCCCCACCGCCATGGCTTCGATTTCTTTCGAAGACATGCCGCCGTAGGTGTAAAACCCCTCGTAAAGCGGCAGCCACGGGCGGATGGCTTCGTCCAGGTCCTTGCGGTTGGTGGCGATGAAGCCGCCGCGCACGCTGCAACTCTTGCGGCCCGACAGGTAGGTCAGGTCCGCCACGCTCGTCATTTCCCGCACGATGTCGCGAACCGAGACCTTCTCATAACCCGGCTCGCGCTGGTGGATGAAGTAGGCGTTTTCGGAAATCAGGCTGGCGTCCAACACCAGGAAAATCCCCATCGGCTCGATGAGCGCCTTCACCTGCTTCAGGTTTTCCAGCGAGAACGGCTGCCCGCCGATGAGGTTGGTGGTGGCCTCCATGCGCACGAACGAAACGTTCTGCGGCCCGGCCTTCTCAATGGCGGCCTGCAGGCGTCCCAGGTCCATGTTCCCCTTGAAGGGGAAAGCGCTCGTGGCTTTCAGCGCCTCCGGGGTGTAGAGCTCCAGCACCTTGCCGCCGGCCATGTCGAAATGCGCCTTGGTGGTGGTGAAGTGGTAGTTCATGGGCACGATATGGCCGGGCTTCACAAACGTCTTGGCCAGCAGGTGCTCGGCGGCGCGGCCCTGGTGCGTGGGCAGAAGGTACTTGTAGCCGAAGATTTCCTGCACGGCGTCCGCCAGCTTGTAGAAGCTCTCCCCTCCGGCGTACGCATCGTCGGACTGCATCATGGCCGCCAGTTGGTTGTCCGACATGGCGTTGGTGCCGCTATCGGTCAGCATGTCCACAAAGATGTCGCGGCTGCGCAGTTGAAAGGTGTTGTACCCCGCCGCTTCGATGGCCTTCAGGCGCTCGCGCGCCGGTGCCAGCCGCACTTTCTGCACGATGCGCACCTTGTGCATTTCAATCGGAATTTCCGTTCCATTGGACAAACGTATACTCATGGCTGATCGCTTTCGTTTGGATTTTAGGGATTTAGGTCAAAGGCACATACCCGCAATGGCAGCGTTCAACATGCCTTCTGAAGATGGGAGTGGGCACTCCATACCGTATTTGAGGGTAGCATTATGACGCGGCGGGTGGAAGCGTTTTGCGACAAAACGCGGTTGAGAGTGGCCCATGCCGAACTCGCGTGAAGCAACCTCGCTGAAGTGGTGCTCCGTTCCGTGGAGAATCCGGACCTGGGGTGCTACCTTGTAAGTCTGAGCGGTTTGAACGCCATCCGATTCCTGGCGGGAATTGCACACCGTCGGCCCCTCGCCGCGGCGTTATGCGGGCTGTTGGTACTGCTGGTGCGCGCCGCCGAGTTGCCGCGTCTGCCGATTCCCGAACCGGGCGTGCACGACGAGTTCTCCTATCTGCTGGCGGCGGACACCTTCGCTTCCGGGCGCATCACGAATTCCGCCCATCCCATGTGGAAGCACTTCGAGAGCTTCCACATTCTGCAGTTGCCGTATTACGAATCGATGTATCCGCCGGGGCAGGGGTTGTTGCTGGCGGCGGGACAGGCGTTCTTGGGCCATCCGTGGTGGGGCGTCTATCTGAGCATGGGCCTGCTCTGCTACTGCCTCTGCTGGATGCTGCAGGGATGGCTGCCGCCGGGTTGGGCCTTTCTCGGCGGCTTGCTGATGGCCATGCGCATCGGCGTCTTCAGCTCGTGGATGAACTCCTATTGGGGTGGCGCGGTGGCGGGAATCGGTGGGGCGTTGATGTTCGGCGCGCTTCCTCGCCTGCAAAAACGGCCGCGCATACGGGATGGGGTGCTGCTGGGATTGGGGCTGGCGATCCTAGCCAATAGCCGGCCGTATGAAGGGTTGGTGGCCAGCATTCCGGTGGCGGCGGCGTTGCTTTGGAGGCCCTCGCGGCGGCTACTGGTTCCCATCGCGATGGTTGTATCGATCGCCGGTGCGGCCACCGCTTACTATTGCTGGCGCACTACCGATCATCCGTTTCTCATGGCCCACCAGTTGAATCGCGAAACTTATGCGACGATGCGGTTTTTCCTGTGGGAACAGCCGCGGCCCGAGCCGGTATACCGGCACGCGGTGATGCGCCAGTTTTACACTGAGTGGGAGCCGAACTTCGACAACGCCACCCGCCTGGACACGCTGTCCGGTTGGTTCGATGCCGCCGTGGGAAGGAGCAAGGTCGAATGGCAATTCTATCTGGGGTGGGCGCTCTCGGTCCCGTTGCTGATGCTGCCCTGGACGTTGCGCGACCGGCGGATGCGCTTCTGGTTGTACGCCTGTCCGGTATTTCTGTTGGGAATCGCGCTCGAGCGGTACACACAGCCCCACTACCTGTCTCCCTTCGTGGGAGCGCTGTGTATTCTGCTGCTCCAGGGCATGCGGCATTTGTGGGTGTCGCGTTGGGGAAGGTACGTGGCGGGAGCGGTGGTGCTGGCATGCGTGGGCGGCTTCGTCCAGCAGGTGGTCACGCCGCGGGTGCCCTATCCCTACCCGGGAAATTTGAATCGGGCGCGGATCTTGCGGCAACTGGAAGGCACGGCCGGTCAGCACCTGGTGATGGTCCACTACGGGCCGGACCACGACGTCCTTCAGGAATGGGTATACAACCGCGCCGATATCGACGGCGCGAAGGTGGTGTGGGCCAGAGAGATGAGTCCGGCGGAGGACCAGGAACTGAAAGACTACTTCCGCGGCCGGAAGATCTGGGTGGTGGATGCGGATGACGCGGAGCCCCGGCTGACTCCTGCCGGCCCGGCGGTTCGATTACAATCGAATATCGCCCCGTGATGGCTGCGCTAAAGGTGACATTCTGGCTGGCGGCGATCGCCGTCGCGGTGCTCCGGCCGAATCTGGCGAACCCCGCGTGGCGGCGACTGGAGCGCGCCGGCGCGCGGTTCGCCCGGCATCCAGTTGCCTGCTGGCTGGGTCCCGGCCTCATCGTGCTGCTGGTGCGAGCCGCGCTGTTGCCTTGGTGGCCCGCGCCGCAGCCCGTGATTTACGACGAGTTCGGGTACCTCTTGCAAGCCGACACCTTCGCGGCCGGGCGGCTGACGAACCCGCCGCATCCGCCGTGGCCGTTCTTTGAAAGCGTCTATATTCTCCAGCAGCCCACCTACAACGCCAAGTATCCGCCCGGCCAGGGACTCGTGCTGGCCCTCGGACAGCGCTTCTTCGGCGATCCGTGGTTCGGTGTGTGGCTGAGTTGCGGCGCCCTGATGGCCGCGCTCTGCTGGGCGCTCCAGGGATGGCTGCCCGGGTCGTGGGCCTTGCTCGGCGGATTACTCGCCCTGCCGCTTTGCCTGTTCAGTTATTGGATGGACAGTTACTGGGGAGGCGCCGTAGCCGCGGCCGGCGGCGCGCTGGTGCTGGGATCCTACGCGCGGATGGTGCGCCGCCGTCGCTTTGCATTTGCGTGGCTGATGGGAATCGGGTTGGTTATTCTGGCACTGACTCGCATGTACGAAGGGCTGCTGTTCGCCGCGCCGTTTGTGGTCGCTTTGCTTCTGCGCCGCCGCGGCTTTCGGGTGTGGGCCCCCATCGCCATGGTGCTGGCCGCGGGAGCGGCGTTCACACTCCATTACAACGCCAGGGTGACCGGCCACGCCACGCGCTTCCCGTACACGGAGTATCAGCGCCAGTATGGCTACGTCCCTTCGTTCAACATCCAACCACTCAACCCGGCCATTACCTACCGCAATCTCAGCGTTGCCAATGTCTTTTTCAAATGGGAGTATGGCCAGTGGAAACGCTCGCGAAGCTGGGGCCTGGTGGTGGATCGCTTCCGGGAGTGGGGCATGGTTGTGACCCTGGTCGCCGGAGGCGCGCCGCTGATGCTGGTTTTCCTCGGTTTCCTATGGAGGACGGCCCAGGATCGCCGGATGTTTCTTCCCCTCGCCGGCCTGGGCGCCGTGTTCCTTGGGTCTTTCCTGCAGATCGTATATAACGCGCACTATGCCGCGCCGGCCACAGCCGCCGTGCTGCTCCTGCTGGTGCAAGCCTTCCGCCATCTTCGCCACAGCCGGCTGCCGGCCGCAAGCCGCGGCCGCGCTCTGTGCCGCGCCATCCCCGCCGCCATGCTGATCGCACTTTCGGCGGCCCAAGGAGCCCGGTTGTACCGGCAGGAGACGATCGAGCAGACTAAGCCCGTCAACGCACGCCGCGCCCAGATCGAGCGCAAGCTGCTCGACCAATACGGCGGGCGTCATCTGATCGTGGTTCGCTACACCGGCTCGCAGAATCCGCACGAGGAATGGGTATACAACCGGGCCGATATCGACGCTTCGGACGTGGTATGGGCGCACGACATGGGCGTCGAAGAAAACCGCAAGCTCATCGACTATTTCAAGGGCCGCAGGGTGTGGCTCTTCCTGCCGGACGCCGATCCGGACTCACTGGCGCCTTACTGAGAGTTGGATTCTATGCGATCTCGCCGTTTCTGGCTGGCCGTCGTTCTGGGAGGGGCCGCCGCGCGCTTGTGGTTGTGGTGGGTGTCGTTGGGGACCAACGATGTCATTTCCTGGTACCAATACGCGGAGAGCATCGCTGCCAACGGCCTGACTGAGACCTATCGGAACATCCAGTTATTCAACCATCCGCCGCTCATGGGACTCTATGCGATGCAGGCGTGGTGGTGGTCCGGCGAAAACCTGTGGACGTTCGCGCACCTCATTAAAATACCCGGCCTGGCGGGCGAAGCGCTCACCCTGTGGGCGCTGTGGCGGTTCGCCGGTCCCAAAGCCTCCGCCGCCTACGCATGGCTGCCGGCGGCCATCCTCGTCTCGGGGTTCCACGGCAACACCGATGGCCTGTACGCCGCACTGGTACTGGTGGCCGTCATCGCCTTCGACCGGCAGCGTTATTTTCTTGCCGGTCTGCTCCTGGCCGCCGCCCTCAACGTCAAGCTCATCCCTCTGGTGCTGTTGCCGCTGGTGCTCATCGGGTCGCCGAACTGGAAAGCGCTTCTGCGCTTGACCGCCGGACTGGCCATTGGCGCGGCGCCATTCGTGGTCCCGGCGCTCTCGGCCGGGCACGCCATGTATCGCAACATGGTGCTCTACAACTCCACTGCGGACAACTGGGGTTTCCTCGTGATCCTGAATCACCGTGTGGGAATTCCGGTTCTCGGCAAGCTGGCTGCCGCCACGAGGGACACCTACCTGGTGGCCGGCCGTTACATAGTGCTGGCGGCTGTCACTGGAGTGGCCCTGCTGTCGAAGTTTCGCAGCCGCCGGCCGATGGCCGAGCAGGCGGCGCTGGGTGCGGCCTTATTCCTCTTACTGACTCCCGGATTCTCAGTCCAGTACGTCATTTTCGTGGCGCCGTTGCTGTGCCTTGTGGATTTGCCGCAGGGGTTGCTCTGGGGATGGGTCTCGGGACTCTTTATCGGCGTGGTGTACTGGACATGGCTGGTGACAGCGGTGCACGCCACGTCCCTATTCCAAAACAAGTTCCCTTACTACGCCTGGGTCATCGGGTTGGCCGCCTGGGGGATACTGCTGCATTTCCTGTGGCGCCGGAGCAAGAGTTTAGTAACCCGCAACCAGTTGATTGCAGTGGTGAGCGCGGCAGGAATCGAACCTGCAACCTAGTGATTAAGAGTCACTTGCTCTGCCAATTGAGCTACGCGCCCGCTTTCGATGCCGGCTGGAAGCTGGCGCAGCTCAAGCTGCGCCAAGAGTCGATTATACCATCGCGCGGGGGAATGTCGCGAAGAAACCCACCGGCGACAAGAGGGTGCCCTCTGGGCCCGGCGCTACGGCAGGCCCGCCGCCACGATCTGCGCGATGTCCAGCAGCTTGGGCGGCGCTTCGGCCAGCGCGCCGAGTGCGTCGCGGAACATCGACTGGCAGAACGGACAGGCGGTGCCAATCGTCCGCGCGCCTGTGGCCACCAGCTCTTCGACGCGCTCCACGTTGATGCGCTGGCCCTTCTCCTCGCCCAGGAACATCTGGCCGCCGCCGGCGCCGCAACAGAAGGAACGCTGGCGCGCGCGGCGCGGCTCCACCACTTCGGCGAAACGCGCGATCGCCTGGCGTGGCTGCTTGTACACGTCGCGGTATCGGCCCAGGTAGCAGGGGTCGTGGAAGACCACTTTTTCGGAAGGCGCCCCGGCTTGTCCCAGCGGCAAGCGGGCCAACAGCTCGCTGTGATGCTCGATCTCGAACGCGGCGCCGTACTCCCGCCAGTCCGTGCCGATGGTGCGCACGCAATGCGGGCAGATGGAAACCAACTTGCCCACGTTAGCCGCGCGCAGGATTTCGATATTGGCCGCGGCGAGTTGGGAGGCGGCCAGGTCGTTGCCCAGGCGGCGGGCCGCGTCGCCCGTGCACTTCTCCTTGCGCAACACGCCGAACGTCACGCCCGCGTGGCCGAGGACGCGCGCCAGGGCCAGCACCGTCTGGCGGCCTTGCGGGTCGTATGCGCCCATGCAGCCGAGCCACAGGCAGTAGGCCTGCGTGCCATCGTAAATCGGCAGCCCATTCTTCGCGATGAAACTTTGACGTTCGCTGGCGGGGAAGCCGAAAACGTTGCCGTGGCGCTCGAGGTTCAGGAACAGCCGGGCGCCGTGCTCGTCCTCCCACTGACCGGTGTTCACGGCGCCGCGCCGCAGTCCGACGATCACCGGCAGGTGCTGGATGCCCACCGGACACTGAAACTCGCAGGCGCCGCAGGTGGTGCACTGGAAGACGGCCTCTTCGGAGATGTGCCGGCCCAGCAGCGCGGCTTCACCGGCCGGTCCGAATTCGTCGAGGTAGCCGCGCAGGCCGAGAATGATCTCCTTGGGGTTCAGAATCTTCCCCGTGTGGAAGGCGGGGCAATGCTCGGTGCAACGGCCGCATTCCACGCAGGTGTAGGCTTGGAGGGCGTCGATGCGGGTGATGTCCTGGCCCGCGCCGAGGCCGAAATCCTCGTCGCCCTCAAGCGGCGGAATGCGGCTGAAGCCGGCGCGCCGCAGAAACACCGTCGCGGGGCTGAGCGCCAGGTGCAGGTGTTTGGTGTGGGGAATCAGCGGCAGGAAAATCGCCAGCGCCAGCGTGTGCGCCCACCAGTTGGCCTTGCCCGCGAGCGTGACCGGCGGAAGCCACAGGCCGCCGAGCCAGGTTGCCATCAACAGAAAGATCAGCAGCGCGACGACGCCCGATTCCGGCGACAATTCCCCGAGCCACACCGGGCGCACGAAGAAGCGGCGGATGAACAGGCTCGATATGGCCACCGCCACCGCCACGGCCCACACCGCTACGAACCCGAGATAGAACCTTCCAAAGGCGGTTTCTCCGGAGAGAAAGCGCGCGCCGAACGCCGCCGCGAAATGATTAACGGTGACCAGCGCGAAGGCGCAGAAACCCCAGAAGACGAATGCGTGGGCCAGGCCGGGCAGGGGCCGCTGGCCGATCACCTTCGCTTGCCCCATCACCTCCCAAAGAAACTGGCGGATGCGCGGGCCGAGCGGCGCCACCTCGAAATCGGGGGTGGCGCGCGCGCCGCGGATGGCCTCGAGCACCTTGCGAAATCGCAGCCAGAACAGCGTCAGAGACGCGGCCATCAGCGCGATCAGCACGGATCGTTCGATCCACGACGCGTCGGTCATACCAGCTAGAATAGAGCTTTCGGAGGATACTTGCGCATCGTCGTCTCAGGGGCCGCGGGGTTCATCGGATCGCACATGTGCGACCGTCTTCTGGCGGATGGCCATAGCGTGGTCGCCCTGGATAATTTTCTGACGGGCAATCGCCGCAACCTGGCCCATCTCGAAGGCCAGCCGCGGTTGCTTTTTCTCGAGCGGGACATCACTGAGCCGTTTTCCATCGAGGGGCCGGTCGATGGTGTGGTGCACATGGCATCTCCAGCCAGCCCTAAGGACTATCTGGAGCATCCCGTCGAAACCCTGGACGCGGGCTCCATCGGCACGCGCCGCATGTTGGAGCTGGCTCGCGAAAAACGCGCGCGATACCTGGTGACTTCCACGTCGGAATGCTACGGCGACCCGCTGGTCCATCCGCAGGTGGAAACCTACTGGGGGAACGTGAACCCGGTGGGGCCGCGCTCCTGCTACGACGAAAGCAAGCGCTTCACCGAAGCCCTCACCATGGCGTATCACCGCAAGCACGGCGTGCGCACGAACATCGCGCGCATCTTCAATACGTACGGCCCGCGCATGAAGCTGGACGACGGCCGCGTGGTGCCGGCGTTTCTGGACCAGGCCCTGCGCGGCCAGCCCCTCACGGTCTTCGGCGACGGCTCGCAAACGCGCAGCTTCTGTTACGTGAGCGACATGGTGGAGGGGCTGTGCCGGCTGATGCTCTCCGAGGAGCGCTACCCGGTGAACCTGGGGAATCCGGGCGAGATGACGATCCTCGAATTCGCCGAACGCATCCGCCGCATGACCGGAGGCCAGCCGGAGATCGTGTTCCAACCGCTGCCCGAGGACGACCCCAAGCAGCGCCGCCCCGATATCGGCAAGGCGCGCGCGCTGCTCGGGTGGGAGCCGCGCGTGCCGCTGGAGGAGGGGCTGCGTCTCACGGTGGAGTATTTCCGAGAACTTCAGGCCACCACCGTATTGTAAAGAACAGTTTCCGCTAGACTAGTGGGTATGGCGCCCGGGTGGCGAAACAGGCAGACGCAAAGGACTTAAAATCCTTTTCCCGGCAACGGGAGTGCGGGTTCGATTCCCGCCCCGGGCACCAGGCAGTTTACTAGACCACCTCCATCCAGTTAGAATGTAGGTAGCAGCCGCCGGAAGGCCAAGTGGTACCGGCGGATGCTTGCTGTCGGGGGGTCCCGCAGGGCAGAATTCTCGACAAGAAATCCGGGAGGTGTTGTTTATGGATCGAAGATGTTTCCTGAGGTCCCTGGCCGTGGCTCCGGCTGCCGGCCTGGTGAATGTTCCTCTCTTACTGACGCGGGGGGCCTTCGCTCAGCAGCGGGGCGGCGGCATGGGTATGCCCCCGGCCGAACCCTTCAAGCCCACGGATGCGCCCAATAGCCCCATGGGTGTCGCGAAGGGAATCCATCCGGGCAGGGTGGTGTGGGTCCAGGACGCGAAGGCGACCAGTTGGGATGGCACGACCGGGCACTGGTGGGACGATGCCAACACCAACGAAAAAGTGGTACAAGGCATGACTTCCCGGATGGTCCAGGACCTGACGGGTCGTAAAAACGATAAACAGGCCTGGGACGCGCTGTTCCGAAGCTTCAATGAGACGCGCAAGCTGGGGAACTCCGGATACCGTCCCGGCGAGGTGATCGCCATCAAGATCAACTGCAACCAGGACCGGGCCCCCGAGTGGGGAGCGCCGCAGGTCATGCCGGCGGGCGGGCCGCGGGGCGGCGGGCCTCCGAACGCGGCGCGGGGCGGGGGTGACCGGGGTGGCGAGCGTCCCGCGGGCGCTCGGGGCGGCGGCATGCCCAGGGGACCGCTGAACGGGTTGCCGAGCCCGCAAGCCATCGAGGCCCTGGTGACCCAACTGATCGAAGCGGGCGGGGTGCGCGGCGAAGATATCATGATCTACGATGCCACCGGCGGGCGCAATGTCGGCCAGCCCATTTTCACCAGGATCAGGGCGAATTCCAATCCTCAGTTCCAGGCCGTGAAGTTCCTGGTGGGCACCGACTTTGACGAGGGTGGGCGGATCTCCGCCACGCCCGACATGGCGAACCCGATTCAATTCGCCAAGGCGGATTTGCCGCCGGCCTATCTGTCGCAGCAGGTGAACGCAGCCAAGTACATGATCAACATGGCGCTGCTGCGGCCGCACGGAATGGCCGGCGTGACGCTGATCGGCAAGAACCACTTCGGCTCCGTCTATTTCCCCGACGCGGGCGGCGGCTGGTCCCCCAGGACGCTGCACAATAGCATCATGCGCACGCAGCCCATGGGCTCCTACAACCCCCTGGTGGAGCTGATGGGGCACCGGCAACTGGGCGGCAAGACCATGCTCTACATGCTGGACGGCTTGTACACCGCCGAGCAGAATGAAGGCAACGTCTTCAAGTGGGCCTCCTTCGGCGACCACTGGGCTTCCAGCCTGATGGCGTCCCAGGACCCCGTGGCTATCGACTCCGTGGGGATCGACGCCCTGACGGGCGAGCCGCGGGCGACCCAGCTTCGGGGCAACGCGGACAATTACCTGCACGAGGCCGCGCAGGCCGCGAAGCCCCCGTCCGGGACGGTGTACAATCCCGACAAGACCGGCGTGCTGGCCAGCCTCGGCGTACACGAGCACTGGAACAACTCGACCGACAAGAAATACTCGCGCAACCTCGGCCGGAAGGAAGGCATCGAGCTGATCGTCGCGGGGTAGGACATGGGCCGGGCATGCCCGGCCCCTACTTATCCAGCACCTCGCGCACTTTTTGCGCCAGTTCGACGGGCGAAAAAGGCTTTCTGAGGAACGCGGTCCCCTTCTTGACGCCCTCCTTCAAGACGACGTCCTGCGTGTGACCGGACAGGAAAATGACCTTGATGCCAGGCCGCAGCTTGAGGGCGCCTTGGGCCAGTTCGCGTCCGCCCAGTTCCGGCATCACCACATCGGTCACCAGCAGATCGATGGGGCCGGGGTGGATTTCGCACAACGCCAGACCTTCGCGTCCGTTGCAGGCGTCGAGAACCTCGTAGCCACTGGCCTCCAGGATCATTCGGCCAAGCTTGCGGACCGAGTCCTCATCCTCCACCATGAGAATGACTTCGGAGCCCTTCGGCGCTTTCGCGAGGCCGCCGGCCGGCCCCGCTCCCTTCTCCAGCGCCTCGGCCACCGCCGGCAGGAAGATCTGGAAGGTGGTCCCATGGCCCAGTTCGGACCGGCAACGAATCGCGCCTCCGCATTGCTCCACGATCCCCAGAACGGTGGCCAGCCCCAGGCCCGTTCCTTTGCCGGTCTCTTTGGTGGTGAAGAACAACTCGAAGATGTGGGCCTGCATTTCCGCGTCCATGCCGACCCCGGTGTCGCGCACGGCCATCGTCACGTAGCGCCCCGGCGCCAGGTCCTGCCCGGGGGTATCGGCATCCGTCAGCGTCGCGTTGGCCGTCTCAATGGCCAGCGTGCCACCCTCCGGCATGGCATCTCTGGCGTTCAAAGCAAGGTTCATGACGGCGCGGCCGATTTCGCCGGGGTCGGCCCTCACTTGCCAGAGGCCGGACGCGCAATTGACAACCACGTTGATCCGCTCACCGACCAGACGGCGCAGCATTCTCTCGAAGTCCCCGACGATGACATTCAGGTCCAGTACCTTGGGTTGCAGCACCTGCCGCCGGCTGAACGACAGCAACTGTTGCGTGAGTGCGGCCGCCTTCTCGCCGGCGGTCTTGATTTCCAGCACCTGCTGGATGGCGGGCTGGTTGCCGGCCAGCGTATCCTGAAGCAGGTCGCTGTAGCCGATGACGGCCGTGAGCAGGTTATTGAAGTCGTGCGCGATGCCGCCGGCCAGCCTGCCGACGGCCTCCATCTTCTGGGACTGGCGAACATGCTCCTCGCTTCTGTGGAGGGCATCCTGGGCCAGCCGGCGCTCGGTAATGTCGTCCACCGCCAGCAGGATCATGCCGAGATGATGGATGCGGCAGCCCCCCAACACGAGGGTCCTGTGCCCGACAGTTGGAAGATCCCGCTCGACTTCCAAGTCCGGGAACGAGGTGCCGCCCTGTAGCAGGCTGTCGAGCGAATCCCGCAGGCCGGGTAAGTCCCAACTGCCGCCCGATAGCGCATAGACCACTTGGCCCTCGGCTTCCGGCGCCGGCACCTGAAACGCCCGGCAGAAAGCCTGGTTGGCCATCCTGATCCGTAACTGGGTATCCAGCACCAGCAAGGGCTGCCGGACGGTTTCGACGATGGACATGGCGAAATCGCGCGCCTGCGTGAGCGCCGCGTTCTTGGCCTCCAGCTCGTCGTTGACCGAGATCAGTTCCTGGTTGGTGGATTGCAACTCTTCCTTGGTGGTCTCCAGTTCCTCGTTGAGGCTTTGCAGCTCCTCGTTGGCCGAAAGCGCCTCCTCGGTGGTGTTCTGGCTTTCTTCCCGGGATGTCCGCTGCTCTTCGATCACCGAGAGCAACCGCTGCTTGGCGTCGGCCAGTTGATGTTTCAGCCTCCAAATCTGGCGGTCCCGGAGAGTGCCTTTCGGAAGTGCATCCGGCGGTTCGGCCTGGCGTCCGGCGGCGCCCGGCACGGGTTCGAAAAGGACCAGCGTCGACCGCCTTCGGCCGGCGCGCAACGGCACCACCTCCACGTTCCACTCGCCGGCGATGCCCTCGTGTTCGCAGGGCACGCGCTCCCGCCGTGCCGGCTCGCCGCTCCGCCGCGCCTGCCGGATCAGCTTTTCAACTTCCAGAGACATTCCCGGATCCGGGATCAGCTTCATCAGATTGAAGCTCACCTTTCCAATCGGCAGCTTGAGGCAGGGGGTGGCCTTGCCTCGAATCTCGATCACCTCCAGGTCCTGGCCCACCACCACTCCGGCCGGGCTGTACCTCGACAGGAGTATGCGATCGACCTCTTTTGGCACGTCCCAGCCGTCCCACAATCCCGTGGCCGCGGGGGTGCCGCCGTCCGCCGCCGTCTCCCGGCGCGGCCCGCGGCCGGCCGCGTGAAACACGCGCGGCTTCCTCGCCGTTTCCCGCCTGGCATAGATCCGGTGCTCGCGGTCCACCAACGAAAACAGGTCGCCGGACCCCGCCCTTTCCGATGGGCCCAACATGAGAAACCCGGTTGGCTTGAGCGCGTAATGGAACAGCGGGATAATGCTCTTCTGCACGCTTCCCAGGTAGATCAGCAGGTTGCGGCAACTGATCAAATCCAACTTGGAAAACGGCGGATCGTCGATCAGGTTATGCCGGGTGAAGACGCACATCTCACGCAGGTTCTTGCCGACCTGGTAGCCGCCGCCTTCGATCTTCGTGAAACAGCGGTTCAGGCGTTCCGGGGTGAGGTCCGCCGCAATGTTCTCCAGGTACCTGCCGCCGCGGGCCTTTTCGATGGCCGCCAGGCTCACATCGGAGGCGAAGATCTGCACCGGAAAGGCGGCGCCCGTTTCCTTCAGGTATTCCTGCAACGATATGGCGATCGATACAGCCTCTTCTCCCGTGGCGCAACCCGGCACCCAGACGCGGATCGGCGCGTTCGCGGGCCGGCCCCGGAGGATGCGCGGAAAGACGACTCTCTTCAAGCTCTCGAACGATCCCGGATGGCGGAAGAAGCTGGTCACGGCAATCAGCAAATCCCGCTGCAGAGCCGCCGGCTCATCGGGATCGTTCTCCAACCACTTGTAGTACTCCGCCAGGCTGCCGATATTGTGCAAGGCGAGGCGCCGCAGAATGCGGCGCTTGACCATCGTCTCCCGGTACAGCGAAAAGTCGATGCCGGTGGCCCCGTGCAGAATGGCCAGGATGGCGCTGAACCGCTCTTCGTCGCCGGCCGGCATTCGCCCCTCTGCCGCGGATGCGGCATCCGCGATATAAGGGTGCCGGCCAATTCTCTGGAGCTCCGCGGCAATGCGTTCGGGCGGCAG
>Ga0181536_10003110_pt1 | contig 18185 bp, 12 predicted proteins | sample PEATcosm2014_Bin_41_FD_121105 | JGI IMG/M metagenome (GOLD analysis project Ga0181536, IMG submission 121105) | Peatland microbial communities from MTU Mesocosm Facility, Houghton, MI, USA - PEATcosm2014_Bin17_60_metaG | ecosystem: Environmental > Terrestrial > Soil > Wetlands > Peat | place...
CCAGGCGATCCCGTTCGGCTTGTGTCATCAGGAGTTGTCCTTCTTGCACCTCCCCAGCCTGGAAGATGTCAATAGGACATTTCTACTTTGCGCAAATAGGACATTATCATTTTGCGGCGACACCTCCGGATATAGCCGTTGACAATATAGCCAGTTTGGATATAATGGCTATATGCCTGATGCGCTACCAGCGGCTACATTCCACATTCTTTTGGCCTTATCGGATGACGACCGCCACGGTTATGCCATCATTCAAGATGTCGCGGCGCGAACCGGGGGCGAGCTAAAACTGAGTGCGGGAACCCTTTACCGTTCCATTCAGAGGATGCTGGAACAGGGGCTGATCGTCGAAGTTCGCGACCGCCCGGCTCCCGAATTCGACGACGAACGGCGCCGGTACTATCGCATCACGCCGCTTGGCAATGCCGTGGCTCGCGCGGAAACGCGCCGGTTGGCGCAATTGGTAAAGTTGGCCTACGCCAAGGGATTCGCTCCGGAGAGTGCGTGATGCGGTTTTACGAAGTTCTGCTGCATCTCTATCCGGCATCGTTTCGTGGTGAATACGGCGCGGAGATGTGCGCGATCTTTGCCCAGCGCAGGCGCGACGCGAGCGGAGTCGCCGCTGCGCTCGCGTTGTGGGTGGACGTGATCTGGGAGATTCTTTTCAACAGTATCGCGGCGCACTGGGATGTTCTGCGCCAGGATGTGCGCTACACGGCGCGAGCGCTGGCCCGTACGCCCGGCTTCGCCATCACAGCGATTGTTGTGGCGGCGCTGGGGATCGGTGCGAACACGGCGGCGTTCACGGTAACCGATTTCGTGCTGATCCGGCCGCTTCCGTTCCCCGAACCGGAGCGTCTGGTCGCGCTATGGGAACGTCTCCCCGGGTATACGGAAATGGAACTGTCGCCGGCCACATATCGCGACTGGAAGAGCATGAACAAGTCTTTCGATGTCATGGCGGGCTACACCGAGCTTCCCGTGAATCTGGTGGGCCAGGGAGATCCCGAGCGGATCGACAGAGCGTTAGTGGCGGCTGACTTGCTTCCGACGCTGGGTGCACAACCTGCCATCGGGCGGACCTTTACGGCGACGGATGAACGCGAGGGAGCTCCAGGCACCGTGCTCTTGAGCTATGGGCTCTGGAAGGCGCAGTTTGGCGGCGACCCCGGCGTGTTGGGGCGAAAAGTCCTTCTGGATTGTGCCCCGTCTGCCGTAGTCGGCGTGATGCCGCGGGACTTTCATTTCCCCAGCCGGGAGGTGGAAATTTGGACGCCGCTCCAGTTCGCCGCTGGCGCTTTCGAAGATCGAAATGACAATTGGGTTAACTGCGCGGCCAGGCTCAAGAGTGGTGTCTCCATGGAACAGGCTCGGGCCGAAATGAGCGTAATCGCCGCGCGGCTCGAGCGCCAGTATCCCAAAGAGAATTCAAAGCACGGCGCCACGGTCAACCGATTGCGCGATCAGTTATCGAACCAATCGCGCCTGCTGCTCATCGCTCTGTGCGGAGCGTCTGCTTGCGTTTTGTTGATCGCCTGCGCGAACCTTGCGAACCTTCTTTTGGCGCGCGGACTCGTGCGCCAGAAGGAGCTGGCGGTGCGAGCCGCATTAGGAGCCGGTCGCGAGCGCCTGGTCCGGCAGATGATCACGGAAAGCCTGGTGCTGGCAATACCGGGAGGTGTGTTGGGCGTCCTTCTAGCGGTGACTGCGGTTCCGTTGCTCGCGAGACTGGTTCCCAATTCGCTGCCGATCGCGCAAACACCGTCTGTGGATTGGCGGATGCTAGTCTTCGCGAGCGCGGTAACCAGCCTAACGGGAGTCGCTTTCGGAGTCTTTCCTGCGATGCGGGCCGGCCGCAACGCAGATCTGAGCGGGTTGCGCGAAGGATCTCGCGCGGGAGGCGGGCGGAAAGAACGCGTCCGCTCCATCCTGGTGATTGCCGAGTTGGTGGCTTCGGTGGTGTTGCTGGTTTCGTCGGGTTTACTGATGCGCGCTCTTTGGAAGGTCCAGGCGACCGATCCTGGTTTTCGCACTGACGGTGTCCTGACCTTGCGGACCGCTCTGCCAATGCCCAGGTATGAGAAGGCCGCTGTTCGAGAGGCGTTCTACACCCATGTGCTTTCCGAGATTCGACAGCTTCCGGGAGTTTCGCGTGCGGCCTACATCAGTTTTCTGCCTATGACGATGGGCGGCGGCATCTTCCCGGCTTCGGTTAACGGAGAAATCTTGAGCCGCGCCGAAACTCATACGGCCAGCATGCGATTCGTCACGCCGGGCTTCTTCTCTGCTCTCAGCATCCCTCTCCACCTGGGAAGGGACGTTACCGAATCGGATTCCATCAATACCCCGTTTGTGGCCGTGGTTAGCCAATCTTTCGTGCGCCGCTACTGGGGGAACGAGAATCCGTTGGGCCGTCATTTCCAGTTCGTGGAGCGCGACCGCATGGTGGTTGGCGTGGTCGGCGACGTACGTGTTCGCGGATTGGAAAGAAATAGCGAACCGCAGGTTTACCTTCCGTACAAGCAGCTTCAGGGCGGCTGGGCCTTTTTCTACAGCCCGAAGGACCTCGTCGTCCGATCCGATGCGCCTCCAGCCACGCTCGTGCCGTCCATCCGCCGTATCATTCAAAGCGCCGATCGCCAGCAGCCCATCTCGGATGTGCGGACCATGGGTGATATCGTCGAAACGCAAACGGCGTCTCGCTCGATCCAGTTGCGCGTGCTCGGAGCGTTCGCCGCGATGGCGCTGCTCCTTGCGGGAATCGGCATCCATGGGCTGCTCTCGTTCACGGTGTCCCAGCGGTCGCAGGAGATCGGGGTGCGGATCGCGCTCGGCGCCTGCTCCAGGGATATTCTCGTCATGGTGTTGCGGCAGGGTGCCTGGCTGGCAGCCGCCGGCGTCGCTCTGGGCGCGGTGCTGGCTTACGCGGCGGGACGCGCCATGGAAGGACTGCTGGCCGGCGTCACGCCGGCGGACGCGCCAACGTTTCTCACTGTCATTGGTTTGACTCTGGCGATGACGCTATTTGGAAGCCTGTTACCCGCATTGCGCGCCACCCGAGTGGACCCGATTACAGCCATCCGCATGGAGTGAAACAGGGCTCGCCCCAGGGTAATTTTGCGTCCCGCCTATAACAGGTTTATACTAGTCGAGACATCAACCCAGGGGGAGGGTCGCCGTTGCGGAAGATCATCTCCGCCGCGCTGATAACCGCGGCGGTTTTTGGGGTAGGTTTAGCGAGCGACAAGGATACAACCGACAAAGAAGCCAAGTTCATTGGTGCCCGCGGGAAGTATTGGGCGTTTCAGAAGGTGGTTCGACCGCCCGTTCCTTCCGTATCTGATTCCTGGGTGCGCACGCCCATTGATGCGTTCATTCTGAGCGCTCTTCAGGCGAAAAAGCTCACGCCTTCCGAGCCCGCGGACCGCATCCGATTGATCCGGCGCGTCACGTTCGACCTGATCGGCCTGCCGCCGACGCCGGCCGAGGTCGATGCATTTCTTAAGGACCGCTCCCCGGATGCATATACGCGGGTAGTGGACCGCCTGTTGGCTTCCCCGCATTACGGCGAACGGTGGGCACTGAAGTGGCTGGACATCGTGCGGTACGCCGATACCAACGGTTTTGAGATCGACGGTGACCGTTCCCACGCCTGGCGCTATCGCGATTACGTGATCGATGCATTCAATCACGACAAGTCCTATGACCGGTTCATCAAGGAACAGATTGCCGGCGGCGAAATGTTTCCGGGCAACAAAGAAGCGCTAATTGCGAGCGGTTATCTGAGGGCTGGCCAGGAGCACCTGGTGGCTGGGAACATCGATCCCGAGGTGAGCCGCGAGGAGGTTTTGACCGAGATCGCAACCAACGTGGGGCAGACGTTTCTGGGCATGACCGTGAACTGCGCGCGCTGCCACAATCACAAGTTCGATCCCATTCTCCAGGCCGATTACTACAGACTGCAAGCGATATTTGCCGGGGCCGAGGGTAAAGAGGTGGAGATCGCCACGCCGGAAGAGAAAGCTGCCTGGGAAGCGGCGGATAAGGCTTATCAGGAGCGGCTGAAGCCGGTGAAGGATGCGCTGGAGCAGCTCCAGAAGCCGTACCGCGAGCGGATCGAAGCCACGGAACTGGCGAAACTGGAGCAGAAGCTGCAGGAAGCCTGGAAGACGCCGGAAGCGAAACGCACGCCCGATCAGAAAACGCTGGCCGAGAATGCCAAGAGCCAGATTGAGCCGACGTGGGACATTGTGGTGGCGGCGATGACCCCGGAAGACAAGGACAAGCGGGCGAAGCTGCGGGCGAAGCTGCACGAAGTCGAGGCGACCGAGCCGGATCCTCTGCCCATGGCGTATGCATACGTGAACGGAGATCAACCGGCGCCGCAGGGTTATGTTCTGCGCATGGGCGATCCGAAGAATCGTCTGGATCCGGTAGAGCCGTCGGTGCCTCGCGTGATCAAGGCATCGTACGAAATCCCGAAGGCGACGGTTGGCCGGCGCACGGCCTTGGCAAACTGGCTGACGTCGGAAGAGAATCCGCTGGTGGCGCGGGTGATCGTGAACCGCATCTGGCAATACCGGATGGGGACCGGCATTGTGCGAACGCCGAACGATTTCGGTGTGATGGGCGACCGGCCGTCGAACCAGCAGTTGCTGGATTGGCTGGCGTCGGAATTTGTGGCGAAGGGCTGGAGCATAAAGACGATGGACCGGCTGATTGTCACTTCCAGCGTGTATTTGCAGAGTGCGGCGCCGGACAAGGATCGCGAAGGTGTCGATCCCGATAATCGCCTGTACTGGCGGATGAACCGCAAACGCATGGAAGGCGAAACGCTGCGCGACGAGATTCTCTCGGTCACTGGGAGTTTGAATCCGAAGCTCGGCGGGCGGCCCGTGCGTATCCCGATTGAGCCCGAGGTTTACGACCTGATCTTCACCGAACACGAACGTGATGGTTTGTGGCCGGTCAACCCCGATAAAAGCGTGCAGAACCGGCGCAGCATTTATCTGTACGACAAGCGCAGTGTGCGGCTGCCGTTATTGACTGCGTTCGATCAGCCGGATTCGATCACGTCGTGTCCTGTGCGGCCGGTGAGCACGCACGCGCTGCAGGCGCTCTCGCTCTTCAATAGCGATTTCATGCAGGAGCAGTCGCAAGCGTTCGCCGCGCGGTTGCGGACGGAATGCAAGAAAGATAACCAGGCGTGCGAAGTGAAAACAGCGTGGAAACTGGCACTGGCGAGGACGCCAACGCCCGCGGAACAGAAGCTGGCGAAGAAGTTCTTCACCGGCGGAGGAAACCTCGTGGATATGTGTCTGGCGCTATTAAACAGAAACGAGTTTGTCTATGTCCCCTAACAACCGGCATTTCGTTCCAGCGGTGACCCGCCGCGACGTTCTGGTGCGCGCGGCGCATGGTTTCGGATCGATTGCACTGGCCTCGTTGCTGAGCCCTCCGGCGGGCGCCGCGCAGCGCGTGAATGCGCTCGCCGCCAAGCCGCCGCACTTCAAGCCGCGCGCGAAGTCGGTGATCTTTCTGTTTATGGTGGGCGCGCCGAGCCATATCGACACGTTCGATCCCAAGCCGGCGCTCGATAAGTACGACGGGCAGTTGCTTCCCGCGAGTTACGGCACCGTGGTGAGCGAGTTCACCAAAGGCGACACGCCGCTGCTGAAGAGTCCCTGGAAGTTCAACAAGTATGGCCAGAGCGGACGCGAAGTTTCGACGCTGTTTCCGCACATGTCGCAGCATGTCGACGATCTCTGCTTCGTGCGGTCGTTCTACACCGAGAGCACAGTGCATGCGCCGGCGATGTACCAGGTGAATACGGGCCGCATCCTGATGGGGTATCCGAGCATGGGATCGTGGATCACTTACGGGCTTGGCAGCGAAAGCGAGAACCTGCCGGCATACGTGGTGATGCCGCAACCGGAAGGCACGCCCGAGGGTGGGACGCCGTGCTGGGGTGCTGGATTTCTGCCCGCAGTGTATCAGGGGACGGTGTTTCGACCGGGGCCGAATCCGATCATTAATCTCCGGCCGCCCGCCGGAGTCACGCCGGAGCGCCAGCGGCGCACACTCGACTTTCTGCAAAGCATGAACGAGATGGACACGCTCGACACCGACACCGAGATGGCTGCGCGCATCAGCTCCTATGAACTGGCTTTTCGCATGCAGAGCCACGCCCCGGAGGCGGTGGACATTTCCAAAGAGACCCAGGCCACGCGGGAGCTGTACGGGCTGGACCAGAAGCACACGGCTGAGTTCGGAACGCGCTGCCTGCTGGCGCGGCGCCTCGTGGAGCGAGGTGTGCGTTTCGTGCAGATCTATTCCGGTGGCGGTCCGGTTTCGGTGCAGTGGGATGCGCATAGCAATCTGGTGGCGAACCACGAGAAGATGTGCGGCATGACCGACCTGCCCATCGCCGGACTGTTGCAGGACCTGAAACAGCGCGGGCTGCTGGAAGAGACGTTGGTGATCTGGGGCGCCGAATTCGGGCGCTTGCCGATGTCACAAGGGGGCAACGGGCGTGATCACAATCCTCACGGGTTCACGATGTGGTTTGCGGGCGGCGGTGTGAAGCCGGGAATCACGGTTGGCGAGACCGACGAGCTGGGGCTGAACGCGCTGGAACCGAGGCACCACATGCGCGATTTCCATGCCACCATCCTGCAACTGCTTGGGCTGGACCAGAATCAGCTGTGGTTCCTCCACAACGGCCGGAACGAAAAGCTCACCGATTTTGGCGGCAACGTTATAAAAGAAATGCTGGCTTAATCGGCTATTCGACTCGCGTCAGCAGGATCGAGGTTCCGTCGTAGTCGCCGGTCAAGCTGAGATCCAATCCGTGGTTCCGCAGGTATGCACCGCTAGCGGTGTCGAGCTGCTCGACCAGCTTGTTGGGATGCAGCGGCTGTAGACGATACACGGCGCGCTCATCCAAACCACGCAAGAGTATCGTGGGAGCGGGCCGGCCGTACTGCTGCGATCGCAGGAAAGCAAATAGAACCGACTGCTTGCCGTCGTCCGAGACGTACTGATTGGCGGTGAGCTCACCCTCGCGCGGGGAGAACAGGCGGTACAGCTTACCCTGTTGCACGGTCCGGCGAATCTGCTTGTAGTAGGCGACCATTTTGGTGGCTAGTGCAAAGTCATCGCCCGTCCACCTGTTTAGATTGTTCCCGATTCCGAGTGAGCCCATCATCGCCACCAGGAACCGGTATTCGAGCGGTGTGCTCCGGCCATTGTAGTTGGGCACGTCCGTCACCCAGGCCATCATCACCTGCGATGGATAGGCATAGCTGAAGCCCTCCTGAATGCGCAGGCGATCGAAGGCTTCGGTATTGTCGGACGTCCAGACTTCGTCGACTCGCTTCAGGATGCCGAGATCCACGCGCCCACCACCGCCCGAGCAGGATTCGATTTCCAGCGTCGGATGCTTGGCGCGCAGGCGGTCGATGATTTCGTACACATTGCTCACGTACTTCACCCAGATCTTCTTTTCATTGAGCGGCCCTGCTTCCGGCCAGCCGGGCTCGGAGAAGTTGCGGTTCATGTCCCATTTCAAAAACGCAACGTTATTTTCGGTCACGAGCTTGTCGAGCCACGCGAAGGTGTACTCCTTCACATCTTCGCGCGCCATGTTGAGGATGAGCTGATTGCGCGCCTCGGTGCGCGGCCTGCCGGGAAAGTTCATGGCCCAGTCGGGATGTTTGCGATACAAATCGCTATTGGGGTTCACCATTTCGGGTTCCACCCAGATGCCGAAGTCCATACCCAGGCCGTTGACGTAGCGGATCAGCGGTTGCAAACCGTTGGGGAATTTTTTCGGATTGACGTACCAGTCGCCCAGGCCGGCGTGATCGTCATTGCGAGCACCGAACCAGCCATCGTCCATTACAAAACGCTCGACGCCGATCTTGGCGGCCTTCTCGGCCAGAACTTTTTGCCCGGGCTCATCGACATTGAACTCTGTCGCTTCCCAGGAATTGTAGAGAACGGGCCGAGGCTTGGCTGAGAGGCCGCCGGGAAGAATCGCTTCGCGCGTGAACCGGTGCAGCAGGCGCGAGGCTTCGCCGAAGCCGCGATCCGTGAAGCCGCCGTAAAATCGCGGAGTTTCGAGTTGTTCGCCGGGCTCGAGAGGATACGCGAAGTCGAAGGTGTTATATCCCCCGGTAACACGCACTTGCTGATGCGGCGTCTGCTCCACGCTGAACTTCCACGAGCCGCTCCAGCCGAGCGCGCCAAACCAGACTCGGCCATGGTCCTGATCGGCACGGGAACCATCGGCCTCGGGTGCATCAATGGCAAACCACGGGTTGGTTTGATGGCTCGTCGTGCCGCGGCGGCTCTCCAGTACCTTCACGCCGGGGTGAATTTCTTCCTGGACCAGTTGCGTCTCACCGGCCCAGCGCCCGTTCAAGTAACTCAGACGGTAACCGTCCCGCGGCGGCATGTACCACACGCCGGCTTGCGCACTCTCTATCGTGATCGGCTGCGAGGTCTTGTTCTCGATTACAGCGCGCTTCTCAATGACATTCGTACCCGCATAAACACGGTAGTAAAGTGTGACGATCAGGTCGTACTGGATGTCTTTGGTGACCACCTTGAGCGTGTCGCCGTGAATCTCGTGACTCAGATAAGCGAGAACCAGGTCGCGGTTTCCATCGGCTAGCGTGACCTTTAGACAAGGTTCCGTGTACATGTTGCTGCCCCACCCGGCGTACTCACCCGGGGTGGTGCTCGGTACGCCATCAAAAGATGCCCATTCTTCGGCGGAGTGAACCACGGCCAGGTCCGCGTCGCGCCACAGCTTCTTGCCCCAGTAAGCATGTTGCAGTTGATTGCGCTCGTTTATGCCGAACACATAGCTGGTGTCATTCGTGTCGAGCACCCAAAGTTTCTTGCCGGCGAGAAAGTGGATGGAGTCTTGTCCAAAAACGTTCGCGCACAAAGCGAGTGTCAAGAGAAGAGAAAAACGTTGGTAAGCCACGGCAACTATGATATGGCAGCCGGTTGAGCCGCGGGGACCATGCCGGGGCGCGCTGCACCCGGAGAATCGTTACTGAGTCTTTCCCAGCTTAGGCAGCAGCCCTAGCTTGCCGCCCAGGCGGACCCAGAAAGTGCTCCACAGGGCGCGCACGTGCTTGCCCAATGCCTCCGCCTCAGCTTCATTGGCACGTGCCCAGGCGGTGCGTTCCTCGATGGCGCGTTCAGCAGCACGCAACTGCTCCACGCATTTCGCCAGCTCGTGGTGGAGATCGTCCGGATGCACAGCGCGCAGCTCCAACAGGACAAAAGCCAGATCGCGGTCATCTCCCTCAGCCCGATGGCAATCACCGGCCGGCGTAAATGTCAGCGTGAGACAAAAGGCCCCAGTCAGCGGCTTCGGCAACTCCGCGCTCACCTCGAACGTGCCGGTGCTCATGGGGAACTCGGCTGCTATCACGTCATCAATTGCCAGTTGCAGCCGGCCCGCGGACGCCTGTTCCGGGCGATAGCCGCGCAGTTCAATCTGCGAAACCGGTGCCAGCGCCCGGATCTGGAGCTTGGCCGACGAGGCGACCCACCCATCTCCGTAGAGCCCTTCCGCCCGACCGTCTTGCAGGATATAGCCCGTCATCGGCGCGAGCGCGTGACTTCTCAAGTCCTCAATCAAGTGGCCCTTGTCCGCGATTTCGCGATTCTTCTCGAGCTCCATTCGCTGGTAAGTCTTGATCCAGTCGTCACGCACAGAAAGCAGCCGTTGGATGTGTGCCAGATCCTGCTCCGTGAGTGTGTAACCGGCTTGAATATGCCGGGGGACGGGCCGCTGCACATAGAACGTACCGTGCATGGGCGCGATTTCCTCCGCGGGCCGGTCTTTGGTGTAGAGATAAATCGAAAGCGATTTCCGCGAAAGATGCCGCTTGTCCGCAGGCAGATCAATTCGGGGAAAACCGTGCCAGGAGCGCTCGTTGGTTTCAAACATGACGCAGCGGTTGAACAGCGGATCATAGCTGCTGATGCGATTCGTGGCAGGGTCGCGCGGGTTCGAGTGAATCTCGATCGCGCCGCCCCACTCCGTCTTCCAATCCTTGTTCAGGTAGACGATCAGATTCAGGCGGCGATGCAGCTTTTGTGCTTCGTCGTAGTTGAAGTCAACGTGAGGGTCCAGCTCCTGGCCGTGCCGGTTGTCGTGCGTACCGCCGCCATACATTTTGGGATCGAGGATCAGATCTGGAATCCCCGAAAGTCGGCTGGCCAGATCGAGGAACGGTTTTGCGGCGATCAGCCGGTAGAGCTCCTGGTAGGCAGGACTGATCGTGCGGATATTCGTGTTGACCGCCTTGCCCCCTGTTTGCCCGAATTCGTTGGTAGCGAGTTTGAGGTCAAAGCTGGGGAAGTCCGTCAGCAGCTTCTCGGCAAACGAGGATTCGAAGAAATCCTCGATCACTACGTGCTTGAACGGTTCCGCGTGCAGGAACGCATCGCGATACGCGTCGGCATTGCGCCACACCTTTTCGGAGATCTCGGGCGTTGAGGCGAGCGTGACCGATGCCATCCAGTTACCTCACCGCTTGCAAAATCGCCCGATCATACGCGTAGCCCGAAGGCCGGAGCACGCCCCTGTTGCGCCCGATTTCGGCTACGGAGTGGAACCCGAGCTTCTTGAGCAATTGAATCAGGCAGGTTTTGTTGGGCAGCCACCAGGAAACTTCGTCCGAACTGGCGCTGTCACCGCCTACATAAAGCATCGCCGGCTTTTCATTTGCCTCTTCGGGAAGTAGCTGCGAAACCACCAACGTGCCCTTGGCCAGCGGCGCGACCGCTGCCAACGCCTCCAGGGGATTCAGAGTGTGCACGAGAATGTCGCCCAGGAACACGAGGTCAAACTTGCCGCCCAGCTTGGCTTCCGAGAGCTCGTAGACGGTTGACAGGCACCGCTCGACCGGGAGATTCAGCAGTTTGCGGCAAAATTCAAACGGGCCTTCGAGTAAGTAGAAGTACAGTTGCTCAGCGGTATACTTGCGGACATAACTGCGAACCTGGGCCAGCGACTTTGGGACAATCATTTCGCCGATTTTCTCCAGCGTCTGCTCGATGTCCTGCCCGGGAAACCGGTCGAGTGCGTAGAGCGACGGCAGATCGACGGCGGTCACGCGCGCACCGCGCCGGGCGAACTCGAAGGCAAAGTAACCCGTCGCGGTGCCGACATCGAGGGCGCTCATGCCCCGCATGTCGGCAGGGAAGCCGAAGTTCGGCAGAGCCTCGCGAAGATCGTACAGGCCCGGAGTAACCAGACCACCCGGCAGCTCGATCGTGTGGTACCAGTAGTAATTCTCGATATCGCTGTAGCCGAGAGCCCGCCCCCGCCGGTTAAATTCCTCCACGGCGCCGAGAAATTGATCCGCCACCGGGTTAGCTACTTGTGTTTCGCTCATCGGGTGCTCACTTATACGCCGCGCAGACTACTCGTTTGCCGCGCTGATGCTGCTCGTAGGCGCCGGGTGGAGGCTGTATGATTTCCGACCGCCGGAATCCTGCTTGTTTGAGCATAAAATGCAAGGCGTTCGGTGAGGGACAAGTAGCCAGCGGCGATGCGCCCGTCTCTCCGCCATCGTTATAGAACTCGGCTCCTTCGTCAATCAGCGCCAGCACGCCATGATAGGGGCGCGTCCATCCTCGTCCGCCCCACTCCGCGTGGCCTTCGACTTCGTCCACCACCTGCGTCTCGATGACGCACAGCTCGCTCGTGATGCGGCTGATGTTGCGTAAACACAGCATCGGGTTTTCCAGGTGATATAAAAGACCAAGGAACAGGCAGAGTTCGTATTGCCCGGTCTCCTCCACACGCAGATCTTCACAGTTTTTCTGCTGGTAGGCGATATTACGAAGACCGTAAATGTCCGCCACCAGCCGCGCTTTTTCCAGATTTGTCTCGCGCACATCCACTCCACGGACCTCGCGCATTCCTTTGCGCGCCATCGCCACCGAGTAATAACCTTCGTGACAGCCGACGTCGATGCACCGGATCTGGCGTACACGATCGCCGAAATATCCGTCGATTACCCGATTGACCATATCGAGGCGCGTCTGATGAATTGGAAGTACTTCCGGCGGCAGCACCGACACAGTGCGGCCATGCTCCCTTAAATCAAATTCGTAGAACCAGGGGCCCAGCGCCGCCACGCGCTCGCGAACTTCTTCCGCGGTCGGTGCCATTAGGCTACCCTCTCCAGCCATGCGCCTGGCCAGTAGGTTACGTTGGCGCTGATGTCGTCGCGCTGCTGCTGGCGGAACTCCGGATGCCGTGCGGCGAATTCGTTGGCGGCGGCGAGCGGATTGTCGGAAACCCATTCCACTTGCCCGCCGGGAACGTCGGTAAGGTCGCGCATGACACCGTCAGCCACGATGATGTATGAGCCGCGCGTCACGAATCGCGAGTAGCACTCCAGCTCCCGCGTGACGTGCTCCTTGGTGTGGCAGGAATCGAGGATCACCAGCACCGTCTCGCCCGGCTGAATCATGCGCGCAACGGCGCCCACAACCTCACGCGACGTCGAATCTCCTTCCACCAGTGAGATGCGCGGTGCGAGCCAGTGTCCGCCGATGGCCTCGCGCACACCCGCTCCGATCTGGTTGTCAATCCCGATCACCCGCCCTTTCCCCAGGGCCTGGCACAGCGTGGCGTGAAACATCAGCGAGCCGCCCTGAAAAACACCCGTCTCCACAATCACGTCCGGGCGGATCCTGTAAACCGCTTCCTGCAAGCGAATCAAATCCTCCGGCAGTTGAAGCACGGGATGGCCCATCCACTGGAAATTGTGGTAATACCGCAGGCTCCAGCCGATCCGGACCCACTGGAGCGAGATAGTCTCGAAGGCCGCCGGCGAATACAGGTCGCACGTTCGCTCCGATTCGCCGTCCACAGTGGTAAGACTCCGCTCCGCTGTGTCGATGATGATTTTCACTTTGCCATTGTAGCGCGAGGGCTGAGTGGGCGCGTCCGAATGGCCGCCAAATCACTTGGCAGAGCCCGCGCGGGGATGAGATATTAGTGAGTGCCAGGGCAGGCCGGAGGTAGCGCGTGGCAGTTCTAAGCCAGGCTCAGACGCTCATCGAAAAACGAGCGCTCAAGGAGCATACCAACATCACGGCGTGGGTAACTGCACGCCAGGCCTTCGGAATTGCCATAGAAGCCCTCGCCAGCCACAAGCTACGCTCGTTCCTCACCCTGCTAGGCGTAGTGATTGCCACTACCACCCTGATCGTGGTCATGTCCATCGTGAACGGCATGAACGTTTATATCGCCGACCACATCGCCAACCTCGGCACCAACACGTTCGTTCTACACCAGTTCAAATGGGCGCAAGGGTTCGACTCGTTCCTGAAGGCGCGCCGCCGCAACCTGCCCATCCGCATGGAGGACTACGACTATCTGACAGAGAACCTCCGGGGGTACGAGAGCATCTCGGCTATTTCGCAGCTCCAACCCAGTCCGCGAGCGCGCTACAAAACGAACTTGATCGACGAGATCAACTTGTATGGAGTGACGCCCAGTCATGCTGACATCGGCCGCGAGAAAGTGTCCTACGGGCGGTATATCAATGACAGCGACTACCAGCACAACGCCCGCGTCTGTTTCATCGGCCAGGATCTGGTGGAGAAGCTGTTTCCCATGGTCGATCCGCTAGACAAAGAAGTTTTGTTGGTGGGTCTTCCCTTTCGCGTCATCGGCGTAGCGCAAAGGGTAGGGAGCACGTTCGGCCAAAGCCAGGATAACTTTGCATTCGTTCCGCTGACGACGTTTCGTGCCGTCTGGATGGGACGCCCGGAGTTGTTCGTCTTCATCAAGTCACCCGACGGCCCGCACATGGTGGAGCTCGAAGACGAAGTCCGGGTCTTGATGCGCACGCGCCGCCACGTCCCCTATAGCGAGGAAGACACGTTCGGTATTAATGCCTCCGACACTTTAATGAGCGCGTGGCAGAATCTGACCGGCACCATTTTCGCCGTCACCATCGGGGTTGTGGCGGTGTTCATGGTGGTGGGCGGGATCGTCATCATGAACATCATGCTGGCCAGCGTGACCGAGCGCACGCACGAGATCGGCATCCGCAAGTCTGTAGGAGCGCGCCGGCGCGACATTCTGTGGCAGTTCGTCATCGAAGCCGGAGTCATGGCCAGCATGGGAGGCATTGCAGGCGTGTTGATCGCCACCGGCATCGCGCGGCTGATCAACGTGTTTTTCACCGCTTCGGTTCCCGTGAGTGCTGTGGTCGTAGGCGTGACACTTTCCGCGGCGGTGGGCTTGTTCTTTGGCATCTATCCGGCCAGCAAAGCGGCCCGGCTTGACCCCATTGATGCGCTACGAACTGAGAACTAAAGGATCAAGGACGCCAATATGCACACCTATACTCAAAATGTGCGCGAGAACCTGGCGCTGGCGCTGGACACGCTCCGCACCCATAAGTTCCGGTCGTTTCTCACGGTCTTAGGAGTGTTGATCGGCACTACCACGGTCATCGCAGTCACCTCCATCATTGCCGGGCTGGACAAGCAACTCGTGGACGTGGCCGAGCAGTTCGGCACCCGCACGCTATGGGTTTACAAATTGCAGCTCGGCAATCCCCACCGCTTGACGACGGAGGAGCGCCTGCGCAGGCCGCTCAGCTACGAAGACGCGATGGCCATTAAGGAGCAGTGCCCCTCCATCGAGACCGTTTCGGTGGAACTGTTTCCCGACATGCAAGACTTCGGCCTGCCCCCCGTCACCGCCAAGTACAGGGGCCAGGACATGAATGACGCGCTCTTTGTCGGTGTCACGGCCAACCACCTGCAACTTCTCAATGCCACGCAAGACGCGGGGCGCTTCTTCACAGAGGCTGAGGATCTGCACCGCCGCAATGTGGCGGTGATCGGCCACGGGGTCAGCGAGAGGTTTTTCGCGCATGAGGACCCGATAGGCAAGACCATCGTGGTCGACGGTCAAAGCGTGGAAGTCGTCGGCACCCTCACGAAGTTCAAATCGTTTCTAGGCGACGATAACAACGATAAAGCCATCCTCGTCCCGTACAACAGCTTTAAGAAGATGTATCCGGAAGCCAAGGACAATTTCATCGATGCGCTTGTCCGGCAGGGGAAAATGGAGCAGGCCAAAGGCGAGGTCAGTGAATTGCTGCGCCGCCGGCGCCATGTGAAACCGGCCGATCCCGATAATTTCGGCATCGCCAGCGCCGATTCGGTTATCACCCAGTTCCGCCAGGTCATCAGCTCAGTCGCTCTGGTCATGACGGTGATTTCATCCATCGGCTTGCTGGTGGGCGGCATCGGCGTCATGAACATCATGCTGGTGTCCGTCACCGAACGCACCCGGGAAATTGGCGTACGCAAAGCCATCGGCGCGCGGCGCCGCGATATCACCTGGCAGTTTCTACTCGAAGCCATGACGCTCACTGCATCGGGTGGCCTCATGGGCATCCTGGTGGGCTGGCTGCTCAGTTTGGCCATCCGCACGTTCGTTCCGAGCCTGCCTTCCACCGTCCCGCTCTGGTCCGTCGTCGCCGGGTTCACCGTCGCCACCAGCATCGGCCTGTTCTTTGGCCTGTGGCCGGCACTGAAAGCGGCGCGGCTCGATCCCATCGCCGCTTTGCGCTACGAGTAGCGTCTACTGTTCCTCTCGCGTCAACTGTGGATCCGAAACCCGCTGGCCGCTGATCTTGCGCTCCAGTTCGTCACGCGTTGCTTGTTGCAGCCGCCGGGCTTCATCGAATTCCGGCCGGGCTTCGGTCCGGCGGCCCATCGCGTACAGGATCTGCCCGCGAAGGTAGTGGACACTGGCGCTTTGCGGATCGATCGCGGCCGCCGCACGGATCGCGCTCAGTGCCTCCGTGTACTTGGCTTGTTCCTTATAGATTTTCGCCAGTCCGAAGCTGGAGGTGCCCAGTCCCGCATCCAGGCGTAACGCCTGCTTGAAGTAGCGCTCGGCTTCGGGAATCTGGTTCAGGGCATAGCAGACGATGCCAAGCTGGTCGTAGTTGTAGGCCACGTCCGGCTCGATCGCCACATCTTTCAGAAACTCCTCTTTGGCCCGCTCAAGATCATTCCGCCGCCTGTACACTGTTCCCATGTAGTAATGCACAAACAGGGCCTTCGGGTTGATCCGCGCGGCCTGCTCAAACTCGGCCATGGCCTGGTCATCCTCGGCATGCGCCACGTGACCTTTGCCCAGGAACAGGTGCAATTCGGCCGTATCCCGGCCTACTTCGGCCAGCCGCGCCGTCGCCTGCTGGTCAAGCTCCGCCTTTCCCGCTTTGCCCGCCGCGATGGCCACCACATAGAGGTAGTTGAGATTGCCCGACTCCTCCGCCCACAGCGGCTCGAGTGTCTGGACGGTCTCCGCGTAGCGCTCGGTGAAGAAATAGCACAGGCCCAGCAGGTAGCGCGCCTGTTTGGAGCCGGGCTGATCGCGTAGAACGGATTCAAAGGGCGCGATGGCGTGCTGAAAATCGGACTGGCGGTAGTAAGCCAACCCGATGTTCAGCCGAATGCCGGTCATCCGCGGCGCCAGCCGCTCGGCAATCCGCAGTTCCGCCAACGCACGCTTCCACTCGCGGCGCCGCATGAGCACCACAGCCAGATTGCCGTGTGCCCCTACGTTGTTCGGGTCACCCGCCAGCACCTGGCGAAAAGCCTTCTCAGCCGCGGCGAGGTCACCGCCGTTCAATGCCTGCTGGCCCTGCTCGAACACCTGCCGCGCATCAGCCGGCTGCGTGGCGGCTGGAAGATGCACGATTGCCAGCGTCAAAACCGCACTGGCTATTGCGCTCGCTCGCACAGTTTTAGTGTATCCATAACGAAAAACGGCGGGATCGCTCGTTTGAGCGTCCCGCCGTGTTGGGTTCAGTCCGAAAAACCAGGGTCAGAAGATGAACTTCAGCCCCAGTTGCAGGATGCGCGGGTTATGGGCGCTGCTCGGATGCAGAAAGCTCTGGTCGAGACAGCTCGCGTCGCCCGCTGAATTGTTGGATCCGCCGTAGCAGCTAATTCCATTGTTGATGCCGTTCCACTGCGTGTGATTGAACACATTGAACGCTTCGGCGCGGAACTCGAAATTCGCTTTCTCCGTGACGAAGAAGTTCTTGAACAGACCCATGTCGAAGTTCCATCGCGATGGAATGTTCAAGATGTTACGGGCGGCATCGCCGAACGTGAGGCCGGTGGGAGCGGCAAATGCTCCTGGATTGTACAGCAGCGGACCAATGATACTGGCCGCATTCGTAATGGGTGGTGCGGCGTTCGGATTGCCGATCACGTTGGCAAACGCGTTGGCACCCGTGCCGTTGCCCACGCCGGCGCCCGGTATCAGGCCGCTGCCGGTGTCGGCATAGACGCTGAAAGGCGTCCCGGTCTGGAACGTGGTGAGACCCGATAGGTGCCAGCCGCCCAGCATCTTGCCAGCCAGCGTCTTCGTATTGGTGAAGAATGGAGCGTCCAACACGTACCCGATGTTCAGGATCTGCCGCTGGTCGAAATTCGAGCTGGCGTGCGTCAACTCCATGTTGTACGAGTCGAGGAAATTGCCATCGCCATGGTCCGATGAGTCGTCGAGGGAATGGCTCCAGGTATAAGCGAGCGTGAACTGGGCATACTTCGCGTTCCGATGCGCAGAAACCTGCAGTGCGTTGTACGAGGAATTGGCCCCCCAATCGTATTGCGTGATGTTGGAATAGCCGGTGTAGGGCCGGTACGGATCGGCGGCGCTGGAGCCGCAGGCCACGGCCAAGTCCTGGCCCGCCACTCCGGTCAGCGTCTGGCCGTTCACCACGCCCGACACGTTCGGAGTCCATGCGTTGGTTACCGTGTTGCAGATGGCGGTGGTCAGCGGCTGCCCAGCCCGGAAGGGACTGTTGCTCACAGGCTGGAGCTGATTGATATCCCGCTCCCAAGACAGGTGCGTGCCCTTGCTCCCCACGTAAGCGATGGTGGCCACGGTGTCTTTGGCTATATCGTGCTGCACGTCAAAGTGCCACTGCTGCACGTACGGCCACTGTATCTGAGTGCCGTAGGTGCCGATGCCGGTGGTGCCGGATAAGCCGTTGCCGCCGATGTTGGTGTAGCCGACGATGTTGTACAGCGTGGGATTCAGCACGCCGGGCGGCGCGCCCTCCAGCCCCGAGATGCCTTCGTTCCCGTTCAGG
>Ga0181536_10003113_pt1 | contig 18177 bp, 15 predicted proteins | sample PEATcosm2014_Bin_41_FD_121105 | JGI IMG/M metagenome (GOLD analysis project Ga0181536, IMG submission 121105) | Peatland microbial communities from MTU Mesocosm Facility, Houghton, MI, USA - PEATcosm2014_Bin17_60_metaG | ecosystem: Environmental > Terrestrial > Soil > Wetlands > Peat | place...
CCTTGCCCTCGCCGCGGTCTTCGCGCTCGCGGCCGAGCAATGCCTCTGCCGGCAGCTTGAAGTTGTCGAAGTGCAGCTCCCACGTCTTCCAGCCGAAGTAACCGATCTTGCGAATCGGCGAGCCGGTCAGCCCCGGTGGAAACTTGTCGCGCTCTTTGAGGACCAGGAATTGACTCATGCCCTCGTGGCGGCGGTGTGGATCGGACGGTTGCTTGGTGCGCGCCAGCACCGAGATGAAATCCGCACCGTCGGCAAACGTGCACCACATCTTGCTGCCGTTCAGCATCCAGCCATCGCCGTCGCGGGTCGCTTTGCACGAGACGTTGGCGAGATCGGAGCCCGCGTCCGCCTCCGACAGCGCAGCCGCGCCGAGGAATTCCCCACGCGCCATTCGCGGCAGATATTCGCGCCTTTGCTCCGCCGTGAAACCGCCGCCCAGTCCGTTGCCGCGCGCGATTATGCTGGCGACGCTCATCCATGCGCGCGCGAGTTCTTCGGTGATCAGCACGTACTCGAACGCCCCCAGGCCAAGTCCGCCGTACGCCTCCGGGATCACGATTCCGAAGTAGCCCATCTCGGCAAGCTTGTCCCGCAGCGCCATCGGCATATCGCCCTGCTCGGGATCGAGCTTGTTCGCAAGCGGCAGAACTTCCTTCATCGCGAAGTCGCGCGCCGACTGCTGAATCATTCGCCGCTCGTCGGTCATGTAACTCACGATGCAGCTCCTCTGCGTTTGGCGACCAGGTTCGTCCGCTCGTAGCTGATGACGAGTTCGTCGCGTTGATTGCGGGCTTCGGTGCGCCACGTGACGATTCCGAAGTTGCCGCGGCTTGCGGATTCGCGCGTGGAGACGACAGTGCTGCGCGCGGTCAGCGTATCGCCCGGATAGACCGGGCGGTGAAATTCCAACCCGTTGATACCGAGAAACGGTCCGCCCGCTTCGCTCAAATCCTCGACCGAAATGCCAACCACGGTGCACACGACCAGCATCGGATTAACCACCACGTCGGGATGACCGTGCGCGCGGGCATACTCGGCGTTGAAGTACAGCGGGCAATGCGCGAGCGTCGCGGTGGTAAACAGCGAATTGTCGCCGGCGTTTATCGTGCGCCCCCAATGATGCTCGAAGACCTGGCCTTGGTGGAATTCCTCGAACGAATGGCCTTTCGGCACGAGTTTGAACTGACTGAAATCGGGATCTGCCATAGACCAAGCTCCTAGCAAAACTCTGGTCGCGCCGCGACCCTCGGCGCGGGAGTTTCTAATCGCCGCGCGACAACGACGCCGTTAATTTGCGACTATTGCACGGACCCGCGGCTTCCAGGAAACAGCCGAATCCAGGCGAGACAAGAGAGACGGCGCAGGCGTTGAAAATTACTTTTCCAACAGCCTCCTATGGGATCAGAAGAACCCTGCCGACTGCCTGCCGGCTCTCGATGTAAGCGTGGGCGGCGCCGGCCTCCGACAGAGGGAAGGTTCGATCGATCACGACCTTGAGTTCGCCGCGGGCGGCCTCATCGATCAGGCGCTGGATCATATCGTGCACGCGGTCGGCGCCCATTTCGGCGCCCAGGAAAACGCCCGTCAAAGAGCGGTTGCCTGCCATCAACGGGGAGACGTCCACGGTCATCGGTTCGCGTCCCGCCGCGCCCACCATCGAGACCCGGCCGCGATAGGCAAGCGATAGAAGGCTGCCCTGCAGGGTCGCGCCGCCGACAGGGTCAACGACCAGATCGACGCCCTTTTTGTTGGTAATTTTCATGACCGACTTTACCACGTCATCGCGCCGGTAGTTGATCCCATAGTCGAGGCCGAGCGGCTTGAGCCGTTCCAGCCGTTCGTCGCTCGATGCGGTTGCTAGCACTGTCGCGCCTGCCCGCTTGGCGAGCTGAATTGCGGCAACGCCGACACCGCTTGCGCCCGCCTGCACCAGAACCGTCTCTCCCGCCTTGAGGTGTCCATACTCAAACAGGCAATCGTCGGCGGTGCCGAACGTCACGGGGATCACTGACGCAAGCTTGACGTCGAATCCCTTTGGGACCGGCCATGCGTTGCGGGCCGGCACCCCTCGCAGCGCGGCGTGGGAGCCGAAGTTATAAGAGGTCGCTACCTTCTGGCCGACCCGAAGGTTGGTCACCTCCGAGCCGACCTCGATAATCTCGCCGCCGGCCTGGTAGCCAACCACGTGCGGCTTGGTGATCAATGGTCCATGCCAACGATTGAGCGTGTCGCCGCCCTCGATACTCACCGCCTCGACGCGGATCACGACGCCTTTCGGATGGCATACGGGATCGGGAACGTCCTCGTACTTGAGAACCTCCGGACCACCGTTTTGATAATAGACAGCAGCTTTCATCGCGCATCTCCTCCTATCGCTTTGCCATCAGCGGCATCAGCCTCGCTGATGATCTAGTACGAATCCGTGCAATTGTCGCGCATCGATAGGGGTGCCGCGATCGGCGTTTCTCCGCTAGACTTGAACGCACGATGACAACCCCGATTCGAGTCCATCTTATCACCGGAGGATTTCCTCCTGGTTCCTTCGCCGGCCATGACATGGATTTCGTGCGGCTGCGCATCCTGGGCCTTCTGCAACAGAACTCGCAGCTGCTTACGACCAGCGGCAATGATTTCGCCGATGTCGCGAAGTGGTTGCCCGGCAGCCGCTTGCTGATCACCTATGTCGCCGGGCCGTATCCCAATGACGAACAGAATCAGTTCATTCGCAACTGGCTCGAAGCTGGCGGACGATGGCTCGCGCTTCACGGCACCAGCGGCGGAAAGGCTGCGCCAGTAGCCGGGAAGCGTTACGTCCGAAAAATGGTGAAGGGCGGTTATCACGACACGCTTGGCTGCTTTTTTCTCAATCATCCCCCGCTGCGCAAGTTTCGCGTCGACGTAGCCGATCGCGAGCATCCCCTCACCCAGGGCCTGCCGGCGTCCTTCGAGGTAATGGACGAACTCTATCTCATTGAGCTTCAGGACCCCGCCAACAGCCACCTGCTGCTCACGACCGTGCTCGAAAGAGATCCGTCGCCGCCCGGATTCGGTTTCGTTTACGATCACGATACTTCGATCCTGCCCGACGGCAAAACCCGCGTGCTTGGATACACGCGCGAGACCGGGATGGGGGGAGTGACCTACATCGCGCTTGGCCACTGTCACTCGCCGATAAGCAACGTTCAGCCGTTTGTCGATTCGAGCGTCGAGCCTTCAGGAGCTACTCCGATGGTTTTCCGCGGCTCGTGGGAGACGCCGGAATACCAGACGCTGATTCGTAACGCTCTGCACTGGGGCATTGGCGCCAATTCCTAGCACGCGCGTCCGATCGAGCGCGACTGCCTGCTAAGGCAAACTGCCAAACTTTAGGGGTGAGTTGCGCCGTGTAGATGTTTCCGGCAGCGCATCCTGATCAAATTTGAAGATTCCGATGCTTTCGGGGTGGACGGATTCGAGAACGGCGTGAATGGTGAGCTTAGTCTCTTCATCGAGGACCGCGAAATCTATTTTGAACCTCGATGGGGTGTCGGGAGTGCACTCGATGGCCGTAGCGAGTCGTTGGTGATACGGGAGCTTGGGATGCTCCTCAGATAAGTCGAATCCGAAGATTCCGAGCCGCCTGGCGCATCGGTGGAAGTCGTCCAGGGCCGAGCGCATGACTACTGCTTCTATTCTCTTCATACGGGCTTGTTTGGTTTGGTAGCCTCCACCCGGTTAGAGAGCAGGAACTATGCCCGTGGAAAGCTGTGGGCGGATCAAGGTGTTTTGCCAGTCGGACTTTCCAAACGTTGAGGCTTGAAACGTCGCTCACTTCATTTTGCATTCCGCCGCTTCCCCCCTAACCCGTTCTAACCGGGACGAAGTTCCGCATCTTCTCTTTTCACTTTTCACCGGGTGCAGGGGTCACCCCTGGCCCCGTTGGCACGGCTGACCAGTATTAAGAGACCGCGCGCGACAACGGAGCGCGGCCTTAACGGTGGGTGCAGGGCTCAGCCCTGCGGTGCAGGCGATTTAGTTGATGTTGACACTCGCCTCCCCGGAGCGGACAATGTACCTAGAAAATGAACAATTTGACCCAACAATTGAATTGCTGGCGGATTGGATCGGTTGGCAACGATGGTTGCCGAGTCCGGTCTGCCAATTTCCTAAGCGCGTCGAACGCTTCCATCGATTAACCGATATGTTCAAATACCCGGTCGCGCGACTCGTCAACGAAGTGCTGGGGTTCCAGCAACTTTGGGCGACTATTGATGGCGCAAAGAAGGTTGGCCCCGTTCCGTGGTCTACGCTCAACAACATAAGAGAAATGGCCGCAAACCTTCGTGTAGATTGCGAAGCGCTCGAACTCGACGCGGCGATTGAACGACTTGATATTTATTTGCAACTGCAACTTTGGCCTAAGACCGCCAAATATGAAACCCTTAGCGTTGAACTGCGAGTCTTGTGTGAAGCGATTGAGGGTCAACTGCGTCACCGCCGATTTGCGTTTATTTCTCCGGACAAAGCGAAGCTGATCGAGAAGATAGACAATGATTGGCGAGCAGTGCTCGAAAAGTTCTCGCGCGCGCACCCTGACATTCAAGCGGCTACTGAGTGTTATGCGCTTGATTGCAATACTGCCGCCGTTTTTCATTCCATGCGTATCGCAGAATATGGATTACGTGCGCTCGCGTGGAGATTGAATCTGCGGCAGATCGGAAAACAGAAATATCCACTTGAATACGCGGAATGGGGGATGATCCTAAACGCCTTGAGCGGGAAATTGAAAGCGCTTCAACAATCGCCCGGCAGAAGCAAGCGAAAGGCGGCAGACACCAAATTCTACGCAGACGCTGCCAGTCATGCGGACTATTTGAATGAAATCTGGCGGAAGGAAGTCTCGCACGCACGCGGCCCGTACAATGCGCCTGAAGCCCTGAACGCGCTGACTCGCACACGCCAATTTATGGAATTGCTCGCGCAACGCCTGAAGGAAAAACGGCAACGGTGAACAATGGACCTCTACGATTTTACAGGTTGGGGATTTTGCATAACGATAGTTTTAGTGCTGTCGCTGGGCGCTTATATCCGACAGTTCTTTATCGCTTTCGCGAGCGATTGGGAAAAACTCAACGCTGATTTGAAAAGCCAATTTGACCGAATGGAGCGTACTCTGGATGGAATCGAGCGCAGATTTCAACGCCAAGAATCGGGATATGACCCATGAAGATCATTATTGATCGTGATGTAGGGAAGGTCGCTGACTTCATGTTGAGGAATGTGAATGCTCATGAGTTGCGGCGCGTTGCTCACGCGATTACGCAAATAGCAGATATGTTTTGGACGGAAGAATATTTTAATCAGCCGCTCAGTTCAGTCCGTTCTTTCCGGTTGGATTTCGCTGAACCGATGGATATTTGTCAGGGTCGGTCTGAGCAATCGCCCTCGGACACCAGCGAACTGGAGTAGGGTCATCTGTAGCGGTCCCTCTATGATCGCGACAAATAGCGTCTGGCGGAAAAGGCGTGCCCTGGCTCAGAATAACTTCAAAATCACAAACGTTGCATCCATAGATTCCATCATAGGGGACGGTATCATTACGTCCGTAGTCGCGATTGAGATTAGCGCAGTTCGCCACCGGCCAAAAGTGGAGTTTGACGTTATGGGGACGATAGTACGGCATAGCCGCATCAGGGCGTGCGCGTGAGCAAGGGTTTGATCGCTTGTCCCAACACTCGATCAAATTTCCTTAGATCGGCGTCAGTCAGATGATCGAGCGTTGCTTTTATGCGCTCGTCTTCGGCGCGCTGCTTTTCGCTTGGGACGTATTTTTCGCGGGCCGTGCGGCCCGTACGCTTTGTGGAAGCCACCCCGATACTTTAGCGCATCGAGATCGATCCCGCTAGTTACTGCACGTCGTAATCAGATCGGCAAATGCGTTCGGATTGTTCCGATTGTTGTAGCGCCACGAAAACTCGTTCACGTACAGCGGCAGATAGTCTTTGCTGACTTTGTGGTAACTGCCCATGATGCCGCGCTTTAAGAGGCTCCAGAATCCCTCGATTGTGTTTGTGTGAACCGCGCCGACCACGTACTGGCCCGCGCTGTGGCGCACGACTTGATGCGGCAGATCGCGCTTGAGCAGCCGGTATCCTGAATGCTCATCGGTCGATATTAGGCTCACGTTTGGCCCGACTGCGGAATGCACAAACCCGTCAAGAGTTGCGGTATCGGTGTTCTCGATCACTTTGGCGATCACCATTCCCTTGCGAGCGATTGCGCCGATGACTGCGACTTTGTTTTTGGTGCCAGTGAGCGCAGCGGCCTTGCTCTTTTTCGCGTGCATATTGTATCCCTTGCCGCCGACGTAAGTTTCGTCAATCTCGACTTCGCCAGTCAGCGAGATCGCATCACCTTTCATCGCGGCGCGCCAGCGATGGCAGATGTACCAGCAAGTGCGCCAGTCAGTACCGGAGTATTCACCAAACACCATGCGCCGCACTTGCAGCGAGCTAAGACCCTTCTTCGCGGTCATCATCAGGAATCCGACTTTGAACCAAAGTTTGAGCGAAATCTTTGTGTCCTGAAAGATTGTGTGCGTGATGACGCTGAATCGGTAGCCGTTGCGACCACCGCAATCTTTGTTCTTGCACGCCCAATGAAACGGACGCGCCTTGAGCGCATACACGCCTTCCTTGCGATGACAGCGCGGGCACTTGACGCCATCCGGCCATCGCTTCGCGGCCAGATATTCCTTGCACGCTTCCTCAGTCGCGAACATCCTGTCGAATGATGCTAGGTTCTGCATGACACGAATTTAATCACGTTTCGCCCTGAGTGTCAACACCAACTAAATCGCCTGCGGTGCAGGGGTCACCCCTGCTCACTTCACGCCCAGCCTGAGCCGGTAGCTCCAGAACCACGGCACGATAGCGTCGCCGAGCGCGTGGCGCGCCGCCTCGCGCAACGCCGTGATCCCGATCTCATCCTCGCCGATGCCGTGCTTGAGGAGCGTGGCGATCTCGCCCTGGCTGAGCGCGAGCCCGACCAGCCGCTCTGCGCCTCCGCTCTCGACGTGATGCAGCCCGACCTCCTTCACGTAACGGAACCGCCCGCTATCCCTGATCCTTTCCAGATGCCCGCCCTTGTTCCACTGATGGACCTCGGGCGCGAGGCGCATCGAGCGCTCGAGCGCCTCCGCCTTCGCTCGGCAAGCGTTGTACGCATCCTCGGCTTCGGCGTTGAGCGTCGGCGGCCAATCGCAGTCGTAAGCGGCGAATACTCCCCCGTCGCGCAAGATGCGCGCAACCTCGGCGAATGTGCCACTCGGCTCCATCCAATGCAGCGACTGCGAGCAGGTCACGATGTCGGCGTATCGGTCCGCGAGGCCGGTCGCGGTCGAGAGCCCTTCGATGAACCTGACAGTGCCCGCACCAGAGTCGGCCGCACGGCGCTCGGCCTGCGCGCGCATGTCGGCATTCGGCTCGACGCCGACGACCTCGGCTGCGACTCGCGTCCATAGCAGGGTCGAAAGTCCCGTGCCGCTGCCGAGATCGACGACCACGGGCCGATCCTTTGCGGCTATCTGCGTCAGGAGATCCACGATGATCTCGGGCGGCTTCGGCCGGTGCTTGTCGTAGAGTTCGGCGAAACCCGAGAAACGATCGGTATTGGCGGCGACGTGCGCGCGATCGGTGCTCATGACGTCAACCTGCGCATGCGCCAAGTCTAGTTGCGCCGCGTCATCGAGGCGAGCGACCGGCCATGCCTTCAGGCCTTGATTATGACCACCGGGCCGTCGCGCAGCAGCCTCTTTCCCCCTTGCCCCTTCTAACAGGGACGAAGTCCCGCATCTTCTCTTTTCACTTTTCACCGGGTGCAGGGGTCACCCCTGCCCAAGGAGGTGCGGAACCCACGGTGGGTTCCGCATTCAATAAAGTGATTCCCCCTTCCCCGCGCACTGGCCAGCCGTGCCAACGGCCAGGGGTCACCCCTGCCGCATCGTAGCCGCGCCCATTCCGCGAGTTGCCGCGATGATGCGGATAGCGGCGCGGGTCACCGGTACCAAGCTCGGGCGGTGAATCTTGTCGAGCGTGTCGATCGCGTCGAAGAGGTAAAACGGCGCCGTCAGGAAATTGACCAGCGGCACGCCCGCAAGGTGAAACGGGCCGCCATCGGTGGTGGGTATCGGGCCGAACACCTCGGGCGGCAGGATCATCGACCGATCGAGATGCTCGGCGACGATCGCCTCGCGCACGATTGCCTCGAGTGGCGCGAGCCTGCTCGTGAACCACCATCGCGGCTCCGGATGTCCTGACGCCACCAGGCCGCCGTCACGCTCGACGATCTCGCTGGCGGCGTGCTCGAGGTGGACTTCGAGCACCACGTGCGCCAGCTCCGCCTTGTGCCGTTCGATGAACGCGCGTACTCCGGCGCCGCCGGCCATGTGCCCCGCGTTGAGGAGGAAGACCATGCGATGCGGGCGATCGGCCGGCGCGATGCGCGACCAGTAGGTGGCCTGCGCCAGGACCATCGCCACCCCCGATGCGTCTTCGACGGCGGACGCCCACGGGCCGTCATGATGGGAGCCGACGATGACGACGTCGTCGTCGGCGCCCGGAAGTTCTCCAACGACGTTGTAGCAGGTGATGTCGTGGCGGATCGCGCGGCTGACGATCGTCGCCTGCACGCGGCCCGTGGCGGCGAGCCACCGAATCCGGGCGCCGTCGTTGCGGTTGATCCAGACTCCGGGAATCGCGCGGGCAATGGCGTCATAAGGGACGTAGTACTGGTTCGAGTCGCCGGGGTAATCGCTCAACACCCCTACGAATCCACGCGCACCCGCCGCGATCGATGCATCCATGACTGCCATTAAGTGAGAGCTGAACGGCAGCACCTGGCTGGCCCCGGCAAGCGTGCCGCCCGGATCGTAGCGGCGCCAGTTGGTATCGGCTTCACTGGTAACTGCCCCCGCGAGCATCAGGGGAAGCTCCGCCGGCCCACGCATCAGCGGCACATCGACCAGAGCGAGCGCGCCACTGACGGCGCCCGGCGTTTCGTCGCGCCAATGCACGAGCGATCCGCCGACGCCGGCCTCGTCGGTCGCCGCCGAATGCGGCAACGAGAAGGACCCGATACGCGACTCGTAGCCCTGCTTACGCACGATCAAGGAGGACTCAAGCGGCTCCCAGTAAGGCAGCGTCACCGGCTCGAGCCGGACGTTCTCCAGCCCGAGTTGGCGGAACCGCTCGAGGCAGAAATTCTCGGTCCATCGATCGGCCGCATACCCGGGCCTCCGCACGCCGCGCGCAAAGACGGTCTCGATCCAGCCGAAGATAGTGCGCTCATCCGGAACCAACGCATTTTGCAGCATGCTCATCTCACTTTTTCGCGGCGAACGCGCGCAGAATAGCAAAAGGGAGAACTTAATTGTATGCGAAAGCAGGGCTGAGCCCTGCACCCAGTATTAAGGCCGCGCTCCGTTGTCGCGCGCGGCCACTGCCGCGGGCGCTCCGTCTTTAATACTGGCCTGCCGTGCCAACGGCCAGGGGCCAGCCCCTGCACTTTAGTAAGGATAAAGATGCGGCCTGACGGCCTGTTAGAACTTTCTTTGTGTCATCCTGAGCGCAGCGAAGAGCTTGTCCTGAGCGAAGCCGAAGGGAACCCGGATCTTACCTCGTTCCAGTTAGGATGTTGCGTTCCGCGCCGCTTCTTACCCGCCTCGCCCGCTTTGCGGGAGAGGCCGCGCCTTCGGCGCGGGTGAGGGTGCAGATTTCACGGGACGTGCCACGGGCACACGGTGACCGGCCGCTTGGCGGCCAGTATGTGAGGGTGCAGCCTCCGAGGCCTGCGCTCTCTTTTTGTGTCATCCCGACCGGAGCGGAGGGACCCCGGATCTTAGGTTCTTCTCCTGAATTGCCTCGCCCATTATCGGGAGAGGCCGACGCGAGACCTTGAGTGTCGGGTGAGGGACATCTGTGCGGCGCGATTGTCTGATGCGCTGCACTTTATCAGACGCTTGATTTTATCGAGGCGCGTCTTCTGCTAGATCGTCGTGTTCCGGGTCGGGCTCAACTATTCAAGAGCGATCTCGCTCTGACTTTCTATTTTTCGGAGGGCGAAGTGCCGTCGATTTTCGAAAAGCCTCTGGAGTCGATGACTGCAGCCGACATTGAAACGGTAATCGGCTGGCCCGAAAACGAGAACATCGAATTCAACGAAGCGCTCCCTGGAGAAAAAGGAGCGCCAGATCCTTGGTTGATCGGTGGAGAAGTCACGAAATACGCGAAAACGGAGATTTTCAAGGAGATCGTAGCTCTCGCAAACACAGCTGGCGGCCATTTCATTCTCGGCATCGAGGAATCAGATGAAAAGCCGCCCGTCGCGAAGGCGATTAGACCGATTCGCGGCTGTGTTGATCTCGCGGAGCGCTTGAGGCGATCCGCAAACAGCAGTATTGATCCCCCGATTCCCGGGCTGAATTCTAGGGGCATCGCAACGCTAGGTGACGGTTCGGGAATCGTCGTGTTCCGCGTCCCACAGTCTCGTTCGGCTCCACATCGGTCCAGTGACCGTCACTGCTATGTTCGCAGAGGCGACGAGTCGGTTCCCATAAGTATGCGCGAAATTCAGGATTTAACAATTCATCTGAGCCGTCGAATAGACGAACTCAATGCGCGGTTCGAGCGTCTGCGGACAGAATTCCTCAAATGGCTCGATCCGATTGGCAAATATCACGACGGAGTCATCGGCCTACGCGTCACGGCCGTTCCAGTTGGTGAACGATTGTTTTTGGATCGGGTTAACGACCATGCGAACGAGATTCTCAAAGTGCAGCAATTTCAAGCACTTCTTGCGGGAGCCACGCCCATCGTTCTTCATCCATTCCAAGACGGTGGCCAAGCTCCCATACCGTGTTTCGCGGAGCACGAAAGGCAGTCAATGAGGATAGGAGCACAACTTGGTTCAGCGCTTCTTGCGACGGGGTCATCGAGATCCGAAGCCGGTTACGCTGGCTCACGTCCGAGCACACCCAATCCGGAAAGCTGACGAACATATTCTATCTTGGCTGGATACTCGACGCGGTCGCGAACGTGGTGAAGGCGGCTCGCTCCTTCGCCAACGCTGCCGGTATGCCCGAGTGCGAATACGCGATGACGCTAGAAGTCCGATGCACGAACGGCGCGGCCGACATACCGTTGCGTATCGGATTTCTTATTCCGGGAGCCGACGATCTCGGGGAAATTGAGTCGCCTCTCGTTGTCGAGGAGCCAATGAGCATGAGTGATCGAGACGAGTTGATGAACCGTGTGACGCGCGACTTTTACGACGCCTGCCATCAGCGGTTGCGCCAGCCAAACGTTCTGAAGATCACGAATTGGGACTGACTTCACTGCCGGTTCCTCGGTCACAAAGAGGCAGACCATCTTCAACGCGGGATGACGGAATGGTCGGGATGACACAAAAACGGATGCGCGGGCTCTTTCTTGATCAACCCCTTCTAACAGGGACGAAGTCCCGCATCTTCTCTTTTCACTGGGTGCAGGGGTGACCCCTGCCCAAGGAAGCGTGAAACCCACGGTGGGTTTCACATTCAATAAAGTGATTTCCCCTTCCCCACTGCACGCGCGCCGCGCGCGTGCGCGTGCCCGTTTAATGGAAGCGGTCGTATCCCAGCCACAGTGTTAGCAGGATGAGACGCCTGACGATCGGTTCCTCGACGGTGCCGATCGTCCGCTCCGCTGAATCGATCAAGCCGCGTGATTCCCGGCCTTCATCGCCGGTGTAGCTCGTGTCGGAGACGGGGAAGCCGAGGTCGCGCGCTTGTGCAAGCAGCGTGCGCGTAACGTCCGTGCCGAAGTTAGGATTGATGATGAACAGTCCCTCGTCGAGCGGGCTTACGTACTCGACCATGCCCACCTCATAAGGCGGCGGGTCGTAGCCGAGCTGATCCTCGGCAAGCGAGAACAGGTAATGCCCTTGCGCGGCGACGCGCGCTTCCATCGTGAGTTGCGTTTCGGGAAAGGACTCGCCCGGCACCGCGGCGAAGAACAGCTTGCCGATTCGCACCGCGCCCACCGGCGTGCGTATCTTGCTGTTGTTGTCGGACGCATAGGGTTCGCGGTTCGAGCGCATCACGCGGTCAACACCAGGCTTTCCGTTGGTCATCAGGCCTGCCAGCACAGGATTGTCGGACGGCTCTTCGAGGATTGTTTCGGCGGTCGCTATCGGCCCGTCGATTTTCACCGCAAGCGCCTCGGCTATGAGGGCGAGCTTGGCGACGGTTGCGCCGTAGGTTTCGGCTGCCGACGGCCCGCGGGCGCCGATCGCTTTCAGATCGGGCTGGGTGCGCCCGACCGAGGCGACCATGACGAGCGCCGTCGAATCGGGATTGCCCTTCTCGACGGCTTGGATAGCCGCCGCGGGCCAATCGGGCGAGATCAGCGTATTGTCCTTGCCGAGCGCGGTGACATGCGCGCTGAAGTTGATCAGCGTCGCGAACGGCGCGCCGTCTGAGCCCTTCGCGAACAGCACGCGCAGCTTGGTGTCGAGCGGATACGCGGGGATGATGCTTCTCAGCAGATGAGACTGCGCCGTGTCGATTTGGCCGGAGTACAGCGACGCCGGCCGCTGGTTGCGGATGGCGGACTCGATTGCGGCGACAGTCTGATCGGCAACAAGTTTCAGGTATTCCGGCGGTACGCCGCCCCATACTCCAATGTCGTCGGGTCCGGAATGATCATGCACGCTGGCGATGATTATGGCGCGTTCGGGAATACCGGCGTCTTTCGACACGCGCCGGCGGATGTCCGCGGAGCCATACGGCGCGTCGTCGCCCTGGTAGGCGAGGAAATGCCCTTGCGTGTCGATCGCGGATAAGACCACGGTCTGTCCGCCGCGCGAGATTGCGATTGCGCGCGCGTAGATCGGGCTCCTGACCCCGGTCGATCGTCTGACGGGACCGAAGCCGTAACCCCCGAGATAGACCGGCGAGGCCGGCGTGATTTCGCGCCTGGATGCGCCAACGCAATATTCGCCGCTCGATTCGGACGCCGAACAGGCAGCCGTCATCGTCGCCCCCGCAACCGGCTTGGACGCGCCGAACAACAGCACGCACGCAGCAACGGCCAGAATCGCTCGATGAATCTTTCTTGATGCGCGCACCGGAGTCAGGCCACGCGGTACACCTTGTACTCGACGTGGCCGGGCCCCACCCGCCCCTCCGCGACGAAGATGCTCTGGTTGAGCCACGCGTAACGCGGGTCGCCGGTCTCGAACCGGGGCGTAGTGCGGAAATACTGGTCGCCGTAACCGGTGCTCGCACCCTTCGCGAGCGCGTCAGCGACCTTCTGGTTCATCTCGAGCAGTCCGGTGTAATGCACATACAGAGAGGCGCCGTCGTCGGTGAGGAACTGGGCGCGCACGTCGAGGCGCGCGTATCCATCCGGTCCGATCAGCAGCCAGTCGCCGCCACCGGTTAGAATTTTACCTTTCAGCCGTTTGCCTTCGACCGTCCCGCCGGTGACTTCGAAAAAGTTCCGCGTTCCGAACGGGCCCACGCCGATTTCCAGCGGCGGCTTGAGTGTCGCGACGTAAGTGAATTCGTGTTCCAGATTCATCGTTGGTCCTCCCAGAGCCGCCGCCGTGTTCCCCGGCCTCGCGCGTACCTGAACATTCAATCCCAAACCGGCGGCTTACGACCGATCCACGGCTGCGCCTGTTCGAGCTGGCCCGCGATCTGGATCAGCGTCGCCTCGTCGCCGTAGCGCCCACCGAACATCGTTCCGATTGGCAAGCCCTCGCGATTCCAATTGAGCGGCAAGGAGATCGCCGGGTGCCCGGTGACGTTGTAAACGGGGCAGTTAATCGCAAAGTTCGAAATCTTTTCGTCGAGCAGCACCGTCGCCGGACTCATGAAGTCGATAGTGCCGATCCTGAGCGGCGGCTGACCCAGAGTGGGCGTCAGGAACAGATCGTGTGATTCGAAGAACGCCGCAAACTGACGCGCGGCCTGTTGGAGCAGCGCCTGCGCAATCAGATATTGCGACGCCGTTACCTGCCTCCCGCGCTCGTACAGGTTCCAGGTGAAGGTCTCGAACTTGTCAGGCGTCGGCTCGGCGCCGGTCAGCATGCGCGTCGCCTCGATGTTGAGCGCCACTCCCGCCGAATAGACGGTTTCGAACAACTGCGCGAACATCTGGTAGTTGATTTGCGGCGCCGCCTCTTCGACCTCGTGTCCGAGTTCCGCGCACAGCTTCGCCGCCAGCTGTGTCGCCTCGATGCAGTCCGGATGAATCTTGCCACCCAGAGGATGGCCGGTCGAGAACGCGATTCGAAGCCGCTTGGGCGGTGTTGACGCTTCCTGCAGATAAGGCCGGACAGGCGGAGGCGGGAAGTATGGATCGCCGGGCATCGGACCCGCGGTCGCGTCGAGCGCCGCCGCGCTGTCGCGGACGGTTCTGGTCAACACATGCTCGTTCACAAGGCCGCCGAGAATGTCGCCGAGATTCGGCGCCAGCGAGATACGTCCGCGCGTCGGCTTGAGTCCGACCAATCCGCAGCACGCCGAGGGGATTCGAATCGAGCCGCCGCCGTCGTTGCCGTGAGCGACCGGCACGATCCCCGCCGCGACCGCCGCGGCTGAGCCGCCGCTGGATCCGCCCGTCGTACGCTCGAGGTTCCACGGGTTGTGCGCCGGCCCGTAAAGACGCGACTCGGTCACCGGGGGAATTCCCAATTCGGGCGCGTTGGTCTTGGCGAACGGGATGAAGCCCGCGCGCTTGAAGCGAGCCACCTGCTCCGAGTCCGCCAGCATCGGCGTGGCCGGAAGGAACGCGCACGCCGACCGCGTCGGCATCCCCGCGCAGTCGCCCATGATGTCCTTGAGCAGCAGCGGCACGCCCGCGAACGGCGCGTCACCGGCCGCGTGCGCACGCGCCGTAGCGCGCGCGCGATCGTAGTCCTTGAAAACGATCGCATTGAGCTTTGCGTTGTGTTTTTCCGCGCGCGCAATCGCCGCGTCCATCAGCTCAGCCGGCGTGATCTTGCGCTCGCGTACCATGCGGCCCAAGGCCAGGCCGTCGAAGGAAGCGTATTCGTTGAATGACATATTGGCGCCGCAGGCTCCTTTCCCTCTCTCGCTGCTGAGAACTCCCAGTGCGCTGGAAATCCTAACATCTTGCGATTGGCTGCCATAGTGCCGCCCGCTCGTGGCTGCCGTCCACGTCAAACGCCTGCGTCGCGCGCACGTTTGTACGATTGGCGTACCTCAGCCGGGTCGGCGACTCTTGTAGTTGATGGATGGTCGCGCGGACAAACGGAGATTACTGCGAAGGCGCAGTCGCCGCGGCGGGCGAGGTGCCCAGAGCGGGCGTTGCGGCATTGACCGCGACGATGTGAAAGCGAACCGTCGCCTCATCACCGGCCAGAATCGCGCCAAACAGAAGGCCGGGAACCTTGACGCCGAACTCCTCGTAATTGATCTTCACTTCGCCGTCGCCGCTGAAGATGCCGTCCGCGTCGAGCGCCGCGTGGACAGACATGGTCATGGCATGCGCTTCGCCGTGAAGCGTGAGGAAGCCGGTCACTATCGCGGTGCCTTCGTTGCGACCGCCCATGACGACGCCGACGACACTGTTGCTCTCGAATCCGATGGTGGGAAATTTGTTCGCCTCGAGCGATTTTTCGGTGACGGCTCGATCGCGCGACGCATGGTCGCTGCGATAGCTGGTCGCGTCGATCAGTACCCGCACCTTCGCGGTGCCCGGGATGTCGGCGGGATCGCCGCTCACCGCGCCGTCGATTATGCGCAACGTCCCGCTAGCGCTGCCGCGGATGAAGGCGGCCGGCTCCGCGACCGACACGCTTACCGTGCTGCGGTCAACGTCAATCTTGAATCGCATCGTGGCTGCGCTCGCAGCGCACGCTTCGAAAACAATCAGCGCAAATGCGCCGGCCATCGCAATCAGTGCGTGCGTGAGGACGGCGCGAGACTCATTTGCAAATTTTTTCAATTGGCAAGTGCTCCATTGTCGTGCGATCAGCCGAAACGCCGGCGCGCGATTGCGACGCCTGCAACAGTGTAGATAATTCCGAATCCGAAGTTGATGGCGGACGGAACCAGCGCGCTCGACGCGGCGAGGTTGCGGATCATCAAATCGTTGAAGGCGCGCATCGCCCACGTGGTCGGCAGCGCCAGCGCGAGCTGCTGCATCCAGGCGGGTTCCAGGTCGATCGGCCACCAACATCCGCCGATCGCCGCCATCGTCATGATCACAATTGCCCCCACGGGCAGAATCGCGTCGCGGGTCCGCCCCACTCCGGCAACGATCAATCCGAACGCCGCGCCCGCGAAAGCAATCGCCGCGGCGGGCATCATCAGCGCCGCCGGCGTGCGGCCGAGCGAAATTCCGAACAGCGCGTATCCGGCGGCGAACAACACCACCATCTGGATGAAGCCGACTACGAAGCGGGCCAGCAACTTTCCGATGAGCGTCGTCCACAGCGGCGCCGACGCCGAGCGCAGCCGTTTGAGCGTGCCCCAATCGTGCTCGTTGATCAGCGCCAACGACACCCCCATCAACATACCGATCAAGAGAAAGGTCACGGCGAAGCCCGGCACCTGGAGATCGAACGCGTTGAATCCCGCCGCCGCGCCGTTTCCCCTGCCGGTCAAATCGACCTCGACGTATCCGAGCGTGCCGGGAATCGAGAGGCTCGAATCGATTCGAGGCAGGACCGGAATGTTGACCGGCGGGATTTTTGGCATCGCCGGCAGCTCGGGCAGATTAAGATCGCTTGGTGCAATCGTGAGCGCGCTTTCGAGCCTGGCCCGCACGTTCTTGAGATCCGCGCCAAGTCCGAGCTTGATTCCGCTTTCGCTGAGATCCAGATCGGCCGGCAGAGTCGGGATTGCCGGCGGCGGCGGGATGTCGGCGGCGTGGCTGCCGGCGAGTTGCTTGAGTTGGCCGAACCAGGTCTCGAACTGGCCGTGCGCGATCTCGAGGCGCTTCAAATAATCCTTAAGCTCATCGAGTTTCGCCTGCTGCGCGGCGGCGTCGGCGTCGATCTTGCGCTGGATCCGATTCAACTCGGCGTCGAGCGCGGCTTTGGTTTGATCGCGCGCGTTGGTCAAAGCAGTTTCGAGCTGCGCGCGAATCCGCGCCGCGAGCGCGGCGCGCGAGGCAGTCGCGGCGGCGCCGACGCGAGCGGCTTCGGCGCGGGCTTGCTCGGCGGACTCGCGTGCCTGGTCGAGCTGACGGGTCAAGTTACGAGCTTGTTCGGCGGCCTGCCTACGCGCCTCGGCTGCGGCGCCGGCGCTGATTTTCCGGCACAACTCCGAAAGCGTCAGCTCGATCTGTTGGGTCTGCAGATACTTGACCGCATCGGTATAAAGAATGAGCTGCGCCCCGTGGCCGTGTTCGATCGCATCGGTTGTTCCGGGAGCAATGACTATTGCCACCACCGCCAATTTTCGCTCGCGGACAGTCTGCTGAGCGTCGAGGCGGCTCGAACAATGAATCACCGAGAGCTCGGGCCGATGCGCGATTGCATCGAGGATCGCGCGCGCGACAGCGCCGTGGTCTTCGTCGAGAATGGCCACCGAGTATTCGCCGCGCGGAGCGGTTCGACCACCATAAAGTTTCGCCAGCGAAAAACCGGCGGCTGCGATGACCGCGATTGGCGCGATCAGCAGCATGAACAAGCCGACGCGGTCGCGCCGGATGAGCAGGAATTCCTTGCCGATCGTCAGCCACACCGCGCGCAGCATCATCACCTCAAGCAACCCGGCCTTTGGTCGTGGCACGCATCATGTTCATGGCGTATCGCGAAGCGCGCGGCCGGTGAGTTTCAGGAAAGCGTCCTGCAGATTGGGGCGATGGACGTGGAACTCGACCACCTCGCCGCCAACCTCGGCGGCGCGGCGAATCACGTCGGGCACCTGGTCGAGCGTGCGCAGCGTGGCTCCAGCCGCGAGGCCGTCGAGGACATCCCCCGGCAATTCGCCGATGCCCGCGATTCCGTTGGACCACCCGGGTGGCAGCGCTTTTTTGGTCATGATTTCGATCCGCGGTTCCGTTCCCGCCAATGCGATCAGTTCCCGGTCGGTGCCCTGCGCAACTATTTTCCCGTGATCGATCAGCACGATTCGGTTGCATAGCCGTTCCGCTTCTTCCATGTAGTGCGTGCTGTAGAGGA
>Ga0181536_10003114_pt1 | contig 18175 bp, 13 predicted proteins | sample PEATcosm2014_Bin_41_FD_121105 | JGI IMG/M metagenome (GOLD analysis project Ga0181536, IMG submission 121105) | Peatland microbial communities from MTU Mesocosm Facility, Houghton, MI, USA - PEATcosm2014_Bin17_60_metaG | ecosystem: Environmental > Terrestrial > Soil > Wetlands > Peat | place...
GCGCCACTGAATCCGCAGTGCTATTGTACTTGCTGGCCGTGGTTTTCGCTGCGTTGTTTCGACGCGCACTTGCCGGAAGTTCTTGCGTAACCCAGAAGGGCACGTACCAAGGTGTCCCGTGAATGCCTGCAAGCGGCCATATAATCAGAAGTTAGAAGGTTACGCCCTTCTCCCCCCAAAGAGGTCTACCTCGGAGTACACATGAAGGAGCGCGGTTGGATTGAACCAATTGTGGAACGGGTGGTGGGCCAGGTGCTGGACAGCCATACGGCCCAACTACGCACCGAGATTGTCCGCCGGGTGATGGAGGAGATCGTAGCCGAACCGGTGGACGAACTAACGACCGCCGGACCAACGACCGCCGAATCACCCACCCACAATGCTGCGGCAGAACTGGCCCGCGCCGTTGCCGAAATTCAGTTGGGCACCTCACAACGGGAGATTCTGCGCGCGTTGCTCGATACCAGCGCCCGCTACGCGGCCCGAGTCGCGCTCTTTGTCGTAAAGGGCAGCCATGCCACCGGATGGCAGGCGCGCGGCTTCGCCAACAGCGATGCCGTGAAAGATTTCGCGCTCGACGAAAACGCTCCCGCCGTCCTTCGTGTGATCGGCCGTGCGATTGGCCGCGAGATCGGCGATCGCGCCGTGGCGAGCGCGCCGGTTGCCGACCTGGACTCGCGTTTCCTCGAAGAATTTGGAGCGCCAGCGAGCGGAGAAGGCCGGATTCTCCCCTTGATGTTGAAGGACAAAGTTGCCGCGCTGGTCTACGCCGACAGCGGAACCACTGCGGCGGGTTTGCTCGACGCCGGCTCGCTCGAACTGCTCGTGCTTTCTACCAGCGCTTGGCTTGAGGTCAACTCGCTTCGCAAGCAAGCGCAGAAGGAACCGTCCACGCCGCACGCCGACAGTCATCATTTGGACAGTCGTGGCGGCGCGGCGGCCGAGGCGCCGTCAAATCCGGCTGCGCACACAGTGCCGCTTTACCATGATCCCTTCGCCTCGCATGCTCCAGACCACGCCATGGCAGCAGCCGCGTCAGCGGGCGAAGCCTCGGCGTCAGCCGCCGCCGCAGTTGAGGCTCCTATTCCAATTCCAACGACGGCCGCCGAGGACGTGACCGCCGAAGCCAGCGCGATCGTCGAAGTCCAGTCTGCGGCGGTTGAAGTGGACCCTGCGCTGGCCGAGCCGCTGCCGAGCGGTCATGCGGAGACTAAGTCAACTCCCGAGCCGGCGCCGGTTTCCTCGACCTTGCCCGAGGATCAGGGCGTTCACCGCAAGGCCCAGCGTTTTGCCCGCCTGCTGGTCGACGAGATCAAACTCTATAATCAGGCCAAGGTCGCGGAAGGCCGGAAAAACAAGGATCTCTACGACCGTCTGAAACAAGCGATCGAGAAAAGCCGTGGCACGTACCAGAAGCGTTACGGCAACACCGTTGCCGCTTCCGGCAATTACTTTCAACATGAAATAATAAGAAGTCTCGCAGAAGACGACCTTTCCATCATGGGTGCCAACTTTCGGCAGTAGGTAGGTTTGAGTGCGCCGTTTTGCAGTCCTGGTTCTTGCTGGAATTTTCTTCCTGCTTTGGCTCGGCTTTTTGCCGGCCGCAGCTGCCCAGTCCCAGTCATCGAGTCCAGTTGAGAGCACGCCAGCGAAGGGCACGCCAGCCAAGAAAAAGACTGCCGCCGCTTCCTCCAGCACCAGGAAAAGGCGTAAGACCATCTCTCCTCGCGTGCGCCGGGTGCGGCGGGCTTTTGTCGCCTCGGCCAGTCTTCGTCTCATGGCGCAGCAGTTGTTGCAGGACCGCACTCCCGCCGCCTATGCCGGAGTCGAAGCCTATGCGCACCGTCACGCCAAAGAAGACGCGGGCGCGCTGGCCTGGCTCGTCATCGGCTACGCCCGCACGCTCGATCACGACTACGCCAAGGCTATCGACCCGCTCAACCGGGCCAAGGCCGGAGCCAGCGAACTCGGAGACTATGTTGCCTACTACCTCGGCGACGCCTATCTGAATACCGCGCACAATGCCGAGGCGCTCTCTACGCTCGCGGATTTCAGCAAAACTTTTCCCGATTCACTGCTCATCCGCGATGCTCACCTGGTCTATGCCAACGCGCTGCTCGAGGAAGGCCGGGCGCCGGAGGCAGCGGCTCTGCTGGGAAAAGACCGCGCTCCAGTGCGCAGCGATATTGAACTGGCGATTGGGCGTGCCTACCAGGCGGCCGGCGAAACTCAGAAGGCCGAGAGCGCTTTTCGTAACGTTCACTTCAACCTTCCTACCAGTTTCGAAGCAGATGCGGCGGGAGCGGAATTGCACCGACTCGGGATCTCCGGCTCCATCGCCGAGCGCCGCACACGCGCCGATCTGTTGTTCAAAGCCAAGCGTTACAGCGACGCGGCCCACGATTACCGCGAACTCATTAATGAAGACCAAGTCAGTCCGGAGGAGCGTCCGCAGGTGCAGCTGGCACTGGCGGGAGCGCTGGAAAAAAGCGGCCGCAGCCACGACGCGCGCCAGATTCTGCTTGCCATGGGAGCGCAGACGGGCGACGCCGAAGCCCAGCGCCTCTACCTGCTGAGTGAGACCGAGCGTTCCACCAGCGATGAAGAGGCCGTGCAGCGGACGCTCAACGAACTGCGGCAATTTGGTCCCTCAAGCCCGTGGCTCGAACAAGCGCTGCTTTCGGCCGGCAACATGTACCTGTTGAAGCGCGACTACGATCGCGCTATCGACTACTTCCGCGAGTTGCAGCAGCGCTTTCCGAATGGCGGGCGCGCATCCTATGCACACTGGAAAGCTTCGTGGCTGGCCTTCCGGCAAGGCCGAACCGATGAGGCGCGGCAAGGTTTCGAAAATCAAATCGCGCTCTATCCCAATTCCGCGGAAATTCCCGCCGCGCTCTATTGGCGCGCGCGTCTCGCCGAAGAAGAAGGGAACCCGGCGATGGCGCGGGCGTTTTATCAGAAACTCTCCGACCGCTTTCGCAACTACTATTACGCCGAGTTCGGACGGCAGCGCTTAAAAGGCTTGTCGAGCGGAGGCGCCGTGTCGCAAGGAAACCCAACCGAACCCCCGCCGCACTACGCGCTGCTCGACCGCGTTTCTCCGCTGTCAACCGCGGGAAAAATTACCGCCACCGATCCTCCCGACGACAACCTGCGTGTCGCCAGAGCGCGTCTGCTCTCAAACGGCGGTCTGGCCGATGCGGCGGTGCGCGAGTTGCAGGCCGCCGCGAGCCAGGAAGAAGACGGCGGAAGCTGGGCGCCGCCCGAGATGGCGCGCGTGTATCAGGACGGCGGCCGCTACGATCGTGGCATCGAAATCATGAAGCGCACGACCCCCAACTATTTCGCCGTCGACATTCCCGACCTGCCGCGCCCCTACTGGGAAGCTCTTTTTCCCAAAGCCTATTGGCCCGATCTGCGCAAATATTCGGTGCTGAACGGGCTCGATCCCTACTTGGTCGCATCGCTAATCCGCCAGGAGTCCGAATTCAACGTGCTGGCGCTCTCCCGAGCCAACGCCGTCGGCCTGATGCAGCTTCTGCCGAAAACCGGCAAGACCGTCGCCAAGCAAGTCAAGCTCAAGGGATACAGCGCGCCGCAACTTTACACCCCAGCTGTGAACCTGGAACTCGGCACCCGCTACTTCAAAGATATGGTCGACAAGTACAACGGACAGTTCGAATATGCGCTGGCCGCCTACAATGCCGGCAGCGACCGCGTAGGAGATTGGCTGGGACAGGGCCACTACCGCGATCCGCAGGAGTTCGTCGAGTCCATCCCCTTCACCGAAACCCGCGAATACGTGCAAGCCATCCTGCGCAATGCGAATGTGTATCGCCAGCTCTACGGGACGCCGTAGCGGGTCTGCGTAGGGACAGCCGCCCTCGGCTGTCAGGCGGGGCGAAGCCACGCCACGCTAGCAGCGGTCAGCTCTCAGTTATCAGTTGAAGCGGAGGGGCACCCATTCGCTGATTGGTTATTACCTTCGGAGCAATTGGGCAACAAATGAAGTAAGACGGTATGGGAACCGGATGAAACACGCTCTAGGCCGATTGTTGTGTCGGCGACTTCGTAAACACGATCTCAAACACCAGCAGCCCCGCTCCCACCACAATGGCGCTATCGGCCACATTGAAGGCCGGCCACTGGTGCGGGCCTACATAGAAGAGCAGAAAATCGACCACGTGCCGGCTGATGAGGCGGTCCCACAAATTGCCGATCGCGCCGCCCAGAATCAACGACAGTCCGATTCCAGTCGAGGTCATGGTGTGGCTGTTTTTCCAGAGCAGCGCGGAGACGATCAGCAGCGCAATCACAGAAAACAAAATCAGCAGGCCGACTTTCCATCCCGAGGGAGAATCCGCAAAAATACCAAACGCAGCGCCCGGGTTTTCGGCGTGGATGATGCGAAAAAATCCTGGAATGACCGGGATGCTGTCATGCAAGGAAAGCCGGTGCGCGATCGTCCACTTGGTAACGCGATCGAGAGCGACGACGAACAACGCGATCAGGAAATGATATTTGCGCATGACCCGGAAAGGCTTCCCCACTTATCTTCTCAGTCTATAGCTTATCGCGTTTGCGGAAGTCGGGGTTACGCGACGTCAATTTCCCCGCCGATTTCTCGGAGCACGGCGCTGCAACGCTCGCACACCGTGGGATAGTTCTTGTCCTCGCCCACGTGGGTCGAAAAATTCCAACAGCGTTCGCACTTCTGCCCCGGAGCTTTGCTCACCTGCACCACCACCGGCGAGTCGCCATTCCCCGATCCTTTTTTTACTTCCACGCCGGAGACGATAAAGAAGTAGCGCAACTCGCTCTTGAAGCGCTCCAGCGCGGAGAACACCGGATCAAGCGCGGTCAGCGTGACCTGCGCCTGCAGATTGCCTCCGATCAGTTTCTCGTTGCGCGCCTCTTCCAGCGCTTTCAACACAGTTTCGCGCACGGCCCGGACCATCTTCCAGTCTTCAGCTTGCTTAGGATCAGGGGCGATCGCACCTTCGTCCGTGCCCAGCAAGTCTGATGCTTCCGGGAAGGTCGTCAAATGCACGCTCTCCAGCCTCCCTTCGACGGGTGGCAAGTACTGCCAGACTTCTTCGCAAGTAAAGCTCATGATCGGCGCCAGCAAACGCGCCAGCGCTTCGCCGATGCGCCAGATCGCAGTTTGCGCCGCCCGGCGCGACGCCGATTTGCGCGCCGCAGTATAGAGCCGGTCCTTCAACACGTCGAAATAGAAAGCGCTCAGTTCCACGCCGCAGAAATTATTGATGCGGTGATAGATCTTGTGGAACGCAAACTCTTCGTACGAGCGTTGCACCTCCGCCGATACTTCCACCGCCTGCCTTAGCATGTATCGGTCGAGCGGCTGCAACTCGTCGAACGCGACCGCATCCTTCACGGGATCGAATCCATCGAGATTTCCGAGGATAAAGCGAAACGTGTTGCGAATGTCGCGATAGATTCCAGCGACCCGCTGCATGATCTGCGGCGAGCACGCGACATCTTCGCGGAAGTCGACCGAAGCTACCCACATGCGCACGATTTCGCCACCGAGCGTATCCGCGATCTCGACCGGATCCACCGTGTTACCCAGCGACTTCGACATGGCGCGGCCCTGTTCGTCCAGCGTCCATCCGCTGGTTGCCACCATGCGATAAGGAGCGCTGCCTTCGTAGCCGATGGCGCAGAGCAGGGAAGAATGAAACCATCCGCGGTGCTGGTCGCCGCCTTCGAGATAAAGATCGGCGGGCCAGGGCAGGTTCGGCTCATGGCCGAGCACGGCGGCGTGGCTCGATCCCGACTCGAACCAGACGTCGAGAATGTCAGTCTCTTTCTTGAATTTGGTGCCGCCGCAGTGGGCACACTTGTGGCCCGAAGAAAGAATCGCGTCGGCCTCGGGTGTGTACCAGGCATCGGCGCCATGCTGCGCAACAAACTGCACCACCTTCCGGTTGATGTGCGGATCCTTCACCGGTTTGCCGCAGTTGTCGCAGAGAAACACCGCGATCGGGACACCCCACACGCGTTGCCGCGAAATGCACCAGTCCGGGCGTGTCGCGATCATATTGGCGATGCGGTCTTCGCCCCAGGCCGGGTCCCACTTCACCTTGGCGATCTCTGCCAGCGTGCGGCTGCGCATGGTTTCACCGTTTGCCCCGCTCTTCATCGGCGTATCCATGCCGATGAACCACTGCTCCGTCGCACGGAAGATCACCGGGTTGTGACACCGCCAGCAATGCGGATACGAATGCTCCATTCTTTCGGTATGCATCAGCACGCCGCGCTTCTTCATTAGTTCAACGATCGGATCATTAGCATCGAAAACCCGCTTGCCCTCGTACTCCGGAAGGCCGTGGCGCATGATGCCTGCCTTGTCCACGTTACAGGTTGGATCAATCTTGTATTTCTGGCCGGTGATGAAATCTTCGGCGCCGTGTGCGGGAGCGGTATGCACCACGCCCGTGCCTTGGTCCATGGTGACGTAATCCGCCAGCACACCGACGACCTTCCGATCCAGAAACGGGTGCCGGAACTCGGCATATTCCAGCTTGCGACCGGGGAAGCGGGCGACCTCGCGCGCCGATTGCAGTCCAGTTTTCTCTTGTACCACCGACGCGAGCCGGGCGCCTACGATAAACACGTCGCCGCCGGCTTCGAGTGCCACGTATTCTTCGTCCGGATGAAACGCCACCGCCATCGATGCCGGCAGCGTCCAGGGAGTCGTGGTCCAGATGATGGTGGAAACTTTCTTGCCTTTGAGCGCCGCGTCGAGCGCAGTCGGATCGCCGGCGAACGGATATTTCACCCATACCGTCGGGCTCGTGTGGTTCTCGTACTCGACTTCGGCTTCCGCCAATGCCGTCTCGTCGAAGACGCACCAGTACACCGAACGCAATCCCTTGTAGACGAAGTCGTTTTCCAGGAAGCGATAAAGAATGTCGAGTACCGCCGCTTCGTATTGCGGCGTCATCGTGGAGTAGGGCCGGTCAAACCGGCCGAATACGCCAATGCGCTTGAACTGCGAGCGCTGCAGGTCGAGAAACTTTTCCGCGTATTTCCGGCATTCGCTGCGCACATCGACCGCAGCCATCTGCAGTTTTTTGCCGCCCAGCATCTGGTCCACTTTGATTTCGATAGGCAGCCCGTGGCAGTCCCATCCCGGAACATACGGCGAATCGAAGCCGGCCATGTTCTTCGACTTCACGATGAAGTCCTTCAGGCATTTATTCATCGCCGTCCCCAGATGGATGGGCCCGTTGGCGTACGGGGGTCCGTCGTGCAGAACATAGGTTGGCGCGCCCTTACGCACTTCCCGGATGCGGTCGTAGATCCGCTGCTCCTCCCATCGAGCCAGTATTTTGGGCTCATTCTGGGGTAGCCCCGCCTTCATGGGGAAGCCGGTTTTGGGCAAATTGATGGTAGATTTCAGATCCATCGGCACTGGCAACGTTCTCCCAACTGATTGAATCTTTTCATTATATAGGGAGTGCGAAAAGGACACGTCCAATGGGGGCTGCCTCACTTGGGAACGAATTCAAAAAGTACTATTTCCGGTCGGGGAAAAGCGTGTACAATTTTCACCAGATTGAAACCTGCGCGCATCTAACTGACTGGGAATCATTGGGGCGGCAAGGTTCGCCCATTTTGCAGCGATCTTGGGGGAACGGTCGTGCATCTAAATGAGCGACGCCCACCGTGAACTTGGGGTTACTGCTCGGGAAAATATGCCAGAATTCGAAACACCGCAGAATTCGATGGGGCCAGAGCCGGAGCTGCATCTTCTGCTAACGAATCAGACTCTGGACGAGCCTCTGTGGAAATCCCTGCTCCGCAATATTGACGACTTCTTCTTCCCGAAAAAACTCCCTCCGCTGGTCCTGACCTCGAAGCCCGTCCCAGTGCGCGACATCTGGGGCTTCTACAACTACAAGAAACGCGGAGCGTTTGGTTCAACGGTCATCCACCTACTGGCAGTGGCCCTCATCATCGCCGCCACCTTAGTGGGACGGAAGATCGTCGAAGTCGCCAAGCCGAAAGAAACCGTCTTGTTGATCGCGCCCGATGAACTTCCCGTGTTGCCGCCTTCGAAGAGCGTGAGCGGCGGCGGAGGCGGTGGTGGCGATCGCGACAAATTGCAGGCATCGGCAGGCCGTTTGCCCAAGCAGTCGATGCAGCAGTTCACTCCGCCCATGGTCGTGGTGCGCAACCAGGATCCGAAGCTGCCAATCGCCCCGACGATCGTGGTTCCCCCCGACATTCACTTGCAGCAGCCGAACCTGCCCGACCTGGGCAATCCGCTTTCGCATCTGCCGTCTGTGCCTTCGAATGGAACCGGCTCCGGCGGCGGCATTGGCTCCGGTAGCGGCGGCGGCGTCGGTTCCGGCCAAGGTCCCGGGTTCGGCCCTGGTCACGGCGGCGGCACCGGTGGGGGAGCGTTCCACGTTGGCGGTGGTGTTTCCGCTCCGAAACAGATTTATGCACCGGACCCTGAGTATTCCGAGGAAGCCCGCAAAGTTAAGCACATGGGTACAGTCGTATTGTGGCTGGTGGTCGGGCCCGATGGTAAGCCGCGCGATATCCGGGTGGCTCGCACTTTAGGATTGGGTCTGGATGAAAAGGCCATCGAAGCTGTAAAAACCTGGATCTTCGAACCGGCTTATAAAGATGGCAAGCCGGTCGCTGTGCAGATCAACGTCGAAGTCAATTTCCATTTGTACTGACCCGGCTCTACCGAAAAGCTTTGGGAGCCCAGGAAGCGGCCGCGCAAGCGGCCGTTTTTAGTTTGAGTGTGGGGATGGGGCTCTGCCCCGTCGAAGCCGTGCGCAGAACGGCTTCCGCGCCTACTCCTTCAAATCCACATGCACCACGTCTTCGACCGGAAGCCCGAGGAACCGCGTTCCCATCATCCTGAATTTCTCCGCCGAATCCGTCGCAAAGAACTTTACCTCGGGAACGCCTCTCCGCTCGCTTCCTGTTTGAGCTGAAGACGTCTGAGCTGAAGACGGCAGCGCTTCGATCTGCAGTTGACGCGCCACCTCCCGCGCCGTCGACTCGGCTGAGTCCACGATCGCGACGTGCTCCGGCGCCATTCGCCGCAACAGTGGCTTGATCAGCGGATAGTGGGTGCAGCCGAGTACCAGCACGTCGGCATCTCGTGCGTCGCCCGAAAAAGCTTCCGACAAGTAAATCTTTGCCACCTGCTCGGTTACCGTATGTTCCACCCACCCCTCTTCGACCAGCGGCACGAACAGAGGACAAGCCTTTTCCCGCACCGCGACTTTTCTGGCTTCAAGCGCGCGCCGGTAGGCGTGGCTGCTCATGGTCGCCTCCGTGCCGATGACGACCACCTTCCGCGTACGAGTGGCCGCTGCCGCCGCTTCCGCTCCCGGTTCGACCACGCCGATCACTTCCACGCCCGCCGCGGCTTTGATCTCGTTCAGGGCCAGCGCGGTCGCCGTGTTGCAGGCGATCACCAGCAGGTCCGCTCCCCGATCCTGCAAATAGCGCACCGCCCCGACCGCGTAGTGCGCCACTGTTGCCGCTGACTTCGATCCATAAGGAAGCCGCGCCGTGTCGCCGAAGTAGAGATAGTCGGCGTCAGGGATGCGGTCGAGCAGCGCGCGCAGGACGGTGAGGCCCCCTACGCCCGAGTCAAAAACGCCGATCGTCGTCCTGCGTGAATTGGACACAGTGAGCAGAGTTCAACCTTCCGCGGTGGTTGGACTGATGACCGACCGGATTGCGGATATTCGATTTGCCGGAAAACCTCCCTGGCGGGCGTGTTCGCGGACCATCTCTTCATTCGGTGCGATGTAGACGCAGTGGATCTTGTCGTCGGTGACGAAACTTTCAAGCCACTGGACCTGTGGACCAAGTTTCTGGAGAACGCCGCAGGACTTCTGCGAGATGGCCTTGAGTTCCTGCTGCGTCAATTTGCCGGCGTTGGGAATCTCACGTTCGATGACATATCTCGGCATGGTGCGCTCCTGATGTTGAAATTCTGGCTGCTGCAACTGCGAACCCGAATTCTAGCACCGCTCGAAGTTCCGTAGACATCACAACTTTTTACCGCGAGGCGCTGACTTTAGTCGGCGTCGAGTCGACATCCTCAAACGAGAACGCGATCGAAACATTGGGATATTCCTTTCCCCCGATCTCCACATACGGATAGACAAAATAGTTCAGCGGCGCTCCCTCCTGCGCCGGCGCCAGTTTCAGATCGCGTCCTTGCGTGAACTGCACCCGATTCACATCGTGCGCGCCGAAAAAGTAATCATGCTTGTCCTGATGCTTCCATGCCTCAGAAATATCCACCGGGACCCAGCCCGTCGCATCCAGATAGAACTCCGCCCAGCAGTGGTATCCCGGAATCTCTGCGGAATGTTTATCGGCCGGAAGCGGGAAACCGATCTCAAAGCGCGCCGGAATTTTCTCGGCTCGCGCCATCGCAATAAAAACCGAATGGAAATCGGTGCAGTTGCCATGCTTCGAATCGCAGGCCCAGAGCGTGTCGCCGTGTCCCCAGCCCTCGCCGCTCTTGTCGTATTTCATGGTGCGAAAAACGTATTCGTAGATGGCCTTCGCCTTTTCGAGCGGCGTGATCGCTCCTTTCGTTTCCTGCGCGGCCAATTGCGCCGGAATTCCCGTCACCGGCACCAGCCGGTCCGCCTCCAGAGATCGCGCCAACTCGACTCGTGACGCGGGCGCAGTCCGCACGTCACTAAGCGGTTTTCCGTTCATCAGCACCACGTGCTCTCTTCGCACCACCTCGTAGTTCACGGAGAACTTGTACTCGCCCTTGTCAGTTTTCGAAGCCTCAGCGTACAGAACTTCGTTCCCATATTCCGGCTGGTGCACCTGCTTGAGCGGCAAGTCACCGCTCTTTGCAACGACCGTCACTTCCTGGAAGGCGTCGGAGTGGGCCAGCGGAATCCAGACCCGCACCCGCTCGCCGGGGCTGACATTTTTCACTGTGAATGTGTAGTGGAAGTTGAAGTGGCGCTCTTTCTGGGTCAAAGCAGGCTGAGCGAGAGCCGGCAAAGGCGACAACGCAAGCAACAGGAACAGCAGGGGCCGAGGCAGCATGACTCATCCTTTCGACGAGATCATTCGACGAATGATCGCTTTCGCTAACGCTTGCTGAAAGCAGGGAAACGGCCGACGGACGTTTTAGGCGGGACTATCGTCAAGTAAAACCGCGGCCGGAGAGTCGAGGCGTGCACCGCATAGTTCGGAGTACGTTCGGAGTACGTTCAGAGTATAGTTTCGCAGTCTGCCTGTCGAACCGCCGCCCTGTCAAATCCCGCCAGTTGCCTCACCCATCCACCGCCCGTTATCCTTCAGGCCATGCCCAGCACTCTTGTCGAATGCGTTCCTAATTTTTCGGAAGGCCGCGACCCGGCCAAAGTCGACGCCATTGTCGAAGCCATGAAGATCCCCGGCGTCTATCTCCTCGACCGCGAGATGGATTCCGACCACAACCGCTCGGTCATCACCCTGGTCGGCGAGCGTGAAGCCATTCAGGAAGCCGCCATTCGCGGGGTAGGGAAGGCCGCCGAGTTGATCGATCTCACCAAACATAAGGGTGCGCACCCGCGCATGGGAGCAGCCGATGTCGTGCCCTTCATCCCGATTGACGGCGTCACCATCGAAGACTGCGTTGCCATGGCACGCCACGTCGGAGCCGAGATTGCGAAACGCTTCCAGATCCCGGTCTATCTTTACGAAGCCGCCGCGGCCACGCCCGAACGGCAGAACCTCGAAAATATTCGCCGCGGTCAGTTCGAAGGTATTCGTGCCGAAATAGCGACCAATCCCGCGCGCAAGCCTGACTTCGGCGAGCCCCGCGTGCATCCCACGGCCGGCGCAACGGTCGTCGGTGCGCGCAAGTTTCTCATTGCCTACAACGTCTTCCTGAATACGCCCGACGTCGAGATCGCCAGGAAAATCGCGAAAGCCGTGCGCTTTTCGGGCGGCGGCCTGCGCTTCGTCAAGGGTGCCGGATTCCTGGTGCGCGGCATGGCCCAGGTCTCGATGAACCTGACCGACTTCGAGCAGACCCCCATCCACCGCGCCTTCGAATTCGTGAGACGCGAGGCCCTGCGTTACGGCGTCATACCGGTTTCAAGCGAGATCGTCGGCCTGATTCCGAAGCGTGCCTTAGAACAGGCCGCGGAATGGTTTCTGCAAGTCGAAAACTTCGATTCCTCGCTCATCCTCGAAAATCGTCTTGCAGCGGTGATGAGCGGCAAGATGGCAGTCGGCGGCCTTCGCGCCGGAGTCGAGCCCTTCATCGAACAACTGGCCGCTCCCACCGCAACTCCCGGAGGAGGCAGTGCCGCCGCCGCCAGCGGCGCCATGGCCGCCGCACTCGCAAGCATGGTCGCGTCGATGTCGCGCGGCAAGAAAGCTTATCTGCAGTACGAAAGCCAGCTCAGCGAAGCAATCGCGAGGCTCAGCCAACTTCGCGAGCAACTCAAGTCAGCGATCGACGCCGACGCCGAGTCCTACAACGTCGTCATGAAGGCCTACAAGTCGGCCAAGTCGTCAGATGGCAAGGCTGATGCCACTGCTAATACTAACGACGGTGCCGCCGCGATCGCCGCCGCGCTCAAACAGGCGACCAGCGTGCCTTTAGGCGTTGCCGGAAACGTAGTCGAGGTGGCGCAGATTGCAACCAATCTGAAACCGATCACCAACCCAAACATGAAATCCGATCTGACGACCGCAATCGCCCTGGCAAAAGCTGCCCTCGAAGGCGCGCTCGCGAACGTCGAGATCAACCTTGAGTCGTTGAAGGACGAAGGCTTTGTGGCAGAGACACGGAAGAGAGCGCTAACTCTGAAGGTGTAACCATGCTCAAAAAAATCGATCCTCGTGCTGATGATTGTCGCCGGAGTCGCCGCCATCGGCAGTTCCCTAAAATCCCGTAACAATACCACGCCGCCTTCGCTGCCGATCTCCGCAAAGGAGCCCAATGCCTGACTATCTGATTTGTCGCGTGCAGACCCATGAAAAATGCCTCTTCCGCGAGTCGAAACGTCGCCAACCGGGTTACTATTCGGCAGAACACAATACGGCAGTGGCAAGGAGTTCCTCCTATGAGTCCCGCTCGTCTCTTGTTTGTGTCCAGCGCAGTTCTCGGCCTGAGCGCGCTTCTGCTCAACCTCAGCGCTTGCGGCAGTAGCTCGCCGGCAGGCCAAACGTCCAGCTATGCGCTCACTGCCGCAGCGTTGAACCCAGCTTCAGTCACCGCAGGAAGCGCGTCCACTTCCGCCATCACCGTGACGCCGGCAAATGGATATACCGGCAGCGTCAGCCTTTCGTGCAGCAGCATCACCGGTGGCACCCCGGCTCCCACTTGTTCCTTCAGTGCGTCTCCGATAACGATCACGGGCACCGCTCCGGGCACTTCCACGCTGACGGTTTCCACTTCGAGCAGCACACCCGGCGGCAGCTACACCATCACCGTCACCGGAAGCGATGCCAAGAGTTCGGCCCCCAGCAACGGTCCTCAGGCGCTGAAACTAACAACGGCGGCCGTGATCCAGCACGTTGTGGTCATCTTTCAGGAGAACCGCACACCGGATAATCTTTTCCAGGATCCGGCGCTATACAATCCGCCGCGCAGCGCGGACATTGCTCAAAGCGGCGTAAACTCGCTTAACCAGACCATTACGCTCAGCCCCATCGACCTGGGCACGGCCGGCTCCAACCCTCAGAATTACGACCTCAGCCACGCCAATTCCGCCTTCGTTTCCATGTATAACGGTGGCCTAATGAACGGGGCCAACCTAATTCCGTGCTCTCCAGCCGCCAATTGCCCTCCAAATGCGCATCCCAACCCGCAATTCATGTACGTCAAGCCATCCGATGTTCAGCCCTACTTCGCTCTGGCCGAGCAATACACTTTCGGCGACCGCATGTTTCAGACCAACGAGGGACCGAGCTTCCCGGCTCACCAGTTCATTCTTTCCGGTACTTCGGCCCCTACTGCTACCAGCGACCTGTTCGCGGCGGAGAATATGAGCGGGGGAAGCATCGCGGGCTGCATCGCCACGGCCGGGACAACGGTGGCGCTAATCAACCCGTCGGGCGTTGAGTTCTCGTCGCAGTACCCTTGCTTCGAACATGCAACCCTCACGGATCTGCTTGACGCCGCGGCCATCTCCTGGCGCTACTATGCCCCCTCCGCCGGTTCCATCTGGACCGCGCCCGACGCCATTGACCACATCTGCCTGCCGCAGACCATCAACGGCACGCTCACCTGCACCGGCACGGATTGGACCAACAATGTGATCATTCCGGAATGGCAAGTGTTGCAGGACATTACCAACGGCCAACTTGCGCAAGTGAGCTGGATCATCCCCGATGGCGCCCACTCCGATCACGCCGCGAGCAACAACGGCAGTGGACCCTCCTGGGTGGCCGCCATTGTCAACGAAATTGGCAATAGCCCGTATTGGGCAAACACCGCCATCATCATTACCTGGGACGATTGGGGAGGCTGGTACGATCACGTCGCGCCCACCGTCATCAACGACGGTGTCAGCTGGGGATCGGGATATGTCTATGGCTTCCGCGTTCCCCTGATCGTGGTTTCGCCCTACGCCAGGGCCGCTTACACTTCTCACACCACCCACGACTTCGGCAGCATCCTCAAATTCATCGAGACCACTTTCAATTTGTCCTCGCTCGGATACGCCGACGCTCGGGCTGACGACCTTTCCGATTGTTTTAACCTGACCCAGACGCCCATCACCTTCCAGAAAATCCCCGCAGCTCTCGACGCTGCCCACTTCATCAACGACAAGAGTCCGCCCACCGACCCCGATGATGACTAGCACCCGTTCGCAAATAGGGATATGAGCAAAGCCGAGCGGCTGATCAGGCTACTTTGTTGAGCTGGGCCGCGCTAGAGAAGGTAACACGCAAGAAAATCCACCTAAGGACATCGGCGCTCCTACCCATCCCGGATTCGCTGGAGGACAGGAGGACAAACCGTTTGTGACTGAGACGCAGAAGCGCACAGCAGTGCTCAGAGACTAGAATCTATTTCATCGCACGCGAAATGCCGCATCCAAGGCGGGGCGCACTAACCGCATGGTCACTGAAATCGACTCCCTGGTGCCCATCCCTTAGGCAGCAGTAATCATTTCCATCGGCTCGGCAGTCTCGCCGACGGGCTCGCGGACGGGCTCGCGGATCGTCCGTAGCGCCTCGGCAATCTCAACGCTAGTGATGCTCCCTTTGCCGACCAGGTCGCCGAGTGACAAAATACCCGCGACTTCATGTCTCCCATTCACCACCGGCAGGCGGCGGACCTGATGCTCTTCCATCAGCTCCAGTGCGTAGCGAACGTCATCTCCTACAGCGCAGCAAATGGGGTCCGTCGTCATGCACTCGCTGATCCAGATATCCGCCGGATCTTTGCCACCAGCCACAACATGCAGACAAAGGTCGCGATCGGTTACCATCCCGACCAGCTGTGGATTGGTCGGATCCAGGACCACCGGCAAGACTCCAATATTTAACTGTTGCATGGTCGTGGCAGCTCTCACTACAGAACTGGATGGGCAGCAAAATGCTGGGTTCTTAGTCATTACCTCATGAACTTTCATAGCTCACCTCTAAACACTCAACGTCCAAACTAGGGCATTGCCAATGATAGAGCAACACTAGAACACGCTGAACTCAAGCTGTCAGTGAGTGAAATCACAAGCCTGAGTGAGGTGCCGGGGTTCCTCGTGATGTGTCGCTTGTCAATGAAAGAGGCCGTTGCATTGCGGTCACCGCATCCAGTCCCCAGTCCGCCAATTCGGCCAGTTAGTGCAGCAACTGCTGGCGCTCCTGCGGCTTGGGTATGATGTTTTCCGTAAAGGTTTACGTTTTCCGGAGGGAGTGAGCTAGCTCGGTCCACAGTCGCAACTCCTCACGGTTAAATTCGCCTCGCGCGCCGCCGCGGATCCAACCCCTTAATCCCACGTATACCGCGTCCGCGCCAGTCTGAAACGCCTGCTTGGCCGCCTCGAGAACATCCCTAATTGCGGGAAGTTCCTCCTAACTTCATGATTCTACAAGACCGGGGGGGGCCACATCCTAGTTAGTTTAATGCCCTTGTAGGAAATAAATGCTTGCGCGAGGACGCGGCATTTAGCCGGAAGATCTCTGAAAGCTACTGATCGGGAGTCGGATCGAATCCGGCGCAATCCGGAGTGGACAATGACGTACATTTCGAACGCAATCTCCTGCGTTTCGAGCGTTCCAGCACCATGCGAGGTGGACGCACTTTAGTTACGGTCCTGCCTCGTTAATTAGGGACTAGAATATGAAAGAACAGGTGCAGGTGAAGGACCGCCAAAGATCGTCAACCCAGGGTTTGCGGTTTGCATCTAAACTCTGCAGATAAACTCTGCAGGCCCATCTTGAGGACATTCGTTTTGAGGAACTCTATGAAGAATTTGTGTTTCGCGTTTTTGCTTCTGTGCACCACGATCGGCTACGCCATGCCGGTCGCGTCGTCGGCGCGTTCCATGGTGCCTTCTGAAATTCAGCAACTGATCGGCGTCGACTATCGGGCGCTCAAGGATTCGCCCACTGCGCTGGCGCTCAAAGACAAAGTGCTGCCCGACAACCTGAAGGAATCCGAGACCGCCCTGAAGGGCATCGGCATCGACGTCGAGCACGATCTCGACCAGCTCGATGTCGCCTCTTTCCGGACGGAGAAGAAGGGCATTCAAACCGTCTACGTGGCGCAGGGGGCGTTCTCGGCCAAAGTCGTCCTCAAGAAGTTGAAGCTCAAGAAGATCACGGCCACAAAATACGGCACCGACCGCATTTACCCGATGGATAACGGCCTGGTGATGACCTTCCTTGACGACAACACGCTGGCCTTCGGCACCGAGGCCTCGTTGCACAGCGCCCTCGATACCCGCGCCGGCAAGCGCCCATCGCTTGATTCCAATCCGGTGATGACCGACCAGATGTCGGCCGTCGATGGCGCGCCCCTGTGGAGCGTCCTCGACCAGCAGGGAACTCAGGCCATGATGTTTTCGGTGATGGGCGATGCCGCAAGGGTCGGCGACTACGACAGCATCAAGAAGCGCATTCTGGCTTCTCGCTACACCATGAACTTCGCGACTGGAGTGAATTTCGATCTGAGCGTTCAAACCGCCGACTCGATGACGGCGGCCACGCTGTCCACGATCCTCAAGGGCGTTATGCTTTTCAAAAAGCTCAGTGCCAGCCCGGTCGAAAAGACTGCCATTGACGCCGCCACCGTCGATTCCGACAGCTCCAACCTGCAAATCCACTTCAAGACAGACGACCAGAAATTCCAGTCCCTGATGAACTCGCCGCTGTTCGCCGCCGTTTCACACTGACGTTTCGTACGAATCCGAAGCCAAAGAAAGAAAACGTCCCGGATGTTTCCTCCGGGACGTTTTCTTTAGCATCGAACGCGCTGCCTCTTCTCGATAGTCTCGTGAATAGTTGCTTCCTGAACGGTTGATCGGGTTCGTGCGGCGCTTCCGTGCGCACGCAACGGTTCGATACGAGGCAACCTTCTTGACAACGTTTCAGACGCACTGTACAACTCTCGTGCGTTCAACGCTGATTTATGGTGGGGAATTGCAATGCTCTGAGAAAGTTGCGTGAGAGTTTGCCCGAAAATGGGCGCGAAGCCAATGAGGGTTCTAGTTACAGGGGGAGCGGGCTACATCGGCAGCGTGGTTGCCGAGGAGCTATTGCAGGCCGGACACCAGGTTGTCGTTTTCGATAACCTGAGTCGCGGCCATCGCCAGGCAGTGCCGAAAAACGCGGAACTGGTGGTGGGCGACCTGGCGGATCGCGCTTGCCTTGACCAGTTGCTCCGGTCTCGAGCGATGGATGCCGTCATGCATTTTGCGGCGCTGATCGAAGCGGGCGAGTCGATGAAGGCTCCGGAAGAATTTTTCCGCAACAACACCTCGAATGCGCTGACCCTGCTCGAAGCGATGCTCGCCGCTCGGATCAAGCGTTTCGTCTTCTCGTCAACGGCTGCGCTCGTCGGCAATCCCGAGCGCATTCCGATTGACGAGGACGGCCCCGTTCTTCCGACCAATGCGTATGGCGTATCGAAGCTGCTGGTGGAGCGAATGCTCGCCTGGTTCCACCAGATTCACGGCTTGCGCTA
>Ga0181536_10003117_pt1 | contig 18159 bp, 18 predicted proteins | sample PEATcosm2014_Bin_41_FD_121105 | JGI IMG/M metagenome (GOLD analysis project Ga0181536, IMG submission 121105) | Peatland microbial communities from MTU Mesocosm Facility, Houghton, MI, USA - PEATcosm2014_Bin17_60_metaG | ecosystem: Environmental > Terrestrial > Soil > Wetlands > Peat | place...
CCGTCCCCACTTCTCGCCTCTCTCGGTTCGCTCCCGTGCGGCGGAGGCTTCCGCTCAGGCCCGGTCCCGCTATAAGCCGCGGCACCATTCGCTATTTGAAATGGGTCGATCACCGGGACTCCCAGGTTCCTGGAGAATCCATCCCATACCTTTGCCGTGCTCTTCGATTCCGGCCGGTTCGCCAGACCTCACCCTATCGGTCCGAACGATGCTGTCCCCGCTATTCCGAGGGCAAGGACACCCGCAAGACTTATTTCGGAACTCAATGACACGGCTTCGGTATCCGCTGTCTACGCTTCAAGTGGTGCATTGCTGCACCCGCATGCAAGACTCGCTTCCGGCCGGTGGTTAGCCTTTGCCGGGAGGGCGTCGAACCCTCTGGATTCCAACGAAAAGTTTCAATCTGCTACATCAGATCTCCTCCTTTCCCAGGCTTATCCTGGCGCGACGGAATGTAAGATGAGCAACTCTGTCAGGTAAGCAATTCACACCCGATACAAACGATCTGCAATAATATGAGAATATTACGATTCGGAACGTAGGATCTGAGCCTTCTCGAGCAGCCGCGTAGCAGAATCTTGGAGTATTCAAGAATGATACGATATTTCTCGTCGGCACTTGCACTGAAGGCTTTTTCGCTCAACGCGCCAACTCGACGACTTTATCGAATGATTGGCAACCACTTCGGCGCAAAGAAACGTCACCGAGTGAGCGACTTGCCAATTCGAGTTGGGCGCGGCGAGTTGATCGTTAATCTTTGTCGCAAATACCATGTCCTCGACAGCGGTGAAAAGCTCTTGGAGGTTGGCACGGGCTGGATGCATTGGTACTCATTATATTTACGAATATTCTATGATTGTCGGATTACGGCATTGGACATTTGGGATAACAGACAATTCTCTGCTCTAAAAGCTGGATTCGGCAAATTGGCTCAAAGATATAAAGAGGCTCGAATTAGTGAAACCGTATTGAACAATCTCGCGGTCATTAGTCGAGCAACAAGTTTTGCGGAATTGTACCGGGAAATCGGGATTGAATACGTTATAGAGCCTCGTGGTTCACTCGATCAATTCGCCGATCAATCGTTCGATTGCATATTGAGCATGCACGTCTTGGAACATGTTCCGACCGAATATGTTACCGATTTGGTCAGGAACATGTACCGAACACTAAAGCCTGGAAAATACACTATACATCAGATTGGAATTGACGATCATCTGGCTCATTACGATCGGAAGGCATCTCAGAAGCAATACTTGCAGTATTCAGATCGGACTTGGAAGAATCTCTTCGAGAACCGAGTGCAGTATTTCAATCGTTTGCAGATGTCCGAGTGGCTCGACGCTTTTCGGAATGCAGGGTTTATACTTGAAGAGAAGTTGGTTGAAGCGACCGACATCGCGAACTTGAAGGTCGCCGCACGATTTGCAGACTATTCGCAAGAAGACTTGAGCTGCACCATACTCACACTTGTTTACAGAAAGCCATAAAAGAAAGGCGATGAATGGACGTTCAAGCATTCGTCTCGCAGCGATCCGTTGAAGCTTTCGACAAATGAGTTATCCATCGGCTTGTCGCCGACTCCAAACTCTGCAGTTTCGATAACTTGAGCTTCATCGACCGGGCCGGCGGCCGCTTCGTCACCGTCCTACCACGCTCACGCCGGGAAGATAAGCACTCATCGCAATATCGCCTCCACTGCCTATTCCGCCCTAATGCACAGTTCCCCGGCATGCGCAGTGAAAGTTCGGTATCCCAAGCAAATGCGTTCTCCGATTGGCTCTCACTGCGCATAATTCGGCTCCAGTTACAGGGTATTCAGAAACGCCATGAGTTCGTCGTTGGGCTTGAACCGGTGGACTTTGGCACCCGCGGGAACCAATTTTGTCAATGCTCGTTCTTTGCTGGCCAGATTCGCCTCGACATAGACATGCGTAGTCTCGATGCTCTCGTGGCCTAACCACAATGCGATCACGCTGATGTCAACACCGGATTGAAGCAGGTGCGAACCCGTCGTGTGCCTAACCGCGTGTGGGTGGATCCGTTTGGTACTGAGCGTCGGACAGGCAGCGTCGGCGGCAGCTCGCTTCAAAATATAATCGACGCCGTTGCGAGATAAGCGCTGTCCGCGGGCGCTGGGAAATGCAAATGAGGTCGGCGATCCCTCCAACTCGCGAAACCAGCATTTTAGCGCGCGTGCCGTCTTGGGCCACAAAGGGACGTCGCGCTGTTTTCGGCCTTTGCCGAATAAATGCACGCACGTGCTGACCCCAAATTGAACGTGATCCCGGTGAAGACTGGTGATCTCCGAGACGCGGGCACCTGTGTTGTAGAGAGTTAGCAGCAGCGCATGATCCCGGCGTCCCTGCCAGTGTGCCTGATCGGGGGCGGTCAATAGCGCATCGATCTCCTCGCGAGTCAGGGATTGGACGAGCCGCCGATCAGTTCTCTTGACGGGAATCGCCATTATCTGAGTCGCTGTACCGACCATCTCGGGATCTCGCAATGTCAGCCAGCGAAAGAACGACCGAATGGCGGCGAGCCTGACGTTGCGTGAGCGGGCACTGTTATGTCGGTCCTTCTCCAGGCTGTCGAGGAAGGACAGAATCACGGGGGCATCCAGGGCTTTGACCGCGAGGGCAACCGGCTCGGTCTTCAGATGCTTTTTGGCATACTGCAGCAGCAGGCGAAACGAGTCCCGGTAACTGGCCGTTGTTTGCGGACTGACGTGCTTGTGTTGCAACAAGTGCTCGACAAAGAATTGCTGTAGCAGAGGACCCACCAACGTTGATGTGGATTTCATAGATCACCGTGGGATGCGGTATAGCATTGGAACGAATCTGCCGCTGTCTTCAGGAGCGCCGGCGTGGAACTGAGGTACCAGTAGCTCTCCGCCGGACTGACATGCCCCATGTAGACAGACATCTGAGGTGCCAGGTCTCGGGCAGATGCCCCTTGCTGACACCACAACGTCAGGCGTTCAACTGCGAAATGATGGCGAAGGCCGTGGATCGTCGGAGTACGCCGATCGGGCGTCGAGCGCATCCCCAAATCCAAGGTCGTATGAACAAACCAAGAGCGTAGGGTCTCGTAACACAGGTACTCTTGTCGCTCGGAAACGAAGAACGCCTTCGACGATAGTTGGCCTCCCAGTTGCATCCGTAGGCGTGCATAGTGTCGGAGCCTCTCCGCTGTTGTCGGATGCAGAGGCACGAGCCTCGATTTGCGAAATTTGCTTTCGCGAATTTCAAGTCTCGGGGAATCGGAATCCAGATGAACATCTTCGGTGTGCAGATAGATCGCCTCGCCGACGCGGATACCCGTGCTGGCCATCAGTCCGAGTATCGTTGCGTACGTATGAGGTCGCAGCGATCCCTGGGGCCCCAGTTCCAATGCCTTTCTGAGCAGATTGGCAATTTGCTCGTTTGAAAAAAGGTAGGGAACGCGCCGTGGAGACTTCTTGAGCAGGCCAACGCTGGGCACTTCCGTGTCCGGTATGCTGGCCCGCAGGTGCGAGAGGAATCCGCGGGCGGCACTCAACCGGTAGGCCAGTCTGGACGCTCCATTGCGTCCGGCGGTAGCGCAAGCCCAATCGACTGCGGTTCGAGCCCGAATGGGACCCTCTTCATGTGCGGCGACAGCATACCGGACAAAATCCTGCATGAGGTTCCGCAAAGCATAGTTGCGATAGCCCAACGCTGATCGAACCGCGAGGTACTGCTGTAAATGATCCTCCAACTCGGTGGCATTCATTGCGCACTCTCCGGCCACGGCAATGCCACGCGGGACAGAGCGGCGAGATCAAGCTTTGCGTAAATACCGGTGGTTTTTAACGACGCGTGACCCAAAACATCAGCAATTTCCTTGAACGTTGCCCCACCTCTTAGCATCCCGGTGGCCGCGGAGTGCCGAAACAGATGGGCAGCGGCTGGAGTATTGAGGATGCCGACCCGGGTCATTGCACGGCGAGCGATCTTGCAAATAGCTGCAGAGTTGAGGAACGGATCAAACGGTCGCAGCGAGCGTAGAAAGATGGTGCGGCTCCGACACGGCGGGCGCCCATTCTTGAGGTACGAACACAGGGCAGCACCGACGTCTTGCGCTAACGGTAGCCGTCGCTCACGATGCGACTTGGTTGATGGAATGCAGATAGTGCCTGCTACCCAGTCGATGTCGCCAAGCGAGAGCTTGCTCACTTCGTCGGCGCGCAAGCCGGTGCGCGCGAGCAGCAAGAGAATCGCGTGATTGCGTAGCCCTTTGGGAGTTCCATCCAAAACGCCGCCAACCACACGTTCCACGTCGGCGGGAGGCAGATACCGAGGAAGTTCGGCGTGCTTCCATCGAGGCATTCGCGGAACAGCGGCTTCCAGACCGCTGCGGATGAACCCTACAAATGTAAGGTAACGCAGAAACGCCCGAATGGCCGTGCCCGGAATGGCACGCGAATATCGATGTAAGCGCGACGCCTCCCGCTGCACAAACGTCGTCACGTGTTCGGCACGTAGCGACGACCAGTCCGGCGCATCCAGCGCGCAGAATCTGGCAAGGAAGCGGCTGACCCAGAAGCAATAGCTTTGGCGCGTCCTCGGCGCGAGACCTTGCACCCGCGTTAGATGGTCGTCGAAGTCTTTGAGACATTGCGAAGCATCGACACCGGGCGGACGGACCTCTTGCTGCAATGCCTCGGAAGCGGCAGTGTTGTTCATGAACTTCTCCTATCGACCGGAATGGTCGATGGAGAAAGCTACGCCGGATTATGCGAAGTCAAAAGCAGGCTCGATTACCCCGACAGCCCTGATTTATCGCCAGAATCTGCAAGCCTCGTCAATCAACTGCGCATGCCGGGGAGCTGTGCATTAGGGCGGTCATGCGCTACGGAGCATGACCGCCCAAAGTGAACGCGGATTCCATGCCATCGTGAACGCACGGTGTGTGTCGGGGCCAAGGACACCGATATGGGATCAAGTGTTCACGATGACATCGGTGACAGACGGATTCCAGCTATGCCGTGCTCGGATTCGCAGCCGACGCGGAATGTCAGTGTCGCGGGCTTCGTTGCCGGCGGAGCCGGGGGCGTAATTACGCAAATTACCCCGAAGCCCTGTTGCATGGGCTGCAGAAGCGGTACGGCGGGCGGCATACGGGCCATTATCAGCCATACGCAGCGCTAGAATGCTTGCTCGGAAGCGGCCGTTGGATCCCGGCCGAAGATGCTAGCCGTCTTCGCTCGTGTCGATTGGCAGACTCTCACGCCAGCATAGCCAGCACGGGCGCTTAAGCAGTGAGGTCGCACGAATGTGGACCACGTGCGCAAAAATGGCCCTCCCAGCATTGCGCCGGGAGGGTCCGAGGGGCTTAGGTCACGTGACTTGTCAGGGCGCGCCGGGCACAGTCGTTTCGGTGGTCACGCGTGTCGCACTGAAGGTGCCCGTGAGGTGCGCGATCGGTGGACCCGAGGCGTTGACGATCTCGTTGCCATCCCAGCTGTATACGTCGAGAGTAAAGGGTCCGGAAAAGTGATCGTGGTCCTTCAACTTGACGTCTGCGACGAGGTGCACCGGTCCTTGCGGTGCAGTACCTGAGGAATCCCAAGCCAGCGGGAAATGATTGAGCTTGTAGGCTCCCGGCCCGGTCTGTGCCCATACGCCCAAGCAGAAATTGCTCGTATTCGGCGCATGCGCTCCGGAATTCATGATTTCGGTGCCATCCACATGCCACTGGCTGTAGCCGTCGTCGATCACGATGGGCCCCTTGGGGCCCGCAATGGACATCGTGAATCGCCACATACCGACAATATCGTCGCGTTGCCACCAGTCCCCGTCATCGGAGACCCGTACGAGTGACAGTCCTCCAAAGAACGATGCCGGTGTCTGCCAACTCACCGCCTTTTTAGCGGGTTGAAAATCCGCGCAGCCGGCATTCGCGTGCGCGGCGAAAATTGCTCCAAGAACCCCTACTCCTAGACTTAAGGTAACGGCACTAAACATAGTCTTCATGGATGTACCCCTTTTCATGGTCAATTCTCCTTGTGGATCACTGGTTGATGTTCGATCGTCCGTCTGATTGCTCGTCCCGTCCTCCTTACCTCTGTTCTGCTACAGCGGGCATCACCGACCTTGGTTCGACCGGCTTCCCACTGACCACCGCCGCATCGCCCAACAGCGGCGGTCGACGGCCGCCCTCACTTCGCCGCTATCATCACCGGCAAGTCGATCCCGCGCGCCGCGGCTTCCCGAAGCGTATGCGTCTCCAGATAGGCTTGCGTGAGCAGCGGCAAATGGGCGGACCGAACCGCATTGCCGAGCGCCTTCTCATAGCAACCTTGTGGGTCCGGGGAGGGCGCCAGGTCGACCCGCATGCCATGCGTGCAGACCACCTGCGCAGCATGCTGAAGGCGGGAATACAATTCGTGCGCTCCGGCAGGCTGACTGATATCGAGTCCCCGTGTAGTCACCCGATAAGCAACAGTGAACTCCTGATCCTTAGCCGCAACACTGCCGGCGATGAACGTGCACGCAACGATGGCGGCGCCAACAACGGGCCATGCACTCATGGAAGCTCCCTTGGTGTACATGTGAATCTCCTCATGAATCCGGGTTGATAGATTGTTCCGATCATTGATAACGAGTCCTCGGGGCACGAATTGGACACCCCTAAATTCGCGACGACGGGTGTAGTGATCGGTCGGGGGTGGGGGCCGGCGCGGGTGCGGCGAAAATTTTGGTTGCCATTTCGGACCTGGGGGACTCATATACAAGATGAGAGGGAATTTTATGGGTCACCATGGCTGCGGCTGAGCCCAAACCATCCTTGGTCGAGCGACTATTTGCCGACCACCGGGGCGCCCTGCAGACGTTCTTTCTGCGGCGAATCCGGGCCAAGGCCGATGCGGCCGATCTGGCGCAGGAGGTGTACGTACGGATGCTGCGCATCGGCGATGAGGAGGCGATCCGCAATCCCGTCCACTACCTGTACACGGTGGCCAACAATCTGGTGAAGGAGCATGCGGTGCTCGACCGTCGGCAGGCGAGCGGCATCGACATCGACGAGGCTCCAGCGTTTGAGCAGCTCGAGACGCTGCCTGAGTTCGACGGGGACCTCGATGCGACGCAGCGGCTCGCGCGGCTCGGGGTCGTGCTCAAGCAGCTGCGCCCGAAATGCCGCGCGGCGGTGGAGCTGCGCTTCACGCATGGACTGTCCTACCGGGAGATCGCGACGCACCTCGGGGTGTCCCCGCAGATGGCGAAGAAGTACGTGGCGCAAGCGCTAGGTCATTGTCGACGCCGCATGGCGGCACTAGGTTGAGGCTATGAATTCCAACGAAGAGCAAGTCCGTGCTGCGATCGCCGAACAGGCCGGCGAATGGTTCGTGGCGAACGACGAGGGACCGCTGGATGCGCACGACTCCGCGGCCCTTGCGGCGTGGTTCAAGACCTCGCCGGTGCACGTCGAGGAGTTCCTCGGCGTATCGACGATCGCGCGCGATCTCAAAGAGGCCCGCACCGATCCCGAGTACTCCCTTGAGGCGATTCTCGCGCGCGCACGCGCCGAGGAGGAATTTGCCATCCAAGTCCTTGGATCGCGCGATAGCTTTGCGGTTCGAGCCAGACCTTCGCGACCCTGGCTTGCCGGCGCAGTGGCGATGGCGGCGAGCGTAGTATTGAGTCTTGGCTTGTTCTCGTGGTGGAACGTACGGCACGCCGCGCAGCCGCCGGGCGCAGGGAGCATCACGGAATTACGCTTTGAGACGGGTCACGGGGAACAGCTGAGCCGTCGGTTGGCGGATAATTCGGTACTGCACCTCAATACCGATAGTGCGGTCACGATTCGCTACGGCAAGACCGAACGGCTCGTCACGCTGACGGTCGGCCAGGCCGTCTTCGAAGTCGCCCACGAGTCCGATCGGACATTTCGGGTTCTCGCCGGATCGGCTGAAGTCGTCGACATCGGCACTAAATTCGATGTACGCCTGGGGCAGAATTCAACCGTGGTGACCGTGATCGAGGGTCGAGTTGAGGTCGGACTGTCCCCGATGGGCGAAAAACTCGGCACGAACTCGCGGCAACCCCACCCACCTCGATTTGTCGAGTTGGCTGCCGGACAGCAGGTGAGTGTGGCCGAGGGAGAGTGGCCGGCCACGCCCATCGCGGTCGACGCGCAGAACACCACGGCTTGGCTGCGTCGAGAAATCGTGTTTGATCACGAGCCGCTGGAGCGGGTCGCGGCCGAATACAATCGCTACGCTCCGAAGCCGATCGAGATCGCAACACCCGCGCTGCGGAATCTACAAATTACGGGGGTCTTTGTCACCGACGACACCGAAGCATTCGTTGCCTTCCTGCGCAGCCTCAAGGGCGTGCGCGTCGAGGTGACTCCGACGCGGATTAGCGTGTCGAGAGACTAGCATGGCGGCACGCACTACCTAGTTGGTTTTGCTCTGCGTTATGCTTGAGACCCGGGCACATCAAGATGCCTGAATGGATGCGCATGGAAGCTCAATCGCGTCGCCGATCCGCGGGCATTGCGACCGTAGTGTCCGGGGTACTGCGCGCTCTGCCGATCTGCGCGCCCTTTGCGCTCATTGGTGCTCCCGCGGCGCTGGCCCAGGCGTTTGAACCCAAGGCGCTCGCCGGCGACATTCCCGCGCAGCCTCTCGCGCAGGCGCTCGAAGCGTTCGCCCGCCAGACCGGACTGCAGTTCGTCTATGTCTCCGGTGTCGTGGGTAAGCAGCGATCCCACGCGGTTTCTGCAGGACTCCGCGCCGATGAAGCCCTCGCTCGCGCGCTGGAGGGCACAGGGCTCACGTTCGAGTACCTCACGCCGCGCAGCATTCGTATCGTTGCCGCCGTCGTTGCTCCGCCGCGGGCGAGTACTACGAAGACTCCCGCGGGCGAGGAACTGCAAGAGGTGATTGTCACCGCGAACCGCCGCGAGGAGAACCTTCAGAACGTACCGATAACGATTCAGGTGTTGACCGGGGAGACGCTCGCTAAGCTCAATGCCACTACCTTTGATGACTTCGTCAGCTACCTGCCTGGCGTTACCGCGCATGGAGTGGGCCCCGGTCAGAACAACATTTATATACGCGGCCTGGGGACGGCGGTATCGGGGATCCAGGGGTCAGGGTTTGGTGGTACTTATCCGAACGTCGCGGTGTACCTCGATGAGCAATCCGCGCAACTTCCAAGCCGCAATCTTGACATCTACGCCGCGGATCTTGAGCGCATCGAGATATTGGAGGGTCCGCAGGGCACGTTGTTCGGGGCGGGCGCGGAGGCGGGTGTCGTGCGCTACATCACGAACAAGCCGAAGCTCAATGTGACGGAGGCCACTGTGAGCGCAGGGTATGCGTCGACCGCCCACGGCGATCCGAGCAGCGCTGTGCAGGCGGCGATCAATATTCCGATCATCGCCGACCGGCTGGCGGTGCGCGGGGTGATCTACAACGAGCACCGCGGTGGCTACATCGATAACATCCCCGCGACCTTTGCACGTGCCGATAGTGATCTCGGCGTTCAGTACGCCTTTGGCGGCCAAGTTCCTGCCAACAGCGTCGTCATCAATAATTTCAATATCGTTGGCAAGGATATCAATCCGGTCACCTACCAGGGGCTACGCGTCGAGGCGGTGTATCAGTTCAACGAAGACTGGAACGTATTACTCGCACAGTCCTATCAGAACATGGAGGCGGACGGGGTCTTTGCCGAGATGGCGGCGAATTCGCTCGGCGAGCCGCAACCGCCGCTCACCGTGCAGCTCTACAACCCCTCGTACGACAAGGACAAGTTCGTGAATACCGCGCTGACGATCAATGGCCGCGTCGGCGCCTTAAGACTCGTCTATGCCGGCTCCTATCTCGTGCGCAACGTCGAGCAGGTTCAGGACTACACGAACTACGCACGCGGCCTGTATGCGGACTACTACCAGTGCGTAAATCCAGGTCCGACTCCCGCGACTGCACAATGCTTCACCCCCAGCTCGACCTGGCGTGATATCGAGCGCAACACTCACGAAAGCCATGAGCTGCGCGTGAGCACTCCTGGTGATTGGCGGATCCGCGGCATCGGTGGCCTATTCTATGAAAACTACCAGATTCACGACCAGGTCGACTTTTTCGATCTCACTGCGCTTCCGTACTTCAATCCGATCGGACCGCCCGCTGGCTACTACACCCTGAACGGATCACGGCTTCTGCCGAACGGCAACCCGGTTACGTTTTTTACACCAGACGCTGTGTTTGTACCGGGACCAGTGACCTCGAACAATCCGAACATCCGGCCGCCGGGTGACGGCTACTTTAACGACGTCACGCGCGGTTACACACAGAAGGCCGCTTACGCCTCAGTCGACCTCGATCTCATTGCGCAAAAGTTGACGCTCACGGCCGGCACGCGCTATTCGAGTACCTATACCTCGGAAGTCGGATCGTCCGTGGGGAGTTCCGGTTGTCAGCTCATCAATTATCCGGCAGCGCCCAATCCGTGTGTGAATCACTCCGGATTCATCGATCTCAATTCAGAAGGCCTTGACCGGACGTTTTCCAACTTCTTCAGGAGCCGTGCGAACCTGAGCTGGAAAGTCACCGAGGACGCGCTGCTGTACTACACCTGGTCGCAGGGTTTCCGCGCAGGCGGCTTTAATAGGGCACCGGTCGCTGCGGAGTTTAATTCGCCGCTGGCACCGAACGGCGAGCCCTCACAGGTGCAAGCCGACAAGCACGGGGGCTGGGTATCGCCCTTGACCTTCGCGCCCGACACGCTCACCAACAACGAGCTCGGCTGGAAGACGATGTGGATGGATCGGCGCATCCAATGGAATGGGGCGATCTATCAAGAGGACTGGAAGAACGCTCAGATCAATGTAGGCGTTAACGGTGTCATCAGCTATGGCGTAACCCTCAACGGTGGAAACTATCAAGTGCGCGGCGTTGAGACCTCCGCCGCGACCCGCGTCACGACCGGGCTCACCATCGATGCGGGCGCCGCCTGGAATCACAGCGAATTGGTCAAGCAAGCCGTACTTCTGTGGCAAGATGGGACACCCATCGACTTTAGCTCGCTACAGACTATGCTCTCGAACCCTGGCGGTGCACTTGGCAGCCCGCTCGCCGGCGCGCCCCCCTTTCAGGGCAACATCCGCGCGCGCTATGAGTTTCCAGTCAACGGCTATGACGCGTTCGCTCAGGTCGACGCGGTGCATCAGTCACACTCCCTCGCGACGACCGATCAGCTTTCGCTTGATCCGCAGGGCCACTCTATTGCTTACGACCTGGCAGCCTTCACCACTTATGATGGGGCGCTCGGTTTCGGAAAGAATGCGTGGCTCGTGCAGGTCTACGGCGAGAACCTTACCGACACGCGGGCCGAACTATATGCAAACCACACGGAGTGGTACAAAGCCGTCACGGTGAGTCGTCCCCGAACCATTGGTTTACGCTTCAGCTATAAGTTCGTCGGCAGGTAGCGTCAATTTCCTCAGCCACCCAAAATGCAGTGGCTGATGGTCGCACTTCGAGACTTCCATCGAAAACCATTCCGCTTGAGACGGGCGATTGCACTCGCCAGCACGGCATGTTTTGGTTGCTCTGAAGCGGTCATTGGTGGTCGTCCGGTTAGGGTCAATAGCACGCATACAATGCACTTGTCTCAAGAGGAACCGGGATGCTGCGAAACAGATTCTTCAAATGGTGCAGTTTCTCGCTCAAAGGCCATCTGGTCTTGTTCCAGCTGCTTTGTGCGACTCCGCTATCGTTGTGGGCCATCCTTACAATGCGATCGGAAGGTACGCTTACCGTCGCCTGGGGCTTACGCATGGCGCTTGTGTGCTCGGCGCTTTGTGCTATTGGTGCAGCATTGTTTTGGTACACGTTTTCGAAGCCGCTTATAAAGAGTCGGAGTATCAAATAATCACGGCGGTACATTATTAGGTTGCTTCGGAACGGCCAGTCGTAACCGTCTCCGGTGGGGTCATGACGAGCCATTTGATGGCCGTACCGGCCCCAGCAGCTCCCGCCGGGGTATAAGGATGGATCGTAGTGAGAAAACAGTAGCGCGGGTTTCAACACAGAGGGTTTCATATGGAAATACAATGGCGCAACTTGATGCCCGTATGGTGGGGATTTGTTTGGCGCAGCCTTGTTTACATGGCGGCCTTTGGAATGATACTGGGCATAATAACAATACTACTAGGAGTGCCTTATAACCGCGCCACTCATCCCTTGCAAACACTCGTGGGATATATCGCCTATATACCGCTATCGATGTTAGCTTTGAAGAACGCTCTCGAAGATCAATTCCCAAAACTATCCGCAATTTCCAATCCTCCGACAGTTTAAGGCGGATGGGGGGGAGCAACGGGCAAGGACGATCGCAATCGCGAGTTCGAGCCAAAACCGGAACACGCTGAAAACAGTCTTCATCACTCCCGCTTACAGGGGCTGTAATTCGCTGGTGGAACACGCCGGCTAGTTCAGATTCCCGTTTGCTGCCGCTCACGTGCGTCAGCAAGGGGTCGATCAGAGACGGACGGCTGCGGATGGACCGCCGACCGGCACGGGCTGGGCCAAGAGCGGACGCGACGACGAAAGAGGAGAGCTTATGAAAGCTACGTGGCATGGTCAGGTCATAGCGGAAAGCAATCAGACGATCGAACTCGACGGCTATCACTACTTCCCACCTGCGTCGGTATGCATGGAATTTCTGCAGTCGGCCCCCAAGACGGAGGCCGACCATCGCTGTCCCCATAGTGTGCAGTTTTTCAATCTGACGGACGGAAGCCATCGCAGGAGCGCGCGGCTTGGGCATACGAGGCGCCGCGGGCCTCCTACGCGCATGTGGCTCACTGGATCGGGTTTTGGAACGACGTTGAGCTGCAACGCTGACGGAACAGCGAGCGGAGCGCGATGACCCCGAACCACCGTTTCACACAGCGGGTATTGGGACCCGACAAGGATTTAGATAAGCAGGTGGCTGCCAATTGAATGCCGTATCAAGGTTGATTACTCGGTGAATGAGGGCGTATCACTGAACTAAAAAGATAACTACGCCGAGTGCGGTCAAGACTTGCCCGTCTGGCGAGTGACACCGGAGATGCCGCTGCCCGCGCGCCAGGTGAATCATCCGTAACCATCGGTTTGAGCCGCACGCCCACGCCGACTGTTAGCAGTGCTGCGATTAATAAAATCTTACTCATGGTGTCTCCAGTGCGCCACGGAATTGCAAGTGCCTGGGCGCAGTAGGGACGATTTCATGATCGATCGCAACCTGTCGGGTGCGCGGGACAGTGTCTTAAAAGGGAGACCGGACCAGTTGAGGAACGGAGGGTCACGCACTGCGCTATCAGGGAGCCAGAAAACCTCCGCCGCTTTCGCATACTGATACGTCGTGCTGTAGCGGATATTTACGTCTCTTGGCTCGTAATCTGAAAGCACGCAAGACCGCAGATAAGCAGGAGAGCGGAATCTGCCCTCTTCGAAGGAGACGCTCGCGATCGGCTGAAACGGGTCGAGGGTGTGTGAAAACGCTGCTAATTTTGGTAGCGTATAACATCTCTCTTCGGCGTATCGGGAGCGACTGATGAAGCCATTTATCGAAGGCGAAGATCGTTCTCAAAGCACATTATTCCCGGAGCATCTCGACGTACATCGCCGAGGATAACCCAGTGCGGGTAATTGATGTGTTCGTCGATGAGCTGGATTTAACGGAGCTTGGATTTGAGGGCATGCAGCCCGAGCTGACCGGGCGTCCGGGTTACCATCCTGCCTCACTCCTGAAGATTTATATCTACGGCTATTTGAACCGGATTCAATCGAGCCGGCGCCTCGAGCGCGAGACCCAGCGCAACGTCGAGCTGATTTGGCTCACGGGCCGACTCATGCCGGACTTCAAAACGATCGCGGACTTTCGCAAAGATAACGGCAAGGCGATCCGCAGCGTGTGTCGCGAGTTTATCGTCCTATGCCGAGATCTGAAGCTGTTTTCCGAGGCTATCGTAGCCATCGACGGCAGCAAGTTCAAAGCGGTCAACAACCGCGACAAGAACTTTACTGATCGCAAGCTCAGGGCACGGATGCAGCAACTGGAGGAGAGTATCGCGCGCTATATGACGGAGCTTGACCGCGCGGACCGGGAACCGGCGTTGGTGACGGAGGCCCGCGTCGAGCATATCAAGGAGAAGATGCAGACGGTCAAACAGCAGATGCGTCAGATCAAGCAGATCGGCAAGCAGATGGCGCAGGCCCCGGACGGCCAGATCTCCTTAACCGACCCCGACGCACGCTCGATGGCCACCAGCGGCCGCGGCACCGGCATGGTCGGCTACAACGTGCAGACGGCAGTAGATGCCAAGCATCACCTGATCGTCGCGCGTGAAGTGACCAACGAAGGCCACGATCGCGAGCAGCTCTCATCGATGGCACACCAGGCCCGCGATGCAATCGGTAAGGACAAGTTGACGGTGCTCGCCGACCGCGGTTACTTCAAAGGCCAGCAAATCTACGATTGCGAGCAAGCGGGCATCAAGACGCTGGTCCCCAAACCGCAGACCTCCGGCAACAAGGCGGCGGGGCTGTTCGACAAAGCCGATTTTCGCTACATCCCGGCCAAGGATGAGTACCAATGCCCTGCCGGTCAACGCGCGATCTGGCGCTACACGCGCGTTGAGGATGGCTTAACGCTACACAAGTATTGGTCATCGGCTTGCCCCCGATGTCCCATTAAATCCATATGCACGATCGGCGATTATCGGCGCATCGCGCGCTGGGAGCACGAAAACGTACTCGACGCAGAAGCGCCTGAACCGCACACCCCAGGCATCGCGGAGACGCCGTCAGACCGTCGAGCACCCCTTCGGCACGATCAAAGCCTGGATGGGAGCGACGCACTTCCTGACCAAGACGATCCCGCGCGTGAGTACCGAAATGAGTTTGCACATCCTTGCGTACAACCTGAAACGCGCGATGCGGGTTGTCGGAATCGCCCCGCTCATGAAGGCAATGCGGGCTTGAACAGCCTTCATTGCCGCATGCAAAACGCTAAACAGTGATCTTCCAGAATCGGTGCCGAGGAAATCCCCGTCACTCCGCTCAAAATTAAGGGTTTTCACACGGCCTCGGTCGTGACCGGAAGATTGGGAGCAAGCGGCGACTTCCGACCACGTGGTCGAATCGAATGCACCGCCGCAGTAGAATGTGAGGCTATGACGATTCGCGGATACTTGATGCGACGTTGGATCGGAAGCATGGCCGGTTACCTGGTAGTCGCGTCTGTCGTCGGCGTGGCTGGAAGAGCCATGCGCGAGAACTCTTGGCTATTTTACCTCCTCGCGACACTCGGAATCTTCGTTGCTGCGGCCATTATCTATAATCTGTACCGAACACCGTGTCCTAACTGTCGTAAGTCGATGGGCAGTGCTGCGCTCTGGATCGAAAGGGGATGGATCGACAATATAAACCATTGCCCTGAGTGCGGTGTTAGCCTCGACAAGCAGATGCCAGGCATACATACCTAAGGCTATTACGATCAGAGGATACGTCGAACGTCGAGCCTCACTGCTCTTCCTGCAAGCTGCCGGTCGCCAATGTCGCTCATGGGTCGAGAGCGCCAGTTCGCCTTCGCCGGCGGCGGGCGCCATGCGGCCACAATCAGTCAGATGGGGATGCAAACTGTCCGCCTGAGACAAGGCTTTCCGACGGTACTGCCGTCACGCGCGAAGCCCGGGCTTCAGTTCGCCTGCAATCTGGATTCGATCTGCACAGCGAGCGCCTCGCACATTGGCGGACCAGTGCCATTCTGCGGTGTTGAAGTTCGCTCCTCACAGAGGCTCGCCCAAATCGCCTTGACGCTTGTCCCGCTGAAGCGTATTTGCAGTACATTGAAGCAGGGGAAAGGTTAGATACAACGTCCAAATAAAACCGTTCTAGCGAGGAAACGTCAATGAACAAATCCATTCATGCGGTCTACGCCGGTGCCACACTTTTAAGTTTGAGCGGATTTGCGTGGGCCGCCGACCCGCCCGCCGAAGGCGCGCCTGCAATGCACCACGGCGCAACCGCCGAAGGCGCCAAGTCGGCCCCAACTGATGAGGAGCTGGTCGCGAGCGCCATGAAGGCGGCACCCAAGAAAGTCGCCGAGAACGCCACCATCGTGGCCCCCGATCCGAAAGGTGGAATGCGTACGCTGCGCAAAGGAACAAATGGCTTTACTTGCATGCCGGACAACCCCGAAACACCGGGCCCTGATCCGATGTGCTGGGACAAGAATGCGGGCGATTGGATTGATGCGTATCTGAATCACAAGACGCCGCCGGTGGGAAAGGTCGGGTTGATGTACATGCTGGCCGGTGGCACTGATGCCAGCAACACGGACCCGTACGCTGCGAAACCTACTACCGCCAACCATTGGATCAAGACCGGGCCGCACATCATGATCGTTGGTGCCGATGCCAGTTTCTATGATACGTATCCGAAGGGCGTAGATCCCGATACCAAGAGCCCCTACGTGATGTGGACTGGCACGCCTTATCAGCATCTGATGGCGCCGATTCGCTAGAGGCCGATCGGGCAGAAGGACGCTATGAGGGACGACGGAGTCTCCGAACGAGGCTCCCTCGGCCCTCGCTTCCGAAGCGGTGCAGCGTCGACGTCGCATGTCGGCTCCTGCAAAGGCAGTCGGACTGGACCGGATTGGCGTGCCCAAAAGCTGCCGACCGCCATCGTCTCCTTGGGGTCAACACGGGTCCATGGCTGGACTCGGACTGGCGACAGGCCGGGTTCGGCCACTTTGCGACATTGGACGGAATAAGATCCCCGCCACAAACGAGACGTTTGCGGCTCTGAGAAAGCAAAGGGAGACGGGGCAAGAGCGGGATCGCATGCGTGATACTTTTTGACCCCGCTGACCAATATTGACTGAAAATGTGGCGCAGCACTTCGCCGCTTTGATAGTGCGTCAACAACCCTAGTCATACGGTCGAACGACTACTTGCGAAGTGCGCGGCGCGAGAGCGCACCCGTCATTTTTCAAATAGGATCCTCTTGGCGCGATTCGGCGTCGTCACCGTGGCGAAACCGCGACTACTGCTGCGAAGCGGGGGCTCCGTATTTGTAGGCAGGATCATCGTTGTAACGAGAGCGAATAAAGGCGAGTAATTTCCAGAGATCATCCGAGTCTTTGATGATAGAACCCATGGGCGGCATCGGGCCCACCACGGGAGCGAGGCCCATCCGGGTGTAACCTTTTTTCTGCAGTTCGTCGCTACCCAGTGTAATGAGCCGAAACAGCGTGTCATCGTCTCCGACATATATCCAAGCGGCTTTGGTCAACGGTGGGCACATGCCACCGCCGGCCCCGCCGCCGTGGCAGCCAGTACAAGGGTAGCTGCGGAACAGAGTCTCCCCTTGAGCAACGATGTTAGCCTGGGTGTCCTTGTAGGGATTATGCAGCTCGCCTTTTGGCGTGCGGTTGACGAGATCCATCGGTGAGATTTTGGTGAAATCAACCGGCGCCGGTTGTGGGTCGGCCCAAGCCTCTCCGAGACTAATTACAGCAGTCAGCAGTGCGCATGTGGCGATAACATTGATGACCGGCACACCTCTCACGACCATTCTCCGCAGTGACCGTAGTTCCGACGGGAGGTATTCTCCTTTGACTGATCAGCGGTATCCACTCCGAATCGCTGCAAGACTTCGCAGTCCTTCGCCACCGTTCCGTGTCAGACCATGCTTACGCCAATCGCGCGCCGAGCCATGGCCCCAGAACGCGGGTAAGAGAGGTACTCTCGGCGATGAGTGGCTCATCAGCCACCGATGGCGAGCCGAATGCGCAGGTCGAGGCCGCGACGGCGGCCGGCGCGTGTGCCTAGAGCCTATTGAGTCCGTCCGCGCGGGTTCGTCCTGGGTTGCCCCGAAGCTGTCGTTCACGATCGACGGCAATGGGTCAACTTGACCCATTGGACGCTCGACCCTGGTAATGTCGCCCCAACGGCCGGTCTGGAGCGGGACGTGGGGCAGCAGGCGACCAACAGCGGAAGTCCAGAGCCGCGAAATGGCTGCCCCAAAGCCGACGTTCCGGTAGGCCCAGCCGTCAAAAAGCACCTCGCACACAGGCACGCGCTTAGGCTTCGTAGACCCAGCGGCCGCCGAGCATCGTGCGCTCGGGTTTC
>Ga0181536_10003118_pt1 | contig 18158 bp, 15 predicted proteins | sample PEATcosm2014_Bin_41_FD_121105 | JGI IMG/M metagenome (GOLD analysis project Ga0181536, IMG submission 121105) | Peatland microbial communities from MTU Mesocosm Facility, Houghton, MI, USA - PEATcosm2014_Bin17_60_metaG | ecosystem: Environmental > Terrestrial > Soil > Wetlands > Peat | place...
GATTCATTCGCACGCTGAAGGAGCAGTTGCTGTGGGTCAGAGTGTTCCAGAACGTCGAGGAACTGCGCTGCGCGCTGGCGGAATTTCGCGAGCGTTACAACCAGCGCTGGATCGTCCAGCGCCGGGGCTACCTCACGCCCGCCCAGGCTCGCCAGCAACTCCTTGCACTCGGAGCCGCTGCATGAATACACTCAATTCACTGTCCAAAAAATCCGGCGCGAAACAGTGCCCGCCTGCGGGGTACGTCCGCGCCAAGCCAAGACTTTGGGTTAATGCCTTGCCGATATAACTGATGGCACTAGTACAATTTAAGTTTGGAGCGGGAGACACGGCGTGAAGATCCTTGTTACAGGCGGTGCAGGTTTTATCGGTTCGAATTTTGTGCGCTATCTCTTGCGCTCCCAAAAGGATGTTGAACTCTTCAACTTCGACAAGCTGACGTACGCAGGGAACCCAGAGAACCTGTCCGATGTTGCGGATGATCCCCGGTATCACTTTGTCCATGGAGACGTTAACGACCGCCGGGCGGTCGACAGAGTTTTCCGGCATGGGTTCACATCCCTCGTTCATTTTGCCGCCGAAACTCATGTGGATCGCAGTATCGAAGACGCTTCTCCATTTCTGAAAACCAATGTTCTGGGCACCCACTGCCTTCTCGATGCGGCGCGGCGTTTTCGCCTGTCTCGTTTCATCCACATAAGTACGGACGAGGTTTACGGCAATGCCCCCGCGGGGGTCAGTTTCACCGAAGAGTCTCCGCTAGCTCCCTGCAGCCCTTACGCGGCCAGCAAGGCTTCCGCCGACCACCTCGTGGCCGCCTATGCCAATACCTTCGGCGTCCCAGCGGTGGTCCTTCGCTGCACCAACAATTTCGGCCCTTTTCAATTTCCAGAGAAGCTGATCCCTTTGATTATTACCGACGCCCGGCAAGATAAACCCCTGCCCATTTATGGAGATGGCATGCAGGAGCGCGACTGGCTGTTCGTGGAAGACTACTGCCATGCCATCGCTCTGGCGCTGGAAACCGCGGAGCTCGGCTCCGTTTACAACGTCTCCGCCGGCGCGCCGCAACGCAATCTTAGCGTCGTCCGGACCATCCTCCGCCATCTCGGGAAGCCCGAAGCATTGGTGCAATTTGTGGAGGACCGCCCCGGTCACGATCGCCGTTACGCCTTGGACAGTTCAAAAATCCATCGGGAACTTGGCTGGTCACCCAAGGTCGGCTTCGAGGAAGGCATCCGGCGCACGATCGAGTGGTATCAAGCCAACTCTGCTTGGCTCGACCACGCCCTTTCCGGCGAATATCGCGACTTCTACCATCGACACTATGCCCGCCGTGCTAAGACCATCCGCACTTAGATTGGCCCTCCCGCAGTGGAGCGGCTCTGCCTAATTTATGCCAGTGACTTGGCATCCCCGGGCGAGAGTCTCCAAATCTTTGAGCCTATTTGTGATCTTCTGGGATTCGTATCCCACGCAATGGAAGCGAAACGCGGTTGCGGCAGTTTGTGCGCAGCCTCCAGGTATCGCAAGTGCCATAGGATTCTGTAGGATGGTCGGTGTGTAACGTTGCCATCAGGAGAGTATCCGATTGAACGCTGAAACTCACTTCGATTGCAGACGCCTCGTATTCTACGGTTTGTGGCTCGCCCTTTCGCTCGTCTTCTTCTGGAAGCCATGCGTCGCGTTGTTTCGTTTCTCGCTTGCAAATGACAACGCTTCCCATGTCATTCTCATCCCTTTCATAAGCGCTTGGCTGATTTACATAAAGCAAAACCAGATTTTTCGACGGGTTAATTTTGATTACTCCGTCGCTGCTGCCTTCTTCCCGCTCTCCGCTGTCGCTTGCGTCTGGACGTGGCGATCCGCCCCTTTCTGGACGCAAGCTGACATACTCGCCGGCTACATGCTCGCCCTGGTGCTTCTATGGCTCTCAGGTTTTGCTCTTTTTTTTGGGAGAGGAGCGCTTGAGAAGGGACGCTTCCCCTTGCTCTTTCTCTTTCTCACAATCCCGTTTCCGGCCGCGTTGCTGAATCCCTTGATCTATATCCTGCAAAAGGGCTCCGCGGATATCGCTGAAATGATTTTTGATCTCGTGGGAGTTCCCGCTTTTCGGGAGGGCTTCGTCTTTCATCTCGCGCACTTTAATATTGAAGTCGCGAAAGAATGCAGCGGTATCCGGTCGAGTCTGGCATTGCTCATCCTGGCGCTTGTTGTTGGGCACCTATTCCTTCGAACCTTGTGGAAACAGGTAGTCTTCGTCATTGCGGGTTTGCTGATTATGGTGGTCAAGAACGGCGTCCGGATCGCCACCTTGACGATCCTCGCAGAGTATGTCGACCCAAGCTTCCTTTTCGGCCGGCTGCATCATGAAGGCGGCGTGGTGTTTTTCCTTCTCGGCCTGCTTCTGCTTTTGCCCATTCTCTGGCTCTTTCAACGCGGCGAAAAACCGGTCGTGTCAAGCGACACCCCTCCCGCGGGCTGAGGTGGATGCAGAAAAGGACTCTTTATGGGGTGCAGCTCTCGACTTAGAGATCGTCGGAGCAGGAGATACCAGCAACTAAACCCTTAGATTGCGTTAATTTAGGTTTTCTTTTTGTCGGCAGCCGGATAGCCGTAATAATAACCACCGTAGGATTCGTTCCGCTCGGCGCGATTCAAGATCACACCAAGCAGATTCTTATCCCGAAATTCAGAGGATGCTTTCCCCGCTATTTCAAATTCGGTTGCTCCTGCTCGTACAACAAACAGAACGCCATCGCAAAGATCGGCGATCAGGCTCGCGTCGTGGACAGGCAGCGCGGGTGGCGAATCCAGAACGATCCAGTCGAAAACTGGAGTCACCCGTTCCAGCAGGTGCTTCATGCGTGCGCCCAGCAGAAGTTCACTGGGGTTTGAAACTGGACTGCCACCAGGAATGAAGCACAGATTCCCTTCGTGGCCCCTCTGGATCACTGAGCATTCATCCGATTGGCCGCGCAAATAGTCTGCTAGACCGGGTGTAGCGGGAGCCCCCAGCACCTGGTGCATACGGGATACCCGAAGATCTGCATCTATCAAAAGCACGCGGCTGTGGTCTTGCTGCGCAAGGGACTGCGCCAAATTCGCCGCAACAAAAGTCTTCCCTTCTTCTGGAATGCTGCTTGTCACGAGAACCTTCTTCAACTGCCGAGTTCCCGCAATTTGATAGAGTCGTGAACGCAACGTTCGAAAGCTCTCAGCACCGATCTGATCACTGTTCGCACCGTCAAAAACGTTGTTTCTTGAATCAGGCTGCCACTGGGGTCGCGTGCACTTCTTCACCAATTCTTCGAAGCTAAGAAAGGATGAATCTCGTTTCGGCGGCAAATCGACAAGCAAAGGCGCTGCTCGATCTTCGGCGGGAACCGTTGTCCGACTTACATCGGTCGATACGTCAACGAACTCCGGCGAAGTCCCGGACGAAAGCCGCGAGGATCGTTCTTGCGCTGCCTTTTTCAATGCTTCGTGGATCCGGCTCATCGTCTCCTCATGAAAACAGGCGCTCAGGCCTTTGTCGTGACCGCGTCGTAAGTCTTCTCCGCCCGTCTTGCCGTGTGGATGGCATGGCTCGCGGCCACATCCAACGTCGGGACTGATACCAGCACAGGAAGCTTTAGGGCAAGCTCAACATCTCGTTCGTTGTGCAGCGATTTGTCGCTGGCTGCGATCAGAAAGAGCATCCCCAGACCAAGAGCAAACCCGCCCCCTAATCCGCCCCCCACAAAAATGATCTTCTTCGGGAACGACGGTTTGTCAGGAAGACTCGGCGGATCGTATACGCGAAATTGTTCGCTCTGCTGCTGGGTCTCAAGATCCCCAGCGACCCCGGCACTTTGCCGCTTCTTCAAGAGGTCATTGTAAAACTCCAGCGCTGTTTGGTAGTTACGAGTTAATTCCTTAAACTGTTGCTCCACAACGGGACTCGCCTGCACGCGCCCCTGCAACTGACGAATCTGTTCCTGGATCTGGCTCTGCCGGTGCGTCAAATCATTGATATTTATTTCGTCCTGGCGCAGCTTCGCGCGGAGCTGCTGAATCTGAGGCGGCTCGCTCACGGATGCCTGCATAGCTCCATTTGCCGGCGTATTGCTCTTTGGCGCTGCTGCCGACTGCTTTTTTAGCTCCTCAATCTGATTTTTGAGCTTTATGACATCAGGATGCTCAGGAGTGTAGCGCGCCAGCAAATTCGCAAGCTGGTCTTGCAGGAGGCTAAGCTGCTGCTCGGAAGTCTCCGGATTCTGTCCGGTTTGCGATTTCGCCCAATTCGCTTCCTGTTGGCTCAGGAGTGACTCCGTAAAGGCCTTATCCTGCTGCGCGCGGCTGAGCGCCTGCGTATTGGCTTCGAGTTGTGTATTCGACCCCATCAGGATGCTGAGGTTGGTTTGCTCTTCCTCTGGCAGCGATCCCAGATACTGCCGTTTAAACTGCGCGAGTTTTGCGTCCTGTGCATCCAGGCTCTTTTTTGCCTCTTCCAGTTGCTGGCTAAGAAAATCCGTCGTCACTTTCACCTGGTTCTGACGGTCCCCGGCGTTCTGCGCCAGGATCATGGACGTGATCTCGGTGCAAATTTGCTGCGCCGTACGGGGGTTGTCATACGTGACGTCTACATAAAAACCAGGCAATTGGTGGCTCTGCGTCCCTGGCGTTGCCTCCATAGGCTTGATCGTCACGGCCGTCCGTAAACGCTCGATGAGATCATCAATGTGCACGCGGTCGCGGTCTTTGGGGTAAAGACCGAATTTCTCGATGATCGGTTGCAAGCCGGTTCGGCTGAGGACTTGTTCCTGCATGGACGCGAGGCGATGATTCAGGTCCTCGGTCACAACCGGTTTCACGTAGTCGGGCCCAACCGTTGGCTGCTCCACGAGCACCATGGTCTGCGACGTGTATTTCTTGGGTAGCACCAGGGCGGCACCCAAACCAATTGCTCCGAGAAGAATCGTTGTGATCGGCAGGATCCACCAGAACCGCCGCAGTACCCTCTTGGCGTCGGCTAAACCTATCTCGCCATTTCGAACCATTTAGACCTCAATATCGCTCATTCTACTACTTCGAGAGCTCGCAACGCGCACACAACAATAACTCCGGTATCTCAAGCACGTACCCTTGCACGGCGGTTGCCAGTACCTGACGTCCTTAGTTTGGCCTTCAATTCCAAGCTAACCTATTTATTTTGTTGCACATATGCAAATGGCCATAAACGCAAGGAGGCGCACAACGCACTGAATCCAGGCCGCCGCCAGTGGGAGTGGAATTATCCTATCCACTTTGGCCCTCCAGTTCCCCACGCCCGTCGCCCTCCTCCTCAGAGCTGCGCCCCACAGGTCTCTCGATAGCCCGACAATCCTCACAAAATTGGCCTAGGTTATTGTTATATGGGGAGTTAACTCTGATGCCGGAACTCCCACTAAACCTGTCGGAGAGGGCGTAGAATTGCAATGATCGGGAGTGATCCCCTACTTTCCCCAGGATGATATGAAAGAGATGCGAAAGATTAAGGCTGGCCCGGCGTTCAACCTCAACCGAATACTCAGCGCCATAGCTCTCGTTCTTCTTGTGTTGAGTTTCACGGGTTGCTCCACTGACCCGGTCGCAAAAAGGCAGAAATTCATTCTGCAAGGCGATCAGGAGTTCGCAAAGGGCAAATACCCGGAAGCGGTGATTTACTACTCGCGCGCGATCCAGATTGACAAGTCCTCCGCGGAAGCTCACTTCAAGCTTGCCAAGTGCTTCATCAAAGAAAAGACCTGGGGCAACGCCTACCACGAATTGCTGAGGACGGTCGAACTTCAGCCCGGAAACGAAGAAGCACAACTGGAACTTGGCAGGCTTCTGCTGGGGGGCGGAAAAGCAAGGGACGCAAGAGACCGTGCCGTCCAGATGATTACAAGTAATCCGAAGAATGCGGACGCCCAACTCCTACTGGCGGAGGCTGACGCTTTCCTCGGAAACCTCAAGGACGCCGCAACGGAAGCGAAGGATGCCATTGCGCTGGCCCCAGATCGTCCCTCTGCGTATATCGGCCTGGCATTGATTCAGGAACGCTTGGTTGAGTTCGACGAAGCAGAGAAGAATCTGAAACGTGCTCTCTCGCTGGATAAGACCACCAGCGCCCCGCTCATGACCCTCGGTGGCTTCTACGAACGGCAACGACGCTGGCCGGACGCCGAAAAGCAATTTCAATCTGCAATTCAATTGAATCCCAAAGATCCGCTGCCTCGTGCCGCACTGGCCGGCCTGTACGTGAATCAGGGCCGCGAGGATCTTGCGGAGAAGACTCTCGAGGAGAGCAAGAAGGACCTTGGCGACAACCCTGATGCGTATCGCATGCTGGGCGATTTTTATCTCACTCGAGGCGATAGTGCCAAGGCTCTAAATGAGTTCGCGGCCGTCTCGGCTCAACATCCCAACGACACACAGCTTGGCAAAACCTATATCCAACTCCTCATCCTAAATGATCGGATCGACGATGCTGCGCAGTTGAACAACGCTATTCTTAAGAAGTCGCCGCTGGATCCCGCCGCACTGATTCTGCAGGGTCAGATTCTCCTGCGCCAGAAAAAGGTGGACGATGCCCTCACCTCCTTCCAGTTGGGCCTGAAGGGCGCCCCAGACAATGCTTTCGGTCATTACCAGCTTGGCATTGCTTATCGCGAAAAAGGAAAGTTGGAACAAGCGGAGAGCGAATGGCGGGAGGCCGTCCGCCTCCGCCCCTCTCTGCCCCAAGCTTGGCGCGCTCTCGCGGATGTAGCCCTGCAACGCCAGGATTGGCGCAACCTGGAGGACATCTCCAACCAGCTGAAGAGATATGCTCCGCGTTTGCCCGAGAGTTATCTGGAACATGCCACAGCCCGGTTCAATCAGGGCGATACTGCCGGCGCGGAGGCCGATCTCAACACACTCCTCACTCTGGCGCCGCAGAGTCCTATCGCCTATGTCAAGCTTGGCCAGATGCGCGCGGTTCAGCGCCGCTGGAAAGAGGGCGAAGCCTATTTCCGTCAGGCCCTCGACCGCGATGCGAACTCCGTCGAGGCCATCTCAGGTCTTGCGGATATTTATTTCAGGCAGAATCGGACCGCGGACGCTCTGAAAGTCGTGCGGGAACAGCTCGACCGCGACCCCAACAACGCCGCCCTCTACACCCTACAGGGTCAGAGTTTTCTCAGGGTCAATCAGACTGCGGAAGCGGAAAAGACGCTCCAGCGAGCCGCTGATCTCGACAAGAAAAACCCGTTAATCCTTGCGCTTCTTGCCCAAGCCCAGGTCAACAACAACGAACTCGATCCAGCGATTGCCTCCTATCGTCGTGCGCTTGAACTCTCGCCAGACGATCCGCGGCTCTATTTGCTGCTAGGAGCTTTGTATGAGCGGCAGGGAAATTGGCAGGAAGCCCAGGTTGCTTATCAAAAGGTTCTCTCTCTCAAATTCGACGAACCACATGCTGCAAACAACCTTGCCTACCTCCTCCTTGAACATAGCGGAAGCGTCAACGTGGCTTTGACGCTAGCGCAGACCGCGCGGAAAGGTCTGCCAAATCTTCCCAATTCCGCTGACACCCTTGGCTGGGCCTATTACAACAATGGTGCCTTTTCTGTTGCTGCGCCCCTGTTCGAGGATGCCATCAAGAAGGTACCGAACAATCAGACCTACCGCTATCACCTCGGCTTGACCTACAAGAAGCTCAACGATACTGCTCGGGCAAAAGCGGAATTCGAGAAGGCTATCAGTCTTGATCCGAACTCGGCAGTGGCGGACAGCGCCCGCCAAGCGCTTAACGAACTAGCGGGAAGTTGAGGTCCGCTCCAGCTTCTCAATCGTCGATCTGGCGCGAGTTTCTTGGAAGCCGGAGGAGTCCTGGAGAATCAGGAATCCCACCGGCGCCAGCAAGGAACAATCACGAAAACATCATGCTACGCCGCCTGCAGTACTGGTTACCCGCAATTCTTGTTGCTCTCCTGATTTCGCTCTTTTCCACGCATTATTTCAGCGGTGAGGAAACCGCCCGGGTCATCATCCCTCTGCTCCATTGGCTTTTTCCTCCAGCAACACCCCGCATGCTACGCCTTATGCATGTGGGGATCCGCAAGCTGGCGCACGTCACTGAATTTGGCTTATTCAGCATCACCGTCTTCCATGGAATTCGCGGAGGGCGTTCGGGCTGGCGCTTCCGCTGGGCCCTGGCCACTCTGGCGATTGCCGTCACCTACGCTGGGCTGGATGAGTGGCACCAGTCCTTCGTGCCCCTCCGGGAGGCCCGCGCACGGGACGTGGCGATTGACGCTCTGGGTGCGTTGCTGGCGCAGGTTCTGGTCTGGGCCTATGCTAATTGGAGGCGCCTTCACCGGGCCGCCATCTCTCTCGGCAAGGACATCCGCTAAGCAATGAAGTTGTTCTGCTCTACAACTCAGGGAATCGGTGCTTGGGCTTCGTTGGAATACAAGCTTTCTGTGCGGCTAGAATCCACAGCCGTCGTGACGTAGTAGTAGGTCGTTCCGTTCTGCACGGTTGTGTCCGTATAAGTCAAGCCGGTGGCGGCCGAGGATGCGTTGAGCTTTGTGTAATTGTTCCCACTCGTCGTGCTGCGATACACATAGTAGCCCACCACCGTCGAGGTGCTCGCATCCCACGTCAGAGCGACGGAATAGGTCGTGGGGGTCACGCCGGTACCCGACAACGATATGGTTACGGGTGATCCTATGGCGTTGCTGGTTACGGTGACCGTTCCAGGCGCGCTTCCCGCATTCGTTGGGTTGAAGATGACGCTAAAGGTGAGCGTTTGCCCCGCCGACAGCCCCACGGGTGTTCCCGCTCCACTGAGGCTGTAACCGCTCCCGGAGACGCTGATCTGCGTGATCTGTACACTCGTGTTGCCGGTGTTTGTGATCGTCTCAGGTTGCGTGGACGAAGTGCCCGTGTTCACGTTTCCGAAGCTAAAACTGTTCGAGCTGAGGCTGAGGGTGAGCGTGGCGGCCACCCCGGTGCCAGTCAGGGCCACCGTCGCTGGCGATCCAGGAGCGCTGCTCGTGATGGTCAGGCTCCCGCTCGTGCCGCCTGTAGATGTCGGGGAGAACTGCGCATTGAACGTACTGGCTTGCGCCGGGTTCAACGTGAGCGGCAGGGTCAATCCGTTGGTGCTGAATGCGCTCCCTATCACGCTGACCTGTGAAACCGTCAACGCAGCCGTGCCCGTATTACTGAGTTGGATGGTCTGGGAATCGGTCGTCCCCACTGTAACATTGCCGAAACCGAAGCTGGATGGCGTAATGCTCAACGCCGCTTGCACTCCAGTCCCGGTGACAGGAATAACAGCGCTTCCTCCTTGTGTATCCGAGACGGTCACATTTCCGCTGACGTTCTCGCTGGCACTCGGATCGAAACTTACGGTCATCGACGTGGCCTGAGAAGGCGTCAATGTTACGGGGGTGGTGATCCCGGAGACACTCACGTCCTTTGCGCTCACCGTAACCTGGGAAATCGTGACGCTCGAGTTCCCGGTGTTGGTGATGCTGACACTCTGCGAGCCGGAGCTGCCTGCCTTCACGCTTCCGAAGGCAACACTCGATGGGCTCGGGGTCATCGTTACTGTCCCAGCCACTCCCGTACCGGTCAAGGAGACCGTCGCGGGTGACGCAGGCGCATTGCTCGCAATACTTACGGTTCCTGGCAGCGATCCCGCCGTGGTGGGTGAAAACTGCGCTGTCACCGAGGTGCTCTGTCCAGCCGCAACCGTCGCCGGTGTAGTCAGCCCACTGACACTGTAGCCGGTGCCACTTGCCGTAACACTTGAGATTGTTAGCGTCGCTGTCCCGGTATTCGTTAGCGTGAGTGCTTGTGTCTTCGTTTGTCCATCCACGACGCTTCCGAAATTATAAGTGGAAGGCGTGACGCTCAATCCCGCCTGTACACCAGCGCCACTCAAAGTAATCGTAAATGGCGAGCCGCTTGCGTTACTGGTTACTGTCACTGTGCCCGTAGCATTCCCGACTGCCGTAGGCGCGAATTTCGCCGTGAAGCTCAATGTCTGTGAAGGGGCTACTGTCGCCGGCGTGCTCACGCCGGTCAAGCTGAACCCGGTCCCACTCACGGTAATGCTCGATATAGTCGCCGCGGCATTCCCCGTGTTTGTCAGCGTGATCAACTGGCTGGCGTTGCTGCTGGTCGAAACATTTCCAAAATTCACGCTGGCAGGATTGGCGCTCAACTGCCCCACAGCTGTGGATGAACCAGTTCCCGTCAAGCTAACCACTGCCGAAGGCGTGGTTGGGTCGTTGCTTGTTATCGTCAGGCTGCCAGACACCGCTCCGGCTAGCGTCGGCTTGAACGTCAAGGTTACCGGAGAGTTCTGCCCGGCACTGATGGTCGTAGGCGTGGTAATGCCGCTGATCCCAAAGTCTGCTCCCGAAAGTGTCAGGAGGGAAATCGTCAAATTTGCCGTACCCGCATTCGAGATGGTCAGGCTCGAGCTCCCGGTCGAGCCGACAGAAACGCTGCCAAAGTTCACCGCAGTTGTGCTCAAGCTCAACTGCGGCGCCGCAGTCACGCCCGTCGCGGAGAGATTTACCACTACCGGCGAACTCCCTCCATCGCCCTGCACTGTCAACGTCCCGGTGATAGCCCCAGTGCTCGTCGGATTAACGGAGACAGAGAAACTCCCGCCCTGCCCCGTAGCAAGTGCCATCGGCGGGGTCATTCCGGAAAGGCTGAACTGGGAATTCGAGAAAGTCGCCTGCGTGATGTTGACCGCGGTATTGCCGGTATTGGAGACCGCGAGGCTCAGCGAAGTTGGCTTGCCGACTGGCACTTTGCCAAAACTGATCGTTGCTGGTGTGATTTGAAAAGACGTTTGCGATACCGGCTGTGACTTTGAAGCACTCACAACGCCTGCGCACCCGTTTAGTAGCGCCAAAGCCAGGATTGCGGCGACAAGCAGGAGGGAAGTTTCTCGTTTCCATTTCTTGCCTGCGACGCACTGTTTCTCGATCCGCGTCCCGGCCCCCTCCACCTGTGTGTTCGCCATGGCCCACCCCTCCCTAGCTGTATCCAGCTACGAAGGTATAGGTAATGGTACTCACCAGCCTACTGGTGAGAGGACCAATTTCGGGCCAGTCGCCTCTACTGTACGGAGGACCATGCTCTATATGGCCCAGACCTTGAACCCCTCGGAAACCCGCATCTTGGGCCTTCCAGGCGCTCGTTTCAGAACCGCGTCAATACAGAAGCAACTCGCTGAAACTACATTAGTTATGATGAGTGAGGAGTAAGGCTGCGCCCCTGCTCTGGGCAGCGCTTCAAAGGACCTGTTCTGGCGCTTCTGCCGCAATTCGGCACGCCGTCAACTACACTACAATGCTCGACGATTTGAAAATTGGGCCGAGGGAACCCGGCGGCCACCGAGCAGCCAGTCTGGATTGGACTTGCGGACTCAACTAGGCCAGTACCCTCGAGCACGGACCGTTCGTCGTCGCCTAACTAATCTGTCGCGTATTTCCGCATCGATTCACTCGACGGGCTTGTCAAGTGCTCCCCGCGCTGCGCGGCCTTTCTGGTCATCAATCCTGCATCGTGAATCTTGTAGATCAGCGCGCGGTAGCTGATCTTCAGAGCCTGCGCCGTCTTTCGCCGGTTCCACTGATTCGCGCGGAGCGCCTCCAAAATGACGTTGCGCTCCAGCTCTCGAATGGCGTCTTTGGCCAATCCCTTTAAGGTCACCGGTATTCCATTGCCGTCGGCGGACCGCACGGCCTTGTGTTTTTTCGGAGCGTGCTCCTGATGAACTGCAGCCTCGGGTCCGATCAGAACATAGCGTGCAACGCCGTTCGAAAGTTCTCGCAGGTTCCCCGGCCAATTCAGATTTTGCAGGTATTGGAGCATCTCAGGAGGGAACGCGTCCGTCTTTGTCCCAAACTGCTTTTCAAAATGGACCCTGAAGAATTCGGCCAGTGCTGGAATGTCTTCGCGCCTCTCGCGCAACGCCGGTACCTTCAAGCGAAACCCATGGATGCGGTAAAACAAGTCTTGCCGGAATCTTCCGGCTTCCGTTTCCTGATCCAGATCCTTGTGTGTCGCGCAGATGACACGCGCATCAATCCGTCGTTCGGAGTGATCCCCGATCCGCGAGAATGTGCCGTCTTGCAGGAACTGCAAAAGTTTGCTCTGAAGATTTAGATCCAGGTCCGCAATCTCATCCAAAAACAAGGTGCCGCGATGCGCCATTTCCACTCGCCCGGGCTTGGCAACGATTGCCCCGGTAAAGGCGCCCTGCTCGTATCCAAACAACTCGCTCTCAAGCAGCGTTCCGGGAATCGCTGCACAGCTAACCTTGACGAACTCTCCGGAGGCGTACTCGGAATTCGCATGAATCCATCGTGCCAGCGCTTCTTTGCCCGTGCCGCCGTCACCGCAAAGCAAAATCGGTACATTCGTCCGGCAGATCTTCTGCGCGCTCAGATGCACCGCGGCCATCACTGCCGAGCGCCCGAACAAAACAGGGTCTGGCGGCACTTGGTCCAGTCTTTCCCAACTGGCGTTCCGGGTTGGACACGCTCCGGCCATATGTTCTGGTACCAAGGCGTTGCACATAGCCAACCAAAGACCGTGCGTATCTGGGGTGTTTCAGAACCTCTCTCTAGGCAATAAAGCTTGCTTTTTCAGTACAATACAGACAGAGCTCCCCTAAAGTACTGGTACCACAATGTTCCCCAACTTTTCCTCAACCTGTAACAATGGGAAAACTTCAAGACACTACGAGGAAGGTTTGTTCTCTCGGATGGCTGGATAACTAATCAGAGCGCGGGGGGCAGATTGCGGAAGAGAGATCAAAAGTAGCGGGGGCAATGCAGGTCTGTAGCTTGCTCGAAGGTGAGAATCTGCTCCGGCTGCGAGGCGTTAGCACCCACGGTATTCGTCAGGCTCGCGCGTGTTCTCCACGAATAATGTCATAGCGCTCGATCACCGCCGCTACCCCCATCCGTGGCTCTCCATCTTCCACGCGGCGTTCCACGCGGACCACCTTCCCCTGCGCGCGAACAAAAACATCCGTGCCGTGCGTGATCTCCGCGGGCAGCGTCAGCGTGATGTCCAACTCGGATCCCGCATCCAAATCCTGGCCGATCACGAAATACAATCCGCGCGCTGAAATATCTCTCGTCTTCCCCTCTTGCCGGTTGACGAGTCTTTCGGCTGCAAACCGGATGCTGATTGGCAACGTCAAGTCATAGCGTCGCGCCGTGCGGCGTTCTTCCATTACTGACATCCTCGACTCCGTCCGTGGCTCCAGAGCGCAAGCCACTGCCCCAATTGTTGTTTTTTGCTAAGAGATATTCGCCGGACTTTGCTTGCCTTCACAGGTGAGAACGAAGATCTCAGCCAACTCTGACTTGATTCCGCTGGGATTCCTTCATGCTCCCTCTCGGTCCTCCCGAATCACCCTGATTCGGATGACCAAAGGAAGTGAGCATTCTCTCAATCGCTCGGGCTACGGAATTTCTGCGGATTCTCGCTCCCACGGGAAATCCCGACGCGCAACCCCCTCCCCCCGTTCCTTGAGCTCTCGACCCAACTTTCACTCAACGGGAGGTTTGCTGCGCTATTGTCCAGCACTGTGTTGCTTTTCGCTGCGCAAGATACCCCGCACAAGCTTTTCCTGCAAGTTCTCTTTTTCCGCAGCGTGCTCAGGACGAACTAGGTCGTACTAGACCTGCTCTTTCACTCTACCTTGGCCCCCACCGTCGCCGGTGCCGTCTCTTCTGTTTTCGCTGCCGCGGTCCGGCGTGTCCTCGGCGTGTCCAGATTGAATTGCCTCATCTTGTAGAGCAGGGCCTTGTAGCTGATCCCCAGCATCTTGGCGGCGTCCTTGCGGCACCACCGCGTCTTTTCCAGCGCGTCGCCAATCGCTTCCATCTCCGCTTCGTCCTTCAACCCGCGCACCAGCGCCTTCAAACCCTGCTCTTTCGGAACGTTCGTTACCTCACGCGGAGAAATCCTTTGCCGTGTCGCGGACATCTCCACTAACTCCCGCAGGCTGCCTTCGTCATCTTCGAGAATTACGTACCGCTTGACGAAGTTTTCCAGTTCTCGCAAATTCCCGGGCCACGGATAATTCATGGCTGCATCCATCAGGTGTTTCGACGGTGCTTGTAACGTCTTGCCGAACTTCTCGCTGTACTTCTCAAGGAAATGCCGGAACAGCAGGGGGATTTCCGTCGTGCGTTCCCGCAGCGGAGGCACCATGATCGACAGCACGTTCAACCGGTAATACAAATCTTCACGGAAGCGGCCCGTCCTCATGGCTTCCTGCACATCCACGTTTGTCGCCGCCAACACGCGAACATCGGTCTCTACCAGGTGCCTTCCACCCAGTCGCGAATACTGGTGATCTTGTAAGACATGAAGCAATTTGGCTTGCAGGTGCGTGGACATCTCCGCGATCTCATCCAGGAAAATCGTGCCCTTGTTGGCCATCTCGAATTTTCCGGGCTTCGCCCGCACCGCTCCCGTAAACGCCCCTTGTTCATATCCGAAAAGTTCCGACTCGAGCAACTCCCCCGGGAGCGCCGCGCAATTCACCTTGACGAACGCTTGATTCCTTCGTTTCGAACGCAGATGGATCATCCGGGCCACGACTTCTTTGCCCACGCCGCTCTCTCCGCAGATGAACACCGGCACGTCTACGGGAGCGATTTGCAGAATCTGCTGCCGGATGCGCACCATCTGGGGGCTCGCTACCAGGAAGCTCAGATCTTCGGTGATCTGCTCGCAATACTCCCGCAACGCCTGGTTTTCCTGGGTCAGCTGTTTCTTTTGCCGCGACTTCAGCATTGCCGCGTCGAGTTCCGTCTTTTCAAATGGCTTGGTCAGGTAATCGTGTGCTCCGAGCCGGATGGCCTCCACCACTGTGCCTACCTCATTCGAGCACGACAGCATGATCACATTCAGGCTGCGGTCCACGCGCATCAGTTCCTGCAGCGTATCGAGCCCGTTCATTTCGGGCATCAGCACGTCCAGAATGATGAAGTCCGGCCGTTCGCCGCCGCTCACACGCGTCAGCGCTTCCCTGCCGCTGCTCACTGCCGCCACGTCAAACCCATCCACCTCCAGTAGGGTTTGCAGGTATTTTCGGATGCTGGGCTCATCATCGACGACTAGGATTTTCTCTTTCACTTCTTTCACAGCCATTTTTCTTTCTCCTCGCCGCAATCCAATGCTTAGCTCTGGTCCATTGGCAGCAAAAACGCAAACGTGCTACCCCGGTTCTGTTCGCTTTCCACCCAGATTTTCCCCCGGTGCGCCTGAATCAATCTTTTAGCGATGGCAAGTCCCAGGCCCATTCCGGAGGTATTCCGGTCCACGCGCACAAAGTCCTCAAAAATTTCCTGATGGTGTTCCGGTGCAATCCCTGCTCCGGAGTCGGTCACGCTGACTTCCACACTGTTCGGCCGGGGCAGCCGGAATCTCCTGCGTTCTTCGACCGGGGCTATTTTCGCCACCCGGCGCTCCCAAAAATGCGGGCGCGCTCGCAAGGTCACGGTTCCCTCGGACGGTGTGTGCTTCAACGCGTTGTCCAGGAGATTTGCCGCGGCCTGTTGCACCTTCTGGTAATCGAAACGGAAAGTTGGGATCGACGGATCCAGCAGCGTCTCCAGCTTCACCCCTTTGCGCTGAAACGCTTCCGACCATCGGTTGGCCGTCTCTTCCAGGCAATCTCGCAAGTCGTTCTCTCTCAGCTGCAGGACCAACTTCCCGCTCTCCAGGGCGGAGTAGTTGAGGAACATCGACACCAGCCGCACCAGCCTCTCGCAGCTCTCTTTCGACTCCTCCAGAATGTCTTTCTGTTTCTCGCTCAGTCTTCCGAGCGATCCTGTCAGGAGCAGATCGTAGTAGCCCTTGATCACCGCTAGCGGTGTTTTCAACTCGTGCGCTGCCGACGCCAGGAACACGGTCTTCTGCCGGTTTACTTCCTGCAGCTTCAGGTAGGCTGCGAGCAAATTCCGATACGTAATTTCGCGTTCCTGTAGCAGTTCCTGTACCGTCAGTTGGGCAGCGCTCTCTGCGCTGTTTTCTTCTTCCTCATCATTCTCAAACTGGATTGCTAACCAGTCCGACTCCGGGAGCCAGCGCACCCGCACCCGATAGGCTTTGCTGCTCGTGCGGCCTTCCAGCTCCAGTTGGTCTTCGCCATTCTCAATTCTCTGCGAGATCGTCTTTGGATCGATGTTCAATACATCTGCAAATATGTTGAGGGGGGTAGTCTCGCCTTTACCGTGCTCGTCCAGGCATTTCCGTCCCCGCGCGTTAACCATCAGCACGCGCCCTTCGAGGTCCGCCAGCACTACGCCTTTGTCGACCGTGTCCAGAAGCGCTCGGACATGTTCAACTGTCAGATTCGGGCTCGACGTAGGCACCCTGCCCACATCTGTTGTGGCCCAGCCATCCATGGTTCTGCCACCTCTTTATACAGTGGAAAAAATTTTCCTATGGCGTGCTGCCCATCGTTACAGACCCTCTCCGGCCTGTCAATGGTAAATGCGTTCCATTTGCACAATATGGGAAATCCCTAGCCCATCCACGCCCATTCTTCTACTCAGGCCTCATTCCTCCCTTCTGATGGCCGCTAAGTACTTGATTTATCGAGGCTCTACTTTGAGTTGTATAGCCGCAAACTGGCGATCAACCTGCTAATAACGTACTAGTCCGTGAGTACTATCACTATGGCTATACGCCTCGATCAGTCAAAGGAGGGAACCCGCGTGGATTCCTCCGAATCGCGCCGATCATCTCGCATCCGCATCCAAGTCCCCGTATTTCTCCGGGGCTCGGACGCCTCAGGTGCGGAGTTTATAGAGCTCACGAAAACACTCAATATCAGCGCTACCGGGGCTTGTATCACAGCAGTCCATCTCCTGCGCCCAGACCAGACGGTCCACCTCACCATCCCAGCCCCCTCCCCCGCTGCCTCCAGCCTCATCCCCAGCGAAACTCCCCCAATTGTGGCCAAAGTACGTCGATTGGACTTCTTGGGTGAGATTCGTCTATTCGGGTTGGAATTTCTGCACCCTCTTGAGTAATTCCCTGTCCCTCGGGAACTCTCCAGCCCCATCGCGTTGTATGCGCCTGTCTTGGGCTACCGCTTCGCTGAAAAAGTTTCTTCCGGGAACTCGCTTATCTCTTCGTTTTGTAATAGGATACGGGCGTCCCCCTTCGCATCTCCTTTCCGTGGATGCAGGTTGCACATACGGTCTTGATTGGCACTTGATTTGCTCCCTCTTAGGGTCAGTCATCCAAATGTGCTTGCCCCAGCCCCCGCGGGGAGAGGCAGATTGTAGGAAAACCCGGCCATGCCCAGTCCCGGAGCCCCGGCGGCCCCGCGTTTGCCCATGGAAGATGCCTACCTCGAGCTCCTCGCGGACACGCTCGACGTCATGGACATTCCCGCGCGCAGTCAGTTTCTGCAGCGCTATTTTCGCACCACCACGCATCTCGATTTGCGCGAGTCGCAGTCCCTTCACCTCTGGGAGGAAATGCTCACGCGCCGCCGCGAACTCACGGATCAGCTCGGACGCCCCATATCGCTCAAAACCGTTCTGATGGATGTCCTCTCTTCCGCCGGCCTCATTCACGTTCCGATTGTGCTCGAATACGAGGAGTACAAGAAACTCCAGGTCAATGCTGTTACGGACCCGCTCACCGGCCTCTACAATCGCCGTTTGTTTGCCGAGTCCTTCGAAAAAGAACTTAATCGCGCCCGCCGTTACGGTCTTCCGCTCGGCATCGTCATCCTGGACTTGCACCGCTTCAAGGAAGTGAACGATAAGTATGGCCATCCGCGCGGGGACGAGGTCCTCCGTGCCGCCGCCACCACGCTCCAAAAAGCGCTGCGCACCTCGGACTCTGCCTTCCGCATTGGCGGAGATGAGTTCGCTCTCCTTTTGCCCCAAACCGATGCCGCTCAAGCCCTGGCCCTCAGCCGTCGTATTGAGACTGTTTTTGCGGAAACCCTGCACCCTCTGCAACTCGCTTTCCCCGTGACCATGGATCACGGCGTGGCCAATTTCCCTCAGGACGGCGATCAGTCCGATCAGTTGGTGCGCGTCGCCGACGAACGCCTCTATCGTCTGAAGCACGCCAATCACGCGCACACC
>Ga0181536_10003127_pt1 | contig 18127 bp, 15 predicted proteins | sample PEATcosm2014_Bin_41_FD_121105 | JGI IMG/M metagenome (GOLD analysis project Ga0181536, IMG submission 121105) | Peatland microbial communities from MTU Mesocosm Facility, Houghton, MI, USA - PEATcosm2014_Bin17_60_metaG | ecosystem: Environmental > Terrestrial > Soil > Wetlands > Peat | place...
ACCCCCTCTGGAACGGGGCGTGCCGTTATCTGGCCCGACTTTTCGACCGGGTGATCTGAAGGTAGCGAGGCCAAGATCACTAGCGGTGGATCCACGATCAAGGCAACGTCTTCAGTCTGATTGGTAATCGCGCCGGTTGCCCACCATCTGTCGATGGACGGAGGCCATTAGTAGCCAACTGCGGCGTGCGCGATCCGTGCGCGATCATGCGCGAAGCAGGTGGCAGTACCCCGGCAGTAGGTGGCAGACGTGTGACTGCGGAAGGGCAGGTGCAAGGCGCTTTCGCGGCATCACGGCAGGTCACGAAGGTGCGCCTCAAGACCCAGGCAGGCTATCGTCTCGTCGACGAGGCCGGTGATCCGTGCGGCGGCCGGGTCCTGCGCAACGGGCGCCCGTGAATCGAGTCAGGGCCGGAAGGCAGCAGCTCTCAGCGGGTCCGTTCGTGTGCCGTAGCCAACCTGGCCGTCGCACCGATCACCGGTCCGACCATCAGGCATCGAGCCGGCATGGACCGGACCCGGCCCGATGCGGGCGCCTCGGAGGCCTCGTCACCCACCGGTAGGCTGCGCTCGTGGCCGACCCGGGGGACTCCGAGACCCTTCCGTACCAGTCCCTCTACCGTCGTTTCCGTCCTCAGCGCTTCGACGAGGTGCGCGGCCAGGAGCACGTCTGCCTCGCCCTGTGCAATGCCGTGCGCGACGGCCGGGTGAGCCATGCCTACCTGATGAGTGGTCCGCGTGGCACGGGGAAGACCTCGACGGCCCGGATCTTGGCCAAGGCACTCAATTGCGCCGCGCCGGTCGACGGCGAGCCCTGCGGGGTGTGCGCATCGTGCGTCGAGATCGCCCGGGGCACCTCGCTCGACGTCCACGAGCTCGACGCCGCGTCCAACAACGGGGTCGACGCCATGCGCGAGCTCGTGTCCCACGCCGCGCTCGGTACGCCCGGACGGTGGAAGGTCTACATCGTGGACGAGGTTCACATGCTCTCGACCGCTGCCTCCAACGCGCTGCTCAAGACGCTCGAGGAGCCCCCCGCCCACGTGGTCTTCGTGCTGGCCACGACCGACCCCCAAAAGGTCCTGCCCACCATCCGCAGCCGCACCCAGCACCTGGAGTTCCGTCTCCTCGGCCCGGACAACCTGGCCGAGCTGCTCCGGGACGTGCGCAAGGCGGCCGGGCTCGACGTGGACGACGGCAGTCTCGACCTCGCCGTGCGGCGCGGCCGAGGCTCGGCGCGCGACGCATTGAGCGCGCTCGACCAGGTGGCCTCCGGTGGAGTGGTCGACGACGACGGGGTCGTGATCTTGGAACTGGCCGAGTCGCTGGCCGAGCGCGACGCGGGCCGGGCCCTGGCCGCGGTGGAACAGGCGTCGGCCGCCGGGCGCGACCCGCAGCGTCTCGCCGTCGAGCTGGCCGACACGGTGCGACAGGCGTTTCTCTCGATCGTCGCCCCGGATCTCGTGACGCTGGTCGAGGCCGAGCGCGAGCCGGTCGCCGCCCTGGCGCGTCGCATCGGCCTTCCCGGGGTCGTACGCGCCTTGGAGGTCCTGGGCAGCGCCCAGGTGGGCATGCGCGACGTGCCCGACGCTCGCATCCATCTCGAGGTTGCGCTGGTTCGGCTGACCCACCCCGAGGCCGACGACACGCCGGCGGCGCTGCTCGAGCGGATCGAGCGCCTCGAACAGGCCCTGGGAGAGGGGGTCGGCCCAGTGGCTGCACCCGGACCGCCACAGCAGGCGCCACAACACGTGACACAGCAGGCGCCACAGCCGACGGACGCGTCGCCGGTGCCCACGCCGCGGGATCCGGCGCCGGCGGATCCCGTCGCCCCGAGCGCCGGCGCGTCGCCGGAGCCGACCGCCGCCCCGAGCGGGCCGGCCCTGGCCCGTCAGACCCTCGGTGCGTTGCGGTCTCGACCCGCTGCCTCCGGCGCGGCGAAGACGCGGGCGCCGTCGAGCACGGCGGCCCCCGCGTCCAAGGTGACTCCGGCTCCCGGTTCCGAGGCGGCCGCAGCGGTGGCCGCGAGCGATGTCACCGCTTCCTTCCCGACGCGTGACACTCTCGTCCGAGAATGGGGCGACGGGGTACTGGCCGCCCTGCCGGCCCGGGCCCGGGCCCGGTTCCGGGTGGGACGGTTCCTCGCCGTCGATGGTCGGATCGCCGTCTACGCCCTGCCCAATGAGACGCACCGCTCGTATTGCGAGGACGTGCGCGCCGAGGTCGAACGGGTCCTCGGCGAGCACTTCGGCACCCCCGTGGCGCTCCGCCTGGTGGTCGACGATGACGACGACGGCCCACGTTCCGGCACCGAGGTTCCCGACGCGCCGACCGGTGCCAGCGCGACGAGGACGGCCGCCACGACGGTGGACGTGGAACCCGACCTGCTCGATCCGGCGGTGCTCGAAGCCGAGACGGACCTGGCCGGTGCCGGCCCCACCCCCGAGGAACGGCTCAAGCAGGCGTTCCCCGGGGCCCAGGAGGTCTAGGCGCGTGTTCACCGGCCCGCTCCAGGCATTGGTCGACGAGCTCGGGCGCCTCCCCGGGATCGGGCCGAAGTCCGCGCAACGCATCGCCTTCCACCTCCTCAAGGTGGCGCCCGAAGACGCCCTGCGGCTGGCTGATGCGATCGTGGCGGTCAAAGAGCGCACCACGCTGTGCCCGAAGTGCTTCAACGTGGCCGAGGGCGGGCTGTGCACGATCTGTGCCGACCCGCGTCGCGACCCGGCGCAGCTGTGCGTCGTCGAGGACCCCCGTGACATCGTGTCGGTGGAACGGACACAGGAGTTCCGAGGGCGCTATCACGTGCTGCAGGGGGCGCTGAACCCCATCGAGGGGATCGGACCCGACCAGCTCAAGGTGCGTGAGTTGCTCGCCCGCCTCGACGACGAGGGCGTGACCGAGATCATCTTGTGCACGAATCCCAACCTCGAAGGCGAGGCCACCGCCATGTACCTGGCCAAGCTCCTGAAGCCTCTCGGGATGAAGGTGACCCGCATCGCCAGCGGCCTGCCGGTCGGCGGTGACCTCGAGTATGCCGACGAGCTCACCTTGGGCCGGGCCCTGGAGGGTCGCCGCGAGGTCGACGCCTAGGTGGGCAGCACACCTAACGCTCGTCGAGGGCGAAGTACCCGGGAACGGTCTCGTGCGGCGAGTCGAGGTAGATCTTGGCCTCCGGGACCCCGCAGAACCGGCCGTGGCTCCAGCGGATCTCGACGTGGCCACGCACGGGGGTGACGTCCCCGGTCCCGACGCGCTCGACGTGTGCCGTCCAATCGACACACGGTTGGGTGCCGCTGCGTGCGGCTACGTCGAAGGCGCGTAGGCGGAAGTGCTGGCGCCAGTCCCACGGTGTGCCGATCCGGAGCCGCAACGTCGACGCGTGTGACGTGCCGAGCACGAAGTACGGGGCGCTGTTGAGGCGCAGGAGACGCCACACCATGTGCTCCTGATCGCGAGGGGTGGACAGATTGCGCCGCCAGCGCGCCGCGGACGCGCGGCCGACCTCCTCGGAGAAGCCGGCGGCGGGACCGGCGAGCTCGTCGGGCCATTTGCGTTTGCACGCCGCACTGATGCGCAGGCGCTGGGCCCGGTCGAGATCGGTGTGGCCCAGCGGCAGGTCACAACCGACGTAGTGGCGGACCTTGTCGTACAAGTCGGCGTAGGCTCTCGGCGCGACCTCGTCGTACCAGTCCGTGCGTTCCGCCGACGCCCGCACGGCCAGCGCGCGGTCGAAGACGTGTCCGGGGGACGCGTTCATGAGGATCTTGGACATGTACTTGCACGACACGAGATAGACGTGGTCGATACGCAGGTCGGCGGGAAGCAGGTCGTAGCCCGGTGGTTGGTGCGGCCCCTTCCACTCGACCTGGACCGGGTGACGCCCCCGCAGGCCGTCACGTGCCCGGAGCAGGGCACGCCCGTTCTCCCACGCCATCTGCACCGTTCGTTCGTTCGACGCGTCGGCGACAGCTTGGCCCAGGCGCTCCCAGTGACGGTCCACCACGTTCACCAGCTCGGCGGGCTGGGCCGCGACGGCGCTGGCGGGGTCGGCGTGGCTCAGGGTACCGAGCGCGGTGACGATCTCGGTGAGCTCGGTCAGCTCGGCAGGCACGATCCGGTGGCTACTTGCCCGTTCCCTCGGACCGGGCCCGCTCCTCCTTCACCCGGAGCGTGGCCCGGTCGACGTACTCGGGGTCGGCGTCGTAGCCCACGTAGTGGCGCCCGGCACGAACGGCGGCCACGGCGGTGGTGCCCGAGCCCATGAACGGGTCGAGAACCACGTCGCCTTTGTAGGTGTACAGCTTGATGAACCGCTCGGGCAGCTCCACCGGGAAGGGGGCGGGGTGGTTCACACGCCGGGCGCGCTCGGGACGGATGCTCCACACGTCCAAGGTGGCCTCCATGAACTCCTCCTTGGAGATCGTGTCCTCGTAGGGCCGACCTTCGGTCTTGCGCCGGGCTCGGGAGATGGCACGGTCGAAGCGGCCCTTCGACCCCACCACCACCCGCTCGGACACGTCGCGCAGCACCGGGTTGGCCGCGCTGGCGAACGATCCCCACGCGCAATTCCCTGAGGCACCTTGGGCCTTCTGCCAGATGACCTCCCCCCGCAGGAGGAAGCCGATGTCGTCTTGGAGGATGCGGGTCACGTCGCCCGACAGCGACCGGTAGGGCTTGCGACCCAGGTTGGCCACGTTCACCGCGATGCGGCCCCCGGGCTCGAGGACGCGCCAACACTCGGCGAAGACGCCGGCCAGCATTTCGAGGTATTCGATGTAACTGGCCGGGACATGTCCCGAACCGAGCACGGCCTCGTACTCCTTGCCGGCGAAGTACGGCGGCGAGGTCACGACCAGCGCGATGCAGTTGTCGTTCACCTCGGCCATCGTCCGGGCGTCGCCGAGCAGGATCTGGTCGGCGACGTCGCAGGTGGCCACATCGTCGTCCGTCGACAAGCGCGGCGCGGGGAAGCGGGCATAGAACTCAGTGGCGTCGTGGCTCTCGCGCCCGCCGACGCCGAAGACCGAGGTGCTCGTCGCCTTTCTCTTGGCCACTTGGCCCCTCCTCTCGCACCGTGCATTGAAACCGCTCGTCGTGCCCGTGCCGGGGATGGGCGGGGCGCGCCGGACAAAGGGTAACGAAGGGGTCTCGCGCCTGAGCAGGGCCCGTCCAGGCCCCGGTCGCGGTGAGTCCTCGTCGTTACGAGAGCGTGCGCACCACGAGGGCGTCGCCCTGTCCGCCGCCGCCGCAGAGGCTGGCCGCACCCAGGCCGCCGCCGCGCCGGCGCAGCTCGTGGAGCAAGGTCAGGGCCAGGCGCGTACCTGACATCCCGATGGGGTGGCCGAGGGCGATGGCCCCACCGTTCACGTTGGTCACCTCGTCGGTGATGCCCAGTTCCGCCATGGAGGCCAGGCCCACCACCGCGAAGGCTTCGTTGATCTCGAATAGGTCGACGTCGCCCACGGACTTGCCCGCCTTGTCCAACGCTCGGCGCGTAGCGTTGGCCGGCTGGACGAGCAGCGACGCGTCGGGCCCGGCGACTTGGCCGTAGCCGAGGATCTCCCCGAGCGGCGTGGCGCCGAGCTGCTCGGCCTTGGCTTTGGAGGTGACGACGACTGCAGCGCCGCCATCGGAGATCTGGCTGGCGTTGCCGGCCGTGATCGTGCCCTCCTTGTCGAACGCCGGACGCAACCCGCTCAGGGACTCCGCCGTGGTCCCGGGGCGCACGCCCTCGTCGGTGTCGACCACCAGGGGGTCGCCTTTTCGCTGGGGGACGGAGACCGGGACGAGCTCGTCGACGAAGCGCCCGTCCTTGATAGCAGCGGCGGCGCGCTCGTGGCTCAACGCCGAGAAGGCGTCCTGCGCCTCGCGAGAGATCTTCGCTGTCCGGTTGTACTGCTCCGTGCCGAGCCCCATGGCGCAGTGGTCGAACTGGCAGTACAGGCCGTCGTACATCATGGCGTCGACGAGGGCCCCGTCCCCGAGCCGGTATCCCGCCCGGGCGCCGGGAAGGAGGTAGGGGGACTGTGTCATCGACTCCATGCCCCCGGCCACCACGACGTCGGCCTCGCCCGCCTGGATGAGAAGGTCGGCGAGGTAGATGGCGTTGAGCCCCGACAGGCAGACCTTGTTCACGGTTGTGGCCGGTACCGACATCGAGATGCCGCCCCTGGTGGCGGCCTGGCGGGCTGTGATCTGGCCCTGGCCGGCCTGGAGCACCTGGCCCATGAAGACGTAGTCCACGGCGTCGGGGGCGAGCCCGGCCCGTTCGAGGGCGGCGGCGATGGCGAATCCGCCGAGGTCCATGGCGCTGAAGCCGGCCAGGGAGCCCGAGAGCTTCCCGATGGGCGTTCGGGCACCGGCGAGGATGACGGAACCGGGCATGGGGCCTTACCTCCGGACGTGCGCACGGCGACCGCACCCGGCCGCCTCGTGGGCTTCATCCTACGGGCGGCCGGGTAGGGCTTGCCCACTGGGAGGGCAATTGGCCGGCCGGGTAGGGTGCATCCTCATGCAAGCGCATCGTGACGCCATCGTGGCCGGGGCGGACGGCGAAGAGCTCGCCGCCCTGGAGCTGCCCGAGTCCTACCGGGCCGCGCATGTCCGCCGGGACGAGGTGGACATGTTCGCCGGGGTCGAGTCCTCGGACAAAGACCCCCGCAAGTCGCTCCACGTGAGCGAGGTCCCCGTCCCCGAGCTCGCCCCCGACGAGGCCTATGTCGCCATCATGGCCTCGTCCATCAACTTCAACACGGTATGGACGTCGATCTTCGAGCCCCTTCCGACGTTCGGCTTCCTCGACCGCCTGGGCAAGGAGGGCTACTGGGGGAAACGCCATGCCCTCGACTATCACGTGGTGGGGTCCGACGGGTCGGGCGTGGTCCTCAGGGTCGGCTCGGCCGTGCGCAATTGGCGGCCGGGCGACAAGGTCGTCATCCACTGCAACTACGTCGACGACCAGGACCCGAGTGCCCACGACGACTCGATGTTGGCCGCCAACCAACGTATCTGGGGGTTCGAGTCCAACTTCGGCGGCCTGGCCGACCTGGCGCTGGTCAAGGCCAATCAGCTCATGCCCAAGCCCGCCCATCTCAGCTGGGAGGAAGCGGCAGTCAACGCCTTGTGCAACTCCACCGCCTACCGGATGCTGGTGTCGCGCAACGGGGCCGCCATGAAGCAGGGCGATCGTGTCCTCGTCTGGGGCGCGTCGGGCGGGCTCGGCGGCTACGCCGTTCAGCACGTGCTCAATGGCGGAGGTACGCCGATCGGCGTGGTGTCCTCGCCGTCGAAGGTCGATCTCCTCCACGAGCTCGGTGTCGAGGCGGTCATCGACCGCAAGGTCGCCGGCTACCGATTCTGGTCGGACGAGCACACCCAGGACGACGCCGAATGGCGGCGCTTCGGCAAGGACATCCGATCGCTCGTCGGCGACGACCCCGACATCGTCTTCGAACACCCCGGGCGCCAGACCATGGGCGCCTCCGTCTTCGCCTGCAAGCGGGCCGGGACCATCGTCACCTGCGCGGCGACCTCCGGCTACATGATCGAGTACGACAACCGCCACCTGTGGATGAAGCTGAAGACCATCAAAGGATCCCACTTCGCCAATTACCGTGAGGCCTGGGATGCCAACCAGCTCATCTGCCAGGGGAAGGTGGTGCCGCCGCTATCGGCCGTCTACGCCCTCGACGACGTCGGCGAAGCCGCGTACCAGGTCCACCACAACCTGCACGAGGGGAAGATCGGCGTCCTCGCCCTGGCCCCGGCCGAGGGGCTCGGCATCGACGATCCGGTTCTCCGGGCCAAGGTGGGCGAGGACCGACTGACCCTGTTCCGGAGGCACGGCGCGTGAGCTCGACGGCGGGTGCGAGTGGTGGCGCCGGCGCCAGCGGCTCCGGCGCCAGCGGCCTGCTCACCGAGATCGACCATGTGGCCATCGCCGTGCGCGACCTCGATGCCGCCGCGGCTTACTACCGCGCCACGTTCGGGGCCGAGGTCGCCCACCGCGAGCAGATCGAGTCCGACGGGGTCGAGGAGGCGCTCATCAAGGTGGCCGACTCCTATGTCCAACTCATCTCCCCGACGCGACCCGACTCCCCGGTGGCGAAGTTCCTGGAGGCCAAGGGCGAGGGCCTTCATCACGTGGGCTATCGCGTTGCCGACTGTGCCGCTGCCCTCGACGCCGTGCGGGCGGCGGGCGGCCGGCTCATCGACGAGACGCCGCGGCCGGGGTCGCGCGGGACGACCGTGGCCTTCGTTCACCCCAAGGGCGCCCTGGGCACGTTGATCGAGCTCGTCCAGGAGTAGGCCGCCGTCCGTCCCTCCTGCTCCTGGAGGCCATCGGTGCCCGCAGGGCCCGGCCCGAGGCTTCGGACGCTCCCGGTGATGCTCCAGAAGATCTGAGCGGTCGGAATCGCTGCACTCTTCGTCGCTGCTCGAACACTCTACGACTTAGCGGGATCGGGCGTCCGCGTGAAGCCGGGGTCAGGGCGGCTTATGGTTTTCCCATTCCGGCGCAATTGCCCCGGTTCATCGCCAGCGGAAACCTCAGGGCCCAATTGCGACCGAATTGAAGTGTGTCGCCGGGACCTGCCCGACACCGACCCGTGTCGGCAGGCGTCGAGGCTCTTGTACTCTCGGGCCATGGAGCACCCGATGTCGCAGCGGCTCGTCGAGCTCAAGTCGCGCAAAGAGGAGGCGTTGCACGCGGGGTCCGCCCACGCCGTCGAGCGCCAGCACGCCAAGGGGAAGATGACCGCAAGGGAGCGGATCGAGTACCTGCTCGACGACGGTTCGTTCCAGGAGCTCGACATGCTGGCTCGCCATCGCGCCACCGGCATGGGCCTGGAGGACAACCGCCCCTACACCGACGGGGTGATCACCGGGTTCGGTACGATCGACGGGCGCCGGGTGTGCCTGTTCAGCCAGGACTTCACCGTCTTCGGCGGTGCCCTCGGGGAGGTCTTCGCCGAGAAGATCCACAAGGTGATGGACCTCGCTGAGTCGATCGGCGTGCCCATGATCGGCCTCAACGACGGCGCCGGCGCCCGGATCCAGGAAGGCGTGGTCTCCCTGCATTCCTACGGCGGGATCTTCCACCGCAACGTGCAGGCCTCCGGGGTGATCCCCCAGATCAGCGTGGTCATGGGGCCGTGCGCGGGTGGTGCCGTCTACTCGCCGGCGATGACCGACTTCATCTTCATGGTGAACGGCACGAGCCACATGTTCATCACCGGTCCCGACGTCGTGAAGACCGTGACGGGCGAGGACGTGACGCTCGAGGAGCTCGGTGGGGCCATGAGCCATGCCACCAAGTCCGGCGTCGCCACCTTCGTGTCGCCCGACGAACGGTCGTGTCTCGATGACGTGCGATATCTGCTGTCGTTCTTGCCCTCGAACAACCTCGAAGAGCCGCCGGTCGTCCAGTCCGACGACCCCGACCGGGGCACGCCCGAGCTCGTCGATCTCATGCCGTCGTCGCCGACGCAGCCGTATGACATGAAGAAGGTGATCGCGTCGGTCGTCGACGACGGTGACTACTTCGAGATCCACCCCCACTGGGCCATGAGCATCACGTGCGGATTCGCCCGCATCGACGGTCGCGTGGTGGGGATCGTCGGGAACCAGCCTGCCGTTCTCGCCGGGGTGCTCGACATCGACTCGTCGGAGAAGGCGGCCCGTTTCGTGCGCACGTGCGACGCCTTCAACATCCCGCTGGTCACGTTCGTCGACGTGCCCGGGTTCATGCCCGGCACCGACCAGGAGTACGGCGGGATCATCCGCCACGGCGCCAAGCTGCTCTACGCGTACTGCGAGGCGACCGTCCCCCGCATCCAGGTGATCACGCGCAAGGCGTACGGCGGCGCCTACGTCGTCATGAATTCGAAGTCGATCGGCGCGGACCTCGCGTTTGCCTGGCCATCGGCCGAGCTCGCCGTCATGGGACCACAGGGAGCGGTCGAGATCGTGTACCGACGGGATCTGGCCGAGGCCGCCGACCCGGTGGCCCGGCGGGCCGAGCTCGTCGAGGAGTACACGGAGAGCTACGCCAACCCCTATGTCGCCGCCGAGCGCGGCTACGTCGACGACGTCATCGACCCGTCCGACACGCGCCGGGTCCTGGTGCGGAGCCTTCGGCTGCTGGCCTCCAAGCGCGAGGAGCTTCCCCGCCGCAAGCACGGAAACGTCCCCTTGTGACCACGCCGGGAGCCGGGGGGGCGCCGATCGTGGTCGCGGTCCGTCCCGAGCCCGAGCCGGCCGTGCTTGCCGCCATCGTGGCCGCTGTCCAAGAGGCGTGGCCGCGACCGGTGGCCGATGATGGTTCGCGACAGGCGGGGTCGGTCTGGCGTTTCAGCGGCCGCTGGTGGGTGAAGCCGACGGCGGCCCGCCGGGACCGACCGTGGGCCAGTCGCTGAGGACGTCGCCGGCCCCGAGGCCCACCGGTCAGGCCCGGCTTCGGCGATGGTGCTCGGCCAGTGCCACCAGCTCGTCCATGATCCGACTGATCTGGAAGTCCTTCGGGGTGTAGACCGCGGCCACGCCCCGGGCGCGCAGCACGACGGCGTCTTCGGGCGGGATGATGCCGCCGACCACCACGGGTGCATCGACGCCGGCGGCGCGAAGGCGGTCGAGCACCTCCGGGACGATCTCGAGGTGGCTCCCCGACAGGATCGAGATCCCGACCACGTCCACGTCCTCGTCGCGCGCCGTCGCCGCGATCTGCGCCGGCGACAGGCGGATGCCCTGGTAGACGACTTCGAAGCCGGAGTCTCGGGCGGCCACGGCGATCTGCTCGGCGCCATTGGAGTGTCCGTCGAGGCCGGGCTTGGCCACGAGGAGGCGGGGCGGGCCGCCGCCGTGCTCGGCCAGCCGGCGCGACCGGGCCAGGGAGGCGGCGAGCACCGGGCCGGCGGGCGCAGCCGTGGCGGCCACGCCGGTGGGGGCTCGGAACTCTCCGAACACCTCGCGTAGCACCGTCGCCCACTCGCCGGTCGTCCCCCCGGCATGCGCCAACGCGATGGTCGGCCCCATGACGTTGTCGTCGTCGGACGCCGCGGCGTGGCGGAGGTCGTCGAGGGCCCGGCGCACCGCCGCGCCGTCTCGGTGCTCGCGCCAGGCGACGACGTCGGCACGCTGTTCGGCCTCGACCGCGGGGTCGACCTTCAGGATCGACGACCCGGCGCCGTCACCGGCGGCCAGCGGCGAGACCTCCGTCTCGGTGAAGCAATTCACGCCGACGACTCGGAGGTCGCCGGACTCGATGCGCCGGACACGCTCGGCTTGGCTGCGCACCAGGCGGCGTTTGAGCTCGTCGACGGCTTCGAAGGCGCCGCCCAGGGCGAGCACGTCCTCGAATTCCGCCGAGGCGGCGTCGGCGAGCTCGGCGGTCTTCTTCTCGATGACCGTCGAGCCGTCGAAGATGTCGCCGTATTCGAGCAGGTCCGTCTCGAAGGCGAGGATCTGCTGGATGCGCAGCGACCACTGCTGGTCCCACGGACGCGGTAAGCCGAGCGCCTCGTTCCACGCCGGCAGCTGGATCGCTCGGGCCCGCGCCTGGCGTGACAGCGTGACGCCGAGCGTCTCGAGGACGATTCGCTGCACGTTGTTCTCGGGCTGCGCCTCGGTCAAGCCGAGCGAGTTGACCTGGACGCCATAGCGGAACCGGCGCAACTTCGGGTCCTCGACCCCGTAACGTTCGAGGCAGATCCGGTCCCACAGCCGGGTGAAGGCCCGCATCTTGCACGTCTCCTCCACGAAGCGGATACCCGCGTTCACGAAGAACGACAGGCGCCCCACGACCTCCGGGATCTCGGTCGCTTCGACCTTTCCCGAGTCGCGCACCGCGTCGAGCACGCTCACCGCCGTGGCCAGCGCGTAGGCCAGTTCCTGCACCGGCGTGGCCCCGGCTTCTTGGAGGTGGTAGCTGCAGACGTTGATCGGGTTCCACTTCGGGACGTTGCGGACCGTGTAGGCGATCATGTCGACGATGAGCCGGCGGCTCGGACCGGGTGGGAAGATGTAGGTGCCGCGCGACAGGTATTCCTTCACGATGTCGTTCTGGGTCGTGCCCTGGAGAATCCTGGGGTCCACGCCGGTGTCCTCGGCGTGCGCCACGTAGAGCCCGAGGAGCCAGGCCGCGGTGGCGTTGATTGTCATGGAGGTGTTCATCTCGCCGACGGGGATCCCCTCCATGAGCTCGGCCATGTGCCCGCGATGGACGACGGGCACCCCGACCTTGCCGACCTCGCCCGCCGCCTCGGGAGCGTCGGGGTCGTAGCCCGTCTGCGTCGGGAGGTCGAAGGCGACCGACAGGCCGGTCTGGCCCTTGGCCAGGTTGCCCCGGTACAAGGCGTTCGACGCCCGGGCCGAGGAGTGGCCCGAGTACGTGCGCATCACCCAGGGCTTGTCGCGCGTGGCGTCGGGTGGCACTGCGCCGCTCACCTCCGTTCTGCCGCTGGCGCGGCCGAGGCTCACTTGCGGTAGTCGAAGAACCCCTGCCCCGATTTCCGCCCGAGCAGCTCGGCCGTGACCATCCGGCGCAGGAGCGGGACCGCGGCGTAGTTCGGGTCCCGGAATTCGTCGTAGAGCGCGTCGAGGATGGCCAGACTGGTGTCGAGGCCGACGAGGTCGAGCAGCGCGAAGGGCCCCATGGGGAAACCGCAGCCCCCCTTCATTGCCGTGTCGATGTCCTCGCGCGTGGCCACGTTCTGCTCGAGGAGGCGGACCGCGTTGTTGAGGTAGGGGAACAGCAGGGCGTTGACGATGAACCCGGCCTGGTCCTTGACCTCTACCGGTGTCTTGCCGCACGCCTCGGCGAAGGACCGGGCGGCGGCGATGGTCTCGTCGGCGGCGGTGAGTGGGCGCACCACTTCGACCAGGGCCATGACCGGCGCCGGGTTGAAGAAGTGGATGCCGCACACCTTGGCGGGCCGGCCGGTCTCCATCGCCATGTCGATGACGGGCAGGGTGGAGGTGTTGGTGGCCAGGATGGCGTGCTCGGGGCAGATCCGGTCGAGCTCGGAGAACAGGTGCTTCTTGGCCCCGAGTTCTTCGACGATCGATTCGATGACGAGGTCGCACGCCGCCAGCTCGCCGAGGTCGGAGACGGCGGTCACCCGGCTGAGTGCATTGTCCCGGTCGGCCTCGGCCAGCTTGCCCTTGTCGACCTGCTTGGCCAGCGACTTCTCCATGCCCGCCACCATGCCGTCGGCGGTGGCTTGGGCCCGAGACCGCAGCACGACCTCGAAGCCGGCGAGGGCGGCTGTCTCGGCGATGCCCGAGCCCATGATGCCGGAACCGACGATTCCTACGCGCTTGATCGACATGGCCTGCATGCTACCGGCCGGTCACAAGTGGTCCCAAGCCGGGGCTCGGCCGCCGGGGCGGTCGCCTGGTCGGCGCCTGCCCCTACAGTGGGCGCCCATGACCGGACACAACGGACCGCTGGCCCTGGTCGGGGGCGACGAGTGGCAGGAGGGGTGCGTGTTCGACGCCGAGCTCCTCGCCGCGTCGGGAGGGGACGACGTCCTCGTGCTCCCGACCGCGGCTGCCTACGAGCACCCGGAGAAGGCGCTCGCCAGGGCAGAGACGTGGTTCGCCGGCTTCGGCGGGCGCGTCCGTGGCCTCATGGTGCTGCGGCGACCCGAGGCCCAGGACGAGGCCAACGCCGCGGTGGTACGAGCTTCCCGCTTCGTCTACCTCTCCGGCGGGTCGGCGATGCACCTGCGCTCGGTGCTCAAGTCGTCGCTGTTGTGGGAGGCGCTCTTGGCCGCCTGGCGCGACGGCGCCGTGGTGGCGGGGTCGTCGGCGGGGGCGATGGTCCTCACCGACCCCATGGTGGACCCCCGCGGCGGAGCGCTCACCGTCGGGCTGGGGTTGCTGGAACAGGTCGCCGTGATCCCGCATTTCGGGCACGAGAACGCCGAGAAGGTGCACCGGTCGATCGCCTTGGCCGCACCCGGCCTCCCCGTCGTCGGGGTGCCCGAGCGCACGGCCCTGATCCGCGACCCCGACGGGTCGTGGCGCCAATCGGGTGTCGGCGAGGTGCAGGTGTACGTCAGCGGCCAGCCGGCCGGGTTCGACGCCCTGCCGCACTGATGCTCCGGGCGGGTACCGGCGCTCGCCGGGCCTCCCTCGGGCACCACCCGGCCAAGGGTGTCAGGCGGCTTCGTCGATGGTGACGGACTCGATGGTCACCTTCTCGCCCGGCTTCCCCGAGCGCGTGCCGGCCCCGTCGAGGGCGGCCACCACGTCGAGACCGGCGACCACCTTGCCGAACAGCGAGTAGCTCGGCGGGAGTCGCATACCGTCGGAGCCGCTGATGATGAAGAATTGGCTCCCGTTGGTGTCCGGGCCGGCGTTGGCCATGGCCAGCGACCCCAGCTCGTAACGCACCGGGGCGGGCAACTCGTCGGCGAAGCGGTAGCCGGGACCGCCACTGCCCGAGCCCGTCGGGTCCCCGCCTTGGACGACGAAGCCCGGGATGATCCGGTGGAAGACGATCCCGTCGAAGTAGTGGTATCGGGCCAGGAACACGAAGCTGTTCACGGCCCGGGGTGCCGCGACCGGGTCGAGGGCGATGGTGAGCGTGCCCTTCGAAGTGACCATGGTGGCCGTATAGCGCTTGTCCGGGTCGATGACCATCGGCGGCTCGGCGTCGAACTTCCGGCGCTGGGGGCTCGACCCATCGGTGGCGGGGAGTTCGACGGTCATGGGTTTCCTCCTGCTCGGCGGTCGGGGTGTCGGCGGGTCGGTGGGGCCGGCCGTCGGGGTCACGACTCGGCGACGGTGACCGAGAGCATGCGGTGCGTCACCACCGGCGTGCCGCTGGCGCTGCCGTCGGCGTTGATCTTCTGGACGACGGCCATGCCCGAGGTGACGGTTCCGAACAGCGAGTACCCGGAATTGTTGTACGGGCCGACGAGCACGAAGAACTGGCTCCCGTTGGTGTTCGCGCCCGAGTTGGCCATGGCCACCTCGCCGGAGGTGTACCCGCCGGGCGGCGAGGCGTTCTCGTTGGCGAACTGATAGCCCGGCCCCGAGTCCGAGCCGCCGTTGCTCTGGTTCGGGCTGCCGGTCTGGTTCATGAAGCCCGGGATCACCCGCATGAACGCCATGCAGTCGAAGAAGTGCTGGTCGGCCAGGAACACGAAGTTGTTCACGGTCTTGGGCGCATCTTTGGCGTCGAGGGCGATGGTGAACGTCCCGGCGTCGGTCTTCACCGTCGCCGTGTACGTGTTCGACGCGTTGATGGTCATGGGTGGCGGCGAGGACCATGTCGGCTTGTTCAGCGGCGTCGTCGGGCTCTGCGGGCACCCGGCGGCCACGGCCGCGGCGTCGGCCGTGGCCTGGGCGGGAGACGCCGCCGTCGTCGTGGACGAGATCGAGGTGGTCGACGTCGAGGAGGCCGAGGTCGCGGCCTTGTGGCTCGGGGAGCGAACCAGGAAGTAGATCCCCACCCCGACGGCGACGATCACCACGACGGTGATCGTCCGGCGGACGGCGGCTCGGCGTCGGCCCTGGCGTGCCAGGGCCTCCATCTTCGCGTCGCGCGCGGCGCGCTTTCTGGCTCTCTTCTCGCTGGGCACGGCCCGTCACCCTATCCGCGTGCCGGACACGGGGGCGCTCAGGCACGGGATAGCGTCTCGGGCTATGCCTCTGCTGGTGCAGAAATTCGGCGGCACCTCGGTCGGTGACGCGGACCGGATCCGGGCCGTGGCCGACCACGTCGCCCGCACCCGGCGCCACGGGGACGACGTCGTCGTGGTGGTCAGTGCCATGGGCAAGACCACCGACGAGCTTCTGCGCCTGGCGGCCGACGTGAGCAGCGTCCGGCCGCCGCGCGAGCTCGACATGCTTCTCACCTCCGGGGAGCGGATGTCCATGTCGCTGTTGTGCATGTCGCTGGCCGAGCAGGGAATCGACGCCGTGTCGTTCACCGGGAGCCAGGCCGGCATCATCACCGACACCTCGCACACCCGGGCCCGGATCCTCGAGGTGAAAGGCGATCGCCTGCGTGGCGCCCTGGCCGAGGGCCGGGTGCCGGTGGTGGCCGGATTCCAGGGCGTGTCCACCGATCGTGACGTGACCACCCTCGGACGCGGTGGTTCGGACACGACCGCGGTGGCGCTGGCCGCCGCGCTCGGTGCCGATGCCTGTGAGATCTACACCGACGTCTCGGGGGTCTACAGCGCCGACCCGCGCATCGTCCCCGAAGCCCGTCGTCTGCCTCGCGTCAGTTTCGACGAGATGCTCGAGATCGCGGCGAGCGGCGGCCGGGTCCTCGCCCTGCGCTCGGTGGAGTTCGCCCGCAACCACCATGTACCCCTGCATGTCCGTTCCAGTTTCACCTGGGAGCCCGGCACCTGGGTCGTCGAGGAGGATTCGTCCATGGAACAGGTCGTCGTCACCGCCGTGACCCACGACACGTCGGAGGCCAAGGTGACCGTCACGGGCGTCCCCGACCGGCCCGGCATCGCCGCTCGCATCTTCCGTGCCCTGGCCGACAACATGGTGAACGTGGACACGATCGTCCAGAACGTGTCGCAGCACGGCACGACCGACATCTCCTTCACGGTGCCGAAAGTCGACCTCGACACCGGTTTGGAGGTGACCCGGGCGCTGGCTCCCGAGATCGGGGCGGGCGAAGTGCTGAGCGACAGGGACATCGCCAAGGTGTCGCTCGTTGGCGCGGGGATGCGCAGCCATCCGGGCGTGTCGGCGACCATGTTCGAGACGCTGGCCGAGGCCGGGATCAACATCGAGATGATCTCCACGTCTTCGATCCGACTCTCGTGTGTCGTGCGTGCCGGCCGGGTCGAAGAGGCGGTGCGCCTGCTCCACCAGGCCTTCGAGCTCGACCGCGCCTGACACCGCACGGGGCGTCGGAGCCGGCGGCGCCCTCGGCGTATCGGGTGGCGTCGGTCGGTGCGTACCATGGGGGCATGCGGGTCGCGGTCGTCGGTGCCACGGGACAGGTCGGAACCGTCATGCGCGGCGTGCTGGCCGAGCGGCGATTCCCCCTCGACGACGTGCGCTTCTTGGCCTCGTCGCGCTCAGCGGGACAACGCCTGGCATGGGGTTCGGGCGAGGTCGTGGTCGAAGACGCCGACACCGCCGACTACGAGGGCGTCGACATCGTTCTCATGTCCGCCGGGGCCACGGCGTCGCGGGTCCTGTCGCCGCGGATGGCGGCGGCAGGTGCGGTGGTGGTGGACAATTCCTCGGCCTGGCGCATGGATCCCGATGTCCCGTTGGTCGTCCCGGAGGTGAACGCCGCCGCGCTCGGATCGATCCCCAAGGGCATCGTGGCCAATCCCAATTGCACCACCATGGTCGCCATGCCGGTGCTCGCCCCCCTCCATCGCGAAGCGGTGCTGGATCGGCTGGTGGTGTCGACGTACCAGGCGGTGTCGGGCGCCGGCCTGGCCGGCGTGCGCGAGCTCCAGGACCAGTTGACCAAGACGGTGGAGCACGCTGCCGACCTGACCTTCGACGGGCGGGCCGTCGACTTCCCTCCGCCGTCGACGTTCCCCGGGCCCGTGGCCCACAACCTCCTGCCGGTGGCCGGCACCATCGTCGACGACGGTTCGAACGAGACGAACGAAGAGCAGAAGCTGCGCGACGAGAGCCGCAAGATCCTCTCGATCCCCGATCTGGCGGTGTCGGTCACTTGTGTTCGCGTCCCCGTGTTCTGCGGGCACAGCCTGTCGCTCAATGCCGGGTTCGTCCGTCCGCTCAGCATCGAGCGGGCCACCGAGCTGCTCAGCGCCGCGCCAGGCGTGGTGCTGTCCGACATGCCCACCCCGCTCGCCGCCGCCGGCACCGACCCGACCCTGGTCGGCCGACTGCGGGTCGACCCCACCGTCGAGCACGGGATCGCGCTCTTCGTCTCGGGGGACAACCTCCGCAAGGGTGCCGCGTTGAACGCCGTCCAGATCGCCGAGGCGCTTCTCGACCGGGGCATCGCCTGAGCCTGCTTGGGCGAATCGCTCCCGGGAAGCCCTAGGAGCGTGGGTCAGAAGCTGCCAGCGAGTCCACAGCGACCGTCATCGCCAACTGGACAACGGTTGGAGCGTGTCGATGGGCGTGATGCGGCGTGACCGCATTCCGGGCGGATCGTGGCT
>Ga0181536_10003130_pt1 | contig 18124 bp, 20 predicted proteins | sample PEATcosm2014_Bin_41_FD_121105 | JGI IMG/M metagenome (GOLD analysis project Ga0181536, IMG submission 121105) | Peatland microbial communities from MTU Mesocosm Facility, Houghton, MI, USA - PEATcosm2014_Bin17_60_metaG | ecosystem: Environmental > Terrestrial > Soil > Wetlands > Peat | place...
CCGGCCGCGCCTGCGTCGAAGCCGCCGGCAGACGACGGGGCCATCGGGAACGTGCGGTCGGTACCATCGCCAATCGAAGGGTCTCGGGCCAAGCCACGATTTTTGATCGTGTTCAATACCTCGTCGCCGTCGTCGTCGTTCACGGTGAGCGCGGCACGGGTGCGGTGGTTAGGCGTATCGGATGAGGCTCCCGAAAAAGCATTTGCTCCGTACCCGGATCGCCCCCACGTGTAGTCTTTCTCAAACTCTTTCGACCCCATTTGATCGGCGGTCGCTTGAGTATTGATGTCGTAGGCTGGCGATTGCTTCGCCTGTGGCGGCGTCTTGTTGTTCGGGCCGGAATGATCGACGCCGGAATTGCCGGCGGCTTTCGTCTTACTCACTTGGATTGCCATAACACTCTCCTATGGTGCGTGTGTTCGGGGGAATTCCGTTTCGGTTTCTAGCGCCGTCTGAGATTGGATGGATGATCGGGTCCGGCGTGCTTGAGACCGTCGTCGATGACGGCGGCCCCGTTGATGTGGCGGGCAGCGTGCGCTAGATCGCCCACGCTCATTGCGGCTTCGTGGTTCATGCTCTTGCCGTTCTCACAACAGCCCGGCCCGACTTCGCCCATTTGACTGCGACTGCGGTGCCCAACGACGGGCTGCGCGGGAGCTTGCGTTCGCTTGCCGACCACGGGGTTGATGTCCATCTTCTCGTCATCGAGAGGAGACGCCGTAACAGGTGCGCCGAGAGCGGTGCCCGTAGTCCGGCTCATGCCGCCATGAATTTCGGCTGAGTGCCTCTTGCTGACAGTGGCGTCCCTCGCGATGTTGCCGGTGCCTGAGATGGTTTCAAAGTCGCGAGAGTGATCGTGACCAATAGGAACCGTCGCAGGACGCGGATGCTCGACGCGCGGGCCGCGCTTGGGGGTGCTCATGTCGCGATTTTTTCCGAGCACCTGATCGGCGCGATACTTATTTGGGTTGCTCATCTCATCCTCCATTCGCGTGTGCTTGCTTTCGGCTCCAAAGAGACAGGCCGTTCGGTGAGTACCCGCGACCCATCTGCCGCGTGTACGGATTGCGTTGACTGTTCTCGCGGCGCTTGATCGCCGTCTCTCGTTGACTGAGAGGCTTTCGGTTCTTGCCGCTGCCGCGCGATCCTCGCTTGCTCATTTGATCCATCACCGAATTTCATCATTGAAATACTCACCAGGAGCATCGCCGTTTTCTACGAGCCACTCCCGAGCCTCTTTCCGGCTCATTGGGTAAAACCACTCCCCGACTGTTTTGTTGGCGAAACTGGCGAACACTCCCCCGGCGGCGTGGCTGTATTCCAAAAAATCGAAGCAATCACTGTCGCCATCCCATTCGATGTCGCGAAAGCTTTTCTTTGCTCTCGCCTTTTCGAGCGCGGCTTGTTGCTCGGCGCCCTTCGCGCGCTGTTGCGCGGCCTGCATCTCCGCCTTTGCTTTTTCGTAGCTCGCTTGCCGTCCCGGTCGAGCGTTCAACCATTGGTCAAACTCGGCGCGACTTCGCTGCGGCACGGAGTTGCCGTTGACAGAGATGTCGAAGTCGAAGTTGCCTAGGAACGGCTTAATGGCCATAACACTTCCCCTTACGCAACGCGGCGACTACGGCCCGGCGGACGAATGTCACCAAGCTTCGCGCCGGCTGCGGCTGCGATGGATGCAGCGGCCGTGACGTTCGCGCGTGCTAGACCGAATTGTTTGTTCAATGCCGCCGGCAGATATTTTCCGGTCTTAGGATCGGTGGTGACGCCCGGAATGTCGGACCATGGGTTCGTGTCGCCCTTCGCCGGCTTTTTCTCGCCCGGCATCTCTGCGGGTCGCACACCGGCTCGCGTATCTGATACAGCGTGCAGGCCATACAGCCGGGCGACGCGATCCGCTTCATCCATGCCGTGTGCTTTGGTGTAGGCCATGCGTGCCGTGAGGTTCTTGCCGGTGAACGCTGCATCGGCTTCATCGACGACGATGGCAGTCGGCAACAGATGCGGCGCTTTGGTTTCAAACCATTCACGGACGCTCGGATCGGTGACGGGTTTCTGCGTCTCTTTCAAAATCAAAACATCGCCGACCCAATCGAATTTTCCGGTGTGCAACGTCTCAGCATCGACTGCTTGAGCGTCCGTTGAGCCGAGCGATTTGAAATATGCGTGCACAGCGGCGCGCGTGTCAGGCGGCAACGACATGGGAACCTCCATCATTGATGCGTGTGGGGGATTTCGGACTTGGCCGCTCCGCGATCAGGATGCGAACCTCGTCGAGAAAAACGACGCTGCGTCGGCCGCAGGCATGGCTTTTGAGCCGGCCTGTTGCGATCAGGTCGTAGAGAAATTGCGGGCGCACGGAAAAAAGGCGTGCAGCCTCGCGCGGGCTTGCGCCAAGGCGTTCCATGTTCAACTCCGGTAACTGATAGTCTTGGGGGACTTGACGTTGGGCCTGTGCCGTCACGTCGAGTGGCGGGATAGTACGCGAACGGACGTGTACGAGCAACAGGGATTCAAGATTTCAGCCCTGAATCCCTGTTGCTGGTCAAAGAAACGCCCGGAAGCATTGAGCTTCCGGGCTGTCGTCATGGCGTGTGGCCAGCGGGAATTACATCATCGCGCGGACGATAAAGTACGCGACCACGCCGCCGAGCACAGCGGCCAAAGTGAACACGACGCCGGCAGTGAAGCCGCTCGGCGACGGCGACGGCGACGGCGACGGCGACGGCGACGGCGACGGCGATATAGACGCCGATGTTTGGTCGGCTGGCGCTCGCTGGATCGTTCCGGTGAGAAGTGGTCCTTTGCTCATACACGCCTGTCCGGCCGCCACAGCGGCTGCCTTAGCGTGCTCGACATCGCCGCCGGTTAGCTTGGCGTCGGCAATGGCCGCGTCGCGTGCGACTTCGGTGCAGGCTTGCTTGCGTTGCTCGGCGCGCTCGTCGAGCGCGTCGGCGAATCTGTGGGTCTCGACGAGCGCACCGAACAACGAGCCTCTCAGCATGGTTCGCATTCCGTACCATCCTACAATGGCGTCGAGGACTGGATGACCTTTTATCCGGAAGTAGCTCATCGTGTTGCCCTCACAACGGCTCGATAGTTGCGTCGCCCGGCATGAAGCCGATCCGTAGGTTGATGTTGTTCACTCGGCACCGCTCCGCGATCTTGGTTGCCAAATTGCGGATGAACGCTTGCGGCCTGAGGAATTCGACGACGCCTGTCTTTTCATTGGTTCCTTTGAAACCTTCGGGACTTCCGAATGGCAGCACGGACCATTCGGGGACATCACAGGCGTGCCAGTGGCTTTCGTCCGGGGCGAACCCTTGCGACATCAGGAAGGATCGCGCCGTGTCGCGCGCCCACAACTGCGCACAGTTTGTGTCGGCGTCCGTGCCACAAACAATATCGAAGTTGGCAAGATCGGTTTTGACGGTCATGTCAGTCAGTCCACCTTTTGAATTCTCAGCACGCCGGACGACACCGGCCGACCGAATGTCGCTCGGTCCCCGGCTGCACGTCCGGCCCCGTAAGCCGCTGCATCAAAATTGCCCTGACTGCCGCAGTTGGCATCGCGAAGTCTGATGCCTTCCGCTTTCAGCTTGTCCTTGATGGCTTGATCGCGGACGACAACAAGCTCGTTGCCCTTCGGCGTGCGGGCCTTCGCGGATTTCACCATCAACGCTTCAAGTCGCTCGCCGATCCGCAGTGTAATGCCGTCCACAAAGTTGCGTATGATGGTGCGCCGCTCGCGAGGCGGGGCGAGACAGCCGAGCATATGGCGCATGATTTCGACTTGTACAAAATCGCACAAGTGGTCACACAAGAGATATTCGGCAAAGTCGCAATCCGCTCTACCGCCGACGAAAACAAACTTGCCGGCGCTCGTCTCTTTGTTGCGGTTGTTTCGATAGATTTGAACGCCGCAGAATTCGCCAATCGCGTGAGACAGTCGCCACTTGATGCCATGTGGGTCGCCAAGATCGTCCGTCTCTGGACGGAGGATAGCGCCTTCCTCTTTTGTCAGTTGCAGGTCTTCATCTGTGATTTCGTAGGCGTCCATCATGGCGCGCGCTTTGTCGAATGCGGCCATTTCCTCGGCTTCGGTCGCGCCGTTCTCCCGCGTCTTGGACAAGAGCGCGTGAACGGTGTTCAACATTGTCTGTCGGTTACGCATTACGCCGCCTTTTTGGTTGTGTTGATCTTCCGCTCCGCCGCGCGTCGCGCCTTCTCGAAGGTAGCGGAGGCAGCTATCAGTTGTGGGAGTGGCAGCGGCGGTGTTAGCTCCGGCAACTTAAAACAGAGATTACAAAACTCGATCAGCCATTGCTCGGCTTCGCTGGCTGGTTCGGGCTTGCGCTTAGGTTTGGGTTTGGGCTTTGGCCTATTGAGCCGCTTCCTCTCGCGATGCTTTTTGACCCGATCCTTGTTGGCTGTGCGCAACCGCTCCGCCTCTTTTGGATCACCGGCCATCGCGATGCATTCATAGGCCCACCGCATGTTGATGCCGACTTTTGTTTCCTTCAAGAATGCCTCAAAGTCGGCAAGCTTCGGATGGCACTGCTTCGCTTCTCTTAGCAATTTGCCAAGCTCAACGGAACGATCGAACCATGCCGCCTTTGCCGTCTCGACGAAGCCGCAAGCCGCGTCGATACGCTTTATCAGGTCGCGGTCGGCAGTGGATGTGTACGTGTTCATCGAGGCGCGCTTCTTTGCATTACCGGAGAGATGTAATGCAAAAAGCCGATTGTGCCGCTGGAAGCAACTGAAATCGTTGGAGCATTAAGTTTAACATGTGAGCAACAAACCCGGATTTGGCTTGAGCAAACAACAAAACGATGCCGCGAGCACAGCGTCATTTCGTAACCATGTCCGAAGATCACCGGAGACCATGGTCTCCGGCCCGGTATCAAGCGGCGTGGCACATCGGTTGAATGTCGCGTCGCATCAAAACCAAAGCCGCGAACTTGTGAGGCAACATGTGCAAAGCTTCCTGCCCACGATGGCCGCAGCGGCCATTACACTCCGGTAGGGCCGGAACGAGCTTTGGCTCTTTCCTGTTGAACATACAACAAGTGGCGCAGCGCAGCGGCTACCACCCGCTCACGGCGTTTCAATTCAAGGTGTGAGGGTTTTGGATGCTCGGGACCGTCGCGCCCGCACTTTAGGTGATCCTCTGCGGCTCGCAGAGCACGCCGAGCCGCTTCCTCGTCATCGTCGTTAAACATGGTGTGTTCCTTTCAACTCGTCGATGACCGAACGGGTTTAGGCGCGATCATTTGCTCAATTCGCGAAAGTGCGGCGTGCGAGATGCCGTCTAGGTCGAAGCAATCCAGTCGGCCCCGCGCTCGGCGGCTATCTCGTTCCGAATGCTTGCGCTGCACTCTGTAATAAGTCGAGCGGCGGGGTGATGTGGAGAGCTTCCGTTAACCAAGAAATGCTCTCACCAAAACCTCTCACCAATCTCACCAACGCCCTCGCTAAGTCATTGATTTTGCTAGCTGGCGCGCCCTACGGGACTCGAACCCGTGTTACCGCCGTGAAAGGGCGATGTCCTAGACCGCTAGACGAAGGGCGCTTAGGAAGTGCGGCGCTACAATGAACGCGCGCGACATATAAAGAGGTTTGCCGCCAGCGGCAAGCAAACGCCGGGGCCAATTACCATTTCCCGGTATTGGGCATCGATGTCCATGGTTCCTGCGGTGGCAGCGGCTCGCCTTTCTGCAACAGCTCGATCGAATGCTTGTCGGGCGAACGCACGAACGCCATGGTGCCGTCGCGCGGCGGCCGATTGATGGTGACGCCCGCTTTCATCAGCTTCTCGCAGAGCGCGTAGATATCGTCGACCTCGTAGGCGAGGTGGCCGAAATAGCGCGCCTCGCCGTAATCCTCGCTGTCCCAATTGTAGGTCAGCTCGACCAGCGGTGCCTGGCGGTTGCTCGGTCCTTTGGCGACCAGCTCGCGGTCGGCCGGCGCCGCCAGGAACACGAGCGTGAATTTATTCTTCTCGTCGACCCGACGGCGCACTTCCGTGAGGCCGAGCTTGTTGCAGTAGAAATCAAGCGCCGCGTCGAGATTGCGCACGCGCAGCATTGTATGCAGAAACCTCATGGTGGGACCTCCGCTGGTTTGGGCCTGCCGCTGTTCCGTTGGTCTGCTCTCACTATGTATGCCAATGCGCTGAGGATTAGGAAGGATGATTGCGCCCGATCTCGATACCGCTATGGCGGGCCTTAAGGAAATGGTCCAGGAGGCCGGGGTTATCGTGCCGTTCACCGGTGCTGGCATTTCGACCGAGTGCGGCATACCCGATTTTCGGTCGCCCGGTGGGCTATGGACCAAGAACCGGCCGATCCCGTTCGATGAATTCCTGGCGAGCCAGGAGGCGCGCAATGAGTCCTGGCGACGCCGCTTCGCCATGGCCGAGCAGTTCGGCGACGCCCAGCCGGGGCGGGGGCACCGCGCGCTCGCCAGCCTGTATCGCGCCGGCAAGGTGCCGGCGGTGGTCACGCAGAACATCGACAATCTGCACCAAGCCTCGGGGTTTGCGCCGGAACACGTCGTTGAGCTGCACGGCAATACGACCTATGGTCTGTGTCTGGATTGCGCTGAGCGCTACGAGCTTTCGTGGGTGCGCCGGCGGATGGACGCGGCGAACGGCTGCGCGCCCGACTGCCCGACCTGTGGCGGCTATATCAAGACCGCGACCATATCGTTCGGGCAAGCGATGCCCGATGCCGCAATGCAGCGTGCTCAGGATCTCGCGCTGTCTTGCGATCTGTTTCTGGCGATCGGCTCTTCGCTCGTGGTCTGGCCGGCGGCCGGGTTTCCGCTAATCGCAAAGCGCAACGGCGCGCAGCTCATCATCATTAATCGTGAGCCGACCGAGTTCGACGAGATCGCCGATCTTGTCGTGCGCCAGGACATTGGGACCGTGCTGGAGCCCTTCATTGTCCATTGAATCCACTTTGTGCACAGGCAGTGACGCTTTTAATCCACTGTTGCAATTTTATCCTTTTCCCTTGGATGGCGAGTGTTATCTTCGATTGAAGAGATTCGTGATGCGCCCGCGCGGGGCGCCAGCAGCAGCGGCAGCGGCCACGGCGTCATGGCGTCGGACGGGATCGAACCAAAATCAACCAAACCGGGGCTCGGTCCCGATGTCGATCTCAACGACGAGACGGCAGCGAGCGTCGTCGAGGTATCCGGCGTCATCAAGTGGTTCGACGTCGCCAAGGGTTACGGCTTCATCATTCCAGACAACGGCATGGCCGACGTGCTTCTGCACGTGACCTGTCTGCGCCGCGACGGCTACCAGACGGCCTATGAAGGAGCCCGCGTGGTCTGCGAGGTGGTGGCAGGACCGAAAGGCCTGCAAGCGTTCCGCGTTATAACCATGGACGAATCGACGGCGATCCACCCGGCCCAGATGCTGCCGCCGCGGACCCATGTTACTGTAGCCGCGACGAGTGGTCTCGAACGGGCACAGGTCAAATGGTTCAATCGGCTTCGCGGGTTCGGCTTCCTGACGCGGGGGGAGGGGACGCCGGACATTTTCGTGCACATGGAGACGTTGCGGCGGTTCGGCCTGACGGAACTGCGACCCGGCCAGTTCGTGCTGGTGCGGTATGGACCGGGCCCGAAGGGCCTGATGGCGGCCGAAGTTCGCCCCGAAGGCGGGCCGCTCGGCCTGATCTCCCACTAGCGGTGCTGGCCGCTCGCCTTGCATCGGCATGGACGCTGGCGTTGCGCCTTGCCGCCGGACTGATTGTTATCGTCGCCGTCGTCCTCGCCGCCGCCGTCCTTGCCGCTCCTGCCGCGGCGCAAGCCTCAGGACAGGGTACGCTCGAGATCGTCAGCTCCTCTGGCGTCCACGCCTTCACCGTCGAGCTTGCGACCAACGACGAGGAACGCTCCCGCGGCCTCATGTTCCGCAAGGAGCTGCCGCAGGGTCACGGCATGCTGTTCGATTTCGAGCGCGACCAGCCGGTCGCGTTCTGGATGCACAACACCTATATCTCGCTCGACATGATTTTCGTCCGCGGCGACGGCCGGATCCTGCGCATTGCGGAGAGCACCGAGCCGCTATCTGACCGCCTCATTCCTTCCGGCGCCCCGGTGCGGGCCGTGCTCGAAGTGATCGCCGGCACCGCACGCCAGCTCGGCATTAAGCCGGGCGACCGCGTGATCAGCCCGATCTTCGGCGACAGCCGCTGAGCCGGCCCATGAGCTGGCCCGCTGAGCCGGCCCAATGAGCCGGCCCAATGAGCCGGCCCACGTCATTGCGAGCCCTTCGCGCGTCGCAATGACGGCTTCGGCGGCTTGCTGGGAGCGGGCGAATTATGTATCCAGAGCCGCGACCGGCGGGGTATAGCGCAGCCTGGTAGCGCGGGAGTTTTGGGTACTCCAGGTCGCAGGTTCAAATCCTGCTGCCCCGACCATCCGCCTTCGTTGCGCTACGGCGTGATGCAGTTATGTCACGCCGGAGCCTTGGCGTAGGCGGACTTTGTTTGCACTATGGCGTGACCGATAAACTTTTAGGAAGAACTCAGCCATGACAGCCCGAATTTACAAACCAGCTCGCACTGCGATGCAGTCGGGCGCCGCCAAGACCAAGGAATGGGTGCTCGACTATGAGCCCGAACAGCCGCGCATGGTCGAGCCGCTCATGGGCTGGACAAGCTCGACCGACATGAAGCAGGAACTGCGTCTTTTCTTCGACAGCAAGCAAGAGGCCGTCGCCTATTGCGAGCGCCAGGGCATTGCCTATCAAGTGTTCGAGAGCAAGCCACCGAAGCGCCAGCGCATCGCCTATTCCGACAATTTCTCTTACGTGCGGCGCGGTTCCTGGACGCATTGAGAAGCGGCAATCGCCGCAACGGCTTCAAGCTCGCCGTGCGTGCATAGCTGGCCCGGCGGGGGCAGGCTTTCGCCGTTGCGAGCCGGCGCGCTGGCGCAACAGCGAAATGAATCGCTCCTCCGGCATTGGCTGACCGAGCAGGAAGCCTTGACCGTAATCGCAGCCCATGCTGACCAAAGCCATCGCGTCGGACGCCTTCTCGATGCCGATCGCCACGGCAATGCTGCCGAAATTATGCGCGAGGTCGATGACGGTCTTGCACAGCGGCGCATTGACCTTGTCGGTGCCGCAGTCGGTGACGAAGGCGTGGTCGAGCTTGAGCTCGGCGAACGGCAGATCCTTGAGCCGCACCAGCGAGGAATAGCCGCGGCCGAAATCGTCGACCGCGAGCCTAACGTCGAGGTGTTGGAGCTTCTTTGTGATGTCGCTCGCCAGCGCGAGCTCGGAAACGATCTGCTCCTCCGCAACGTCGATGATGAGACCCGGCCATTTTTCGAATTTTGGGCGATAGCTCTGAACGATATCGGCCACGGCGACCTTGACGAGCGCGTTGATCGGGATGTTGACGGCCAGCCGTAGATTGACGCCGAGCTTAGCGAAGTTGAGGCTGGCATTCAACGCCTGCGCCAAGGCGTGCTCGGAGAGCTTGATCAGGCTCGATTCGTGGGCGCCGGGCATGAACGCGCTCGGCATCAGCACGCCGTTCAGCGGATGCCGCGCGCGCGCGAATGCCTCGACGCCGACGAGCTGTTTCTTGCGCAAGTCGATCTTTGGCTGGTACCAGAATTCGATCCAGCCGTTGTCCAAGGCCTCATCGAGTTCGATGCGGCCGGCGACCGCTGGCGGGTCACCGAGCTTGAGGTCCTGCAGAATTTTCACGATGGAGTTGGTCTCGAACGGCTTCTTGAGGACGGGCAGCATCTGCATGCGGTGCTGTTCGCCGATGCTCTTGACATGGGCGAGGACGGCCGAGCCGCGGCTGCTCATGAGCTGCATGTGGCCGGCATAGCCGCTGCGGCCGAGTGCGATGATGCATTCGATCGCGTCGGTCGATTCAAGCGCGATGTTGAGGAAAATAACGTTGGGCACGCGCCGGGCGAGCGCTGAACGCACGGACTGGCCGTCGGCAAATTCCTCCGTATCGATTCCGGCGCCGTGCAGTATCAGCGACAGAAAATGCCGGATGCTGGCATCCGAGTCGATAACGAAGCAGAGCGGGGCGCGCACCTCGCGGCTGTGCTCCTTGGTCTGGTGTGTCGCCGCCGCTGGGACGGTCGACGACTGCGCCGATGTTGCGCTCATTGCCCAGATCCAAGCACGCCGTGACAGGGTGGTGCATCATGAGTTTAAATTGATTAACCGGCGGTTTCGACGGCGCTGCCGCAGGGTCGCATAACTGGCCGCGCGGCTTGTGGTCCTAGTTGTCATAAAACGATGACAATCGCCGCGGTTTTTCTGTGGAAATCGGCAACGGGCCGGCGTCAGACGCATGCCACCCGGTTGTATTACGCAATGCCAGCCCCGCTATGACCGTTCTTCCCGGCATGGTAGCTTCAAACGCAATTGCTTCGCTGCCGTGACAACACGGCCCACAAGCGACGCGAACGGGAGAGGACGATGCCCAAAAAAGATTCCAGCTTAAAGCTCAATCGCCGCAAATTCCTGGCTGCGGCGGCGGTCGCCGGGGCGACCGGCGCCGTCAACCCCGCCAAATCCGCGACCGCGCCCGCGCCGGACGCGCAGCAGCGGTTGCCGTCGGCGCTGCCGCCGAATGCCCACGTCGCCGCCGTCGAGAACGGTACGCCGCAGATGCCGTCGCACGACAACGGCACGCCCGGTTCCGATTTCATGGTCGATGTCATCAAGACGCTCGACATTAAATATCTGCCGGCCAATCCGGCCGCGAGCTACCGCGGCCTGCATGAGTCGCTCATCAATTACGGCAAGAACACGATGCCGGAATTCCTCACCTGCATGCACGAGGAATCCGCCGTCGGCATGTGCCATGGCTACTTCAAGGCCACCGGCAAACCGCTCATGACGCTGGTCCATGGCGTGGTCGGCCTGCAGCATGCCACCATGGCGGTCTACAATGCGTGGTGCGACCGCGTGCCCGTGCTTATCATCGGCGGTAACGACCTCGACGCGGCGCACCGCCCGCCGGGCGTGCCGACCTTCCACTCCGGGCAGGACATCAATGCGATCGTGCGCGACTACACGAAATGGGACGACAGCCCGGTTTCATCGCAGCATTTCGCGCAGTCGTTTGTGCGCATGTACAAGATCGCGACGACCCCGCCCTATGGCCCGGTGATGATGGCGCTCGATGCCGTCCTGCAGAATGAGCCGATCCGCGATTTCGGCGAGAAGCTCTATATTCCGAAATTCTTTCCCAGCGCGCCACCGCAGGGCGATTCCGGCGCGGTGAAGGAAGCCGCGCGGTTGCTCGCCAACGCCGAACGGCCCGTCATCGTCGTTGATCGCGCGGCGCGCACGCCGGACGGCGTCAAGCTCCTCGTCGAGCTTGCCGAATTGTTGCAGGCACCGGTGGTCGACCAGGGCAACCGGATGAACTTTCCGAATACTCACCCTCTGAGCCGCCCGTCGAACGTGGTCAGCCAGGCCGACGTCGTCATCGGCATGGAGCTGTCCGACTATTGGGCAACGGTCAACGGCTTCATCGACAACGGCAATAACGGCTTCGGCCAGAACATCACCAAGACCAAGCCGGGCACCAAGCTGATCAGCATCAGTTCGGTCGATCTCATCACCAAGTCGAACTACCAGGACTTCCAGCGTTTCCAGAGCATCGACGTTGCCATACCGGGCGATGCCGAGGCGACGCTGCCGGCTCTGATCGAAGCCGTGAAGTCGGCGATCTCCAGCGATCGCAAGGATGCGATGACCAAGCGGGGCGACGCCATCCGGCAAGCCCATGCCAAGGGACTCGACGCTACCAAACAGGCCGCTGCCGTCGCCTGGGATGCGAGCCCGATCAACACGGCCCGGCTGGTCATGGAGACCTATGCCCAGATCAAGGACCTCGACTGGTCGCTGGTCTCAACCGCCGGCAACACCAGCAACTGGGCCAACCGGTTGTGGCCGATCGAGAAGCATCACCAGTGGCTCGGCTGGTCGGGCGGCTATGGCGTGGGCTACGGTGCGCCGGCTTCGGTCGGCGCCGCGCTCGGCAACCGCGACCAAGGACGCTTCTCGGTCTCGATCCAGTCCGATGGCGACCTGATGTATGCGCCGGGCGTGCTATGGACCGCGGCGCGGCACAAGATCCCGCTGCTTGCCGTGATGCATAACAACCGTGGCTACCACCAGGAGGTGATGCACCTGCAGCGGCTGTCCAACTTCCGCAACCGCGTCGTCAACATCGGCAATGATCTTGGCCCGATCGGTACCAGCATCATGAATCCCGACATCCAGTATCATGAGCTGGCGAAATCGATGGGCTGGTGGGCGAAGGGTCCGATCGTCGATCCGGCCGATCTCGGCCCTGCGATCAAGGAAGCGGTCGCGGTGGTTAAAGACGGCCAGCCGGCGTTGGTCAACGTCATGACGCAACCCCGCTGAGGAGAATGTCCATGCGTTTCGTTCGTGTTCCTGTGGCGCCGGCTCTTGTCGCGCTGGTGGCGTTCGCCGCCAGCTTCGGACCGGGCAGCGCTCTCGCCGCCTCCGCCGAGAAGGGCAAGGCGGCGTACATCCAGTTTGGCTGCTGGCAATGCCATGACTACAACGGCCAGGGGGTTTCGACCAGCAACGGCAGGGTAATCGCGCGTACTGCCATGCCGCTCGATGCGTTCATAGCCTTTGTGCGCACGACCGACGGCGCCATGCCGCCATACCGGCCGCCGGTCCTCTCCGATGAGGACCTCGGCGATATCTATGCCTATCTGCAATCGCTGCCGGAGCCGAAAGCGGCAAGCGACATCCCGCTGCTGAAAAACGACGTGCGCTCGCAATAGCGCTGTTCGCGTTTTCTTGAAGGTTTATTCGGCCCCTCGCGACGGTCTTCGCGGGGGGCTGAATTCTATTCAGGGCAGGCTATACTCTTTGATGCCAAAGTGTCCGCGTCGCTTGCGAGGCAAGCAGAAGAGGCGAGAGCTGCGTGCCGCATCAGGAGGCTGACAGTGATCAGTGTCAAAAGACTCGGTCACGCCACGCTGACCACGCCCGATATCGAGCGGCAAGTCGCCTATTACACCGAAGTCGTCGGTCTCACGTTGGTCGAGCGCAGCATGGATCGCGCTTTCCTGGCTTGCAAGCTCGGCCTTGAGGCGATCGCGCTCGAGCCAGGCAAGGGCAATGCGCTTTCGCGCATCGCCTTCCAGGTCGCGCCGGATACCGATCTCGGCGCGGTTGAGCGCGCGCTCGCCAAACACGGCGTGACGAGCGAACGGGCGAGCGGGATATCACCCGGCGTAGCCGAGGCGGTCGTGTTCACTGACCCGAAGGGTACGCAGGTCGAAATTTTCTCCAACTATGTGTTCGCCAAGGACGACGGGCGCAGCGCGGGCATCCTGCCGCTGAAGCTCGGCCACGTCGCCTATCGCGTCGACGACGTGCAGAAGATTGTACAGTTCTACTGCGACGTGCTCGGCTTTCGCGTGTCGGATTGGCGCGCCGATGATTTCGCTTTCCTGCGCTGCAACACCGACCATCACACGGTCAATTTCGTCTATGACGCCGAGCCGCAGCTCCACCACATCGCTTTCGAGGTCAAAGACTGGGCGGAAATCCAGCGGGCGGCCGAGACCCTCGCCAAGCACGATATCCATCTGGTTTGGGGTCCAGGCCGGCACATCATTGGGCACAATATCGCGATCTACCACCGCAATGCCGACAAGGTCCGCGTCGAATTCTTCTGCGAGATGGATCAGATGAAGGACGAGACGCTCGGCTATTTCGATCCGCGTCCCTGGCATCAGGACCGGCCGCAGCGGCCGAAAGTGTGGGGGCCGCAGACGCTGCGCAACTACTGGGGCTATGGTTCGGAGCGGGTCATTCGCGGCTATCAGACGATCGAGTAGCTCCATTACACGATGTCGTGACTGCGTAGCGTTGTGTCTTCGCGACAATTGTGATTGGCGCGGCAGCTCCGGATTGCCCTAAAAGCCCAATTCGGAGATGCCGCGGCGCACGGCGCGAAACAGGTGTGGAGGATTGGGATGGCTGGCAGCAGGTGGACGAGTGCCTGGGCGAATGCTGGCATTCGTTGCAGCTTTTCGTTTGGGCCAATGGTTCGAGCGTTGCTGTTGATCCCGTTCTTTGGCTTCGCTGCAAGCCTCGCGCAGGCCGAAGAGCCGGCCGTCGCAATTCCCCCTCCGGCGCTGGACGAAGCCGCGCCGGCCGGCGGTTTGCAAACAGTCGTTCTGGCCGGCGGCTGTTTCTGGGGCGTACAGGCGGTCTTTCAACACACCAAGGGCGTCACCAATGCGGTCTCCGGCTACGCCGGCGGCCAGAAGGAGACTGCCCACTACGAAATGGTCGGCACGGGCCGGACCGGCCACGCCGAATCGGTTTCAGTGACGTTCGATCCGCAGCAAATTTCGTACGGCAAAATTTTGCAGATCTACTTTTCCGTGGCGCACAATCCGACCGAGCTTAATCGGCAGGGACCCGACACCGGCACCCAATATCGCTCGGCCATCTTCTATGCCGACGATGAACAGAAGCGGGTTGCCGCGGCCTATATCGTCCAGCTCGATAAGGCGCAGCTGTTCAGCCGGCCGATCGTGACGAAGCTCGAGGCGCTGTCAGGGTTCTATCCGGCCGAGGACTATCATCAGGACTTCGCCGTGCTGCATCCTACCTACCCGTACATCGTCTTCAACGACCTGCCGAAGTTGGACAACCTGAAGCGGCTGTTTGCGGATGTTTATCGCGAGACGCCCGTGACCGTGATGGCGTCGAGCAAGCCGAGCCAATAGGTCCCGCGACCGACAAGTTCCCTGGATACGTTTCCCGCGGCGTGCCAATCGCTAGCTTTGACCTTGTCCACTCCGGGGGGAGGTCAGCGACCCATCGTCTATGGCCATGGGCCGCTCCCTGAAGTATTGTCGTTGCAGGAGATGGGTCGCTCAGAATCCCGCTCCGCAAAAACGAGGAAACGGGGAGATATGCCATGGCAATGGCAACGACGGCCTTAGGGCCACTGACCGATGCCGAACACAGCGCGCAGCTGCGCAAAGCCGTCATCGCGTCGACGATCGGCACGGCGATAGAGTGGTACGACTTTTTCCTCTATGGCACGGCCGCCGGGCTCGTCTTCGGCAAGCTCTACTTCCCCAATCAGGATCCGCTCTCGGCAACGCTGCTCGCCTTCGGAACCTATTTCGTCGGTTTCGCCGGTCGTCCGATCGGTGCCGCGATTTTCGGCCATTACGGCGATCGCATCGGCCGCAAGGCGACGCTGATTGCGACGCTGTTGTGCATGGGATTGGCGACTTTCGCCATTGCGTTTGTGCCGACCTACGATTCGATCGGCATCTGGGGCGCGATCCTGCTGACCGTGCTGCGGGCGATTCAAGGCATCGGCGTCGGCGGCGAATGGGGCGGCTCCGTGCTGTTGTCGATGGAATGGGCGCGCACCCATAACCAGCGCGGCCTGGTCGCGTCATGGCCGCAATTCGGCGTGCCCTGCGGGCTTTTGCTCTCGACGCTGGCGGTCATGGCCTTCAGCTCATGGTCGGGCAGCGATTTCTTGACTTGGGGCTGGCGCGTGCCGTTCGCGCTTTCGATCATCCTGGTCGGGATCGGCCTGTGGATTCGCCTCGGCATCCTCGAGACGCCGGTGTTCCAGAAGCTGCTCGATACCAAGAAGATCGAGCACGCCCCGATTATCGAGGTCTTCAAGAAGCAGCCGAAAGAGATCGTCCTGTCGGCCTTGTTGCGGTTGTCCGAGCAGGCGCCGTTCTACGTCTTCACCGCTTTCGTCTTCGCCTACACCGTCGGCACGCTGCATATGGACCGAAACTTCATCCTCGGTGCAGTGATGGTGGCGGCCTGCGTCTCGTTCGTCACCATCCCGCTCGCCGGCCATATCTCGGACAAGATCGGGCGCAAGAACATGTATCTGATCGGCGTCGTGGTGATGGGGCTGTTCGGATTCCTGTATTTCGGCATGGTGGACACGGCGATCCCGTCGGCGGTCTTTATCGCCATCGTGCTCTCGCTCATTCCGCACGACATGCAGTACGGGCCGCAGGCGGCGCTGATCGCGGAGGCGTTTACGCCGCGCTTGCGCTATAGCGGCGCTTCGCTGGGCTACCAGCTGGCCTCGCTCATCGCCGGCGGTCCGGCGCCGCTCATCGCCACCGCGCTGTTCGCCGCCTATCACACCGGCTACGCGATCGCGATCTACATCGCGGCCTGCGCCGTCATCAGCCTGGTGGCGGCTGCGTTCATGCCCGACTTCACCGGCCAGGATATTTCCGCCGAATACGACGCCGTCGGAGAAGAATGATTTTGCCTGCAAGAATTGTCGCCGGGGCAAGCGCTGCCCCGGCGTTTTTCATTCTGGAATTCGGGAAGGGTTTACAGCACCAATCCGCTCTGCGGATCGATCAGGTGCATGCGGTCCATATTGGCATGGAGCCGCATCACTTCGCCCGGTCGGGCGGCACTTTCAGGATCGACACGGCCGCAGACTTCCTGGCCGTCCACGGTGAAGAACACCATCGTCTCCATACCCATCGGCTCCACGACGTCGAGAGTCGCCGCAAACTCGCATTCCTGGTCGCGATCGCTGCGCCGCGGTTCGGTGATGTGTTCGGGCCGCAGCCCGAAAATCAGCTCCTTGCCGGTCAGCGACTGGTACTGCGCAGATTGGGATGGCGGCACCGGCAGGCTGACCGTGGCGGAAATGCGCACGCGCAGTCCGACACCGTTCCGCTCCAGGCGGCAGCGCATGAAATTCATCGCCGGCGAACCGATGAAGCCGGCGACGAAGCGCGTCTTCGGATGATGGTAGAGATCCTGCGGCGTCGCGATCTGCTCGATCGACCCGTTGTTCATGACCACGACGCGGTCGGCCAGCGTCATCGCCTCGACCTGGTCGTGCGTCACGTAGACCGTGGTCGTCTTTACCATCTGGTGCACGCGCTTGATCTCGGTGCGCATCTGCACGCGCAGCTTGGCGTCGAGATTCGACAGCGGCTCGTCGAACAGGAACACTTTCGGATTGCGCACGATGGCGCGCCCCATGGCGACGCGCTGGCGCTGACCGCCGGACAGCGCCTTCGGCTTGCGATCCAAAAGCTCGGTAATGTCGAGGATGCGTGCGGCGTTGTCGACGCGCTTGCGGATCTCGTCCTTTGGGAACTTGCGCAGTTTGAGCCCGAACGACATGTTCTCGAAGGCGGTCATATGCGGATAAAGCGCGTAGTTCTGGAACACCATGGCGATGTCGCGGTCCTTCGGCGGCCGGTCATTGACGATTTCGCCGCCGATAAAGATGTCGCCGGAGGTGACTTCCTCGAGACCCGCGATCATGCGCAGCGTCGTCGACTTGCCGCAGCCCGACGGGCCGACCAGCACGACAAATTCATTGTCGGGTATATCGAGACTGATGCTGCGCACGGCCTCGACGTCGTCGAAGCGCTTGACCACGTTACGCAACGCGACTTCGGCCATTGCCATCAGCCTTTCGTGGCGCCGGAGGTCAATCCGGCGATGTAATAGTCCATGAGGAACGCGTAGATCACGAGCGGGGGAGCGGCGGCGACAAGCGCTCCGGCCATGAGCATTCCCCATTTGTAGACGTCGGCGCGAATCAGACTGGTCACCGTGCCGACGGTGAGAACCTGCTGGTCCGCCGAATAGAGAAACGCCATCGGGTAGACGAATGCCGCCCAGGACACGGTGAAGGCGAAGATCATCGCGGCGATGATGCCGGGCAGCGCCACCGGAATGAAGATTTTGGTGAGCATCTGCATGTGCCCCGCGCCGTCGATCAGCGCCGCCTCGTCCAGCTCCTTCGGGATCGACTGGAAGTAGCCGATCATGATCCAGGTGCAGAACGGCACCGTCAGCGTCGGATAGACCAGCACCATGCCCCAGTATGAGTTGAGCAGCCCGACCACCTTGACGATCTGGAACAGCGGGATGAACAGCAGCGTGTCGGGCACGAGGTAAGTCAGAAAGATTCCCGTCGCCAGGATGCTGGAACCCCAGAATTTCATCCGGCCGAGCGAAAAGGCGGCCAGCACGCTGACCACCATGGTGATCGCGACTACAGAGACCGTCACGATGACGGTGTTC